>Ga0208375_1001705_pt1 | contig 23404 bp, 24 predicted proteins | sample RifOxyD1_FD_184038 | JGI IMG/M metagenome (GOLD analysis project Ga0208375, IMG submission 184038) | Soil microbial communities from Rifle, Colorado - Rifle Oxygen_injection D1 (SPAdes) | ecosystem: Environmental > Terrestrial > Deep subsurface > Rock core/Sediment | place: Rifle, Colorado...
TGATAAAAGCTCATTTACATTTTGCCCGAGCGAAGCTAAAAGGGTGAATACTCCGCCGCTCTGCGGCGGTATCAAGAGGCGAAGCCTCCTCTTGATACCTCGCGGCTTGCCGCGAGGAGGAGTCATTTAAAAATGTAGAAAAGACAAAGCGACCCGATAAATATCGGGTTTTTGTTTTGCGGCGCCGCGGCCGTATTTGCGTAAAAAAACTTTTTTTGTTATGAAATTATAAATCGCACATTAAAAACGGAGGAGTTGCCATGAAATCGGTCGTTATTTGCGGTTCCCAAAGTTTTAAGACAGAAATAGAAAAGTTCGCCAAACGATTGAGAAAATTAGGAGTGCCGGTCGTATTTGAGCCCAATTTTGAGCGGCAAAGAAAAAAAATGCTTAAGAAAAAAGAAAAAGACCGGCTTTTGTCCGAATCCTACCGTACAAGAGTGCCCGGGATGGTTTTCGCCCATTTGAATCGCATTGCCAAGTCAAATGTTTGTTTTTTATACAATAAAGGCGGCTATTCCGGCAATAACACCACTCTTGAACTTGGTTTTGCTCAAGGTAAAGATTTAATAATTTACGCTCTTGAACCGGAAAAACCGCCTGAACAAGGCGGGGAAATCTGCAGAGACATACTTATTACCGAAATCATTAATACTCCGGAAGAATTGATGAAAAGATTGGTTTAACGACAGAAGCAGAAAAGATAAAGAAGGAAAATATTATGAATAGTATTAAAATTGCCGTCGGCACCATCAGCAAATTAAAACTGCGGGCGGTTGCAAACGCTTTTAATCGGGCGGGCATTAACGCAAAAATCGCCGGCTATCAAGTCAAATCCGATGTTCCCAAACAGCCGTTTTCGGAAAAAGAAATCGTCGCGGGGGCGACGAACAGAGCGCAAAACGCTTTGGGAAAAAGCAAGGATGCCGATTACGGTCTTGGCATTGAAAGCGGGATCGCTCTCAAAAATAAGAAATACTTTGAATTGGCGGCGTGCATTGTCGTCAATCAAAAAGGCGAGATCGTCGGAGAGGCCTTTTCAGCCGCCGTGGAAACCCCGACCAAAGTAGTCCAGCTTATCAAAGCAAACGATTCAGAAGCCGGTGTTGTGGCGCAAGAGCTCGGCGGCATCCAAGAAAAAGATCCGTTCTTATGGTATACCGGAAAGAAAATGGGCAGAGATAAAATATTGGAAGACGCGATTTTTCTCGCCTTGTGCAGAGAATTTCTGAATCCCGAAGCATACAAATAAACCCCCTATTTAAACGGGGGTTTTTCTACTTATCGGTTTTTTCGGCTTCCATCGCTTCGCGAACAATAGCGACGCTATTTGAACAACCAAGACGATTGGCTCCGGCTTCAATCATCGCTTTTGCCATTTTATAAGTTTTAATTCCGCCGGCCGCTTTGACGCCAAGCCGATTCCCGACTGTTTTACGCATCAGCCGCACATCTTCAACCGTCGCGCCGCCCGAAGAAAAACCCGTTGATGTTTTTACAAAATCGGCGCCGGCAAGTTCGGCAATCCGACACGCTTTTACTTTTTCTTCATCGGTCAACAGACAAGTTTCAATTATAACCTTAAGAACCGCCTTTGATACAATTCTACGAACTTGTTCAATATCTCGCTGGCAAGAATAAAAACCGCCGCTTATTAATTCTCCGATATTCGGGACCATATCAATTTCATCTGCGCCGTCTCTAATCGCCCAAATTGTTTCTGTGGCTTTAATTAACGACAAATTTGCGCCCAACGGAAAGCCGACGACAGAACATACTTTTATCGGCAAATCCAGCAAGAACTTACGGCAGACAGAAACCCAAATAGGATTAACGCAAACTGAATAAAAACCGTATTCTTTCGCCTCTTCGCAAAGCGCAATAATTTGTTTCTCGGTTGCATCCGGTTTTAACAGCGTATGATCAATGTACCGCGCGATATTCATAATATCTCTCTTTTTTGTTAAAAAGCATTGCCGTTACACTATCAAAAAGTGGGTAAAAAACAAGTAATCATAAAGGGTCAGCCTTTGTTGCCCTAATTTCTCAACCTAATCGCTTGTTTTACCGTCAAAATGTTCGCCCTCATCAGCCATCGCCTCGGCCTTGGTGGCGTGAATTTTACCGTCCTGATGATTGGGCGGAGAATAAATAGTGTAGAGTTTCATTTCGTCGGTTTCGGAAGTATTAATGATGTTGTGTTCGGTGCCGGCCGGAATTACAACCGCCGAGCCGTCATTGAGTTCGTATTCCTTGCCGTTTAATATTGATTTGCCGCCGCCTTTTTCAACTCGGATAAACTGGTCAAGCTGATGGATCTCCGCGCCTATCTCTTCTTTGGGAAGCAAGCTCATCACAACCAATTGGCTGTTTTTGGCAGTATATAAAACCTTGCGGAAATTTTTATTTTCCAAAGTATCTTTTTTAATATTTACGATGTAAGCCATATTTAAAATATATATCACCCTTGTTAAGATTTTTGTCAGAATGATTATCCACAATCTTACCGAAATTTTAATCTAAAAATAAGAGACAAAGAGAAACCCAATCCGCCCGTTAAATCCGTTAAAATGTCTCCCAAAGTATCAACCAAATCGCCTATAAACATATAGTGAGCTACAATCGGCGCTATCTGAGAAACATAAGCGCCGGAAATATATTCGGCAAATTCCCACAAAATTCCGACAAAACCAGTAGCAGAAAGAATTATTATTATCGCTCTAAATTTTGATGATATGCCAAGCTCTTTTCTAAAAAATACGGAAAAAAACCAAGCCGATATAATCCCGCCTGATAAATGAAGAAGTTTATCAAAATATCTGATGTCATAAAGATAAAACCATTCAGCCACAAAAGCTCCCACAAAAATAACGGCTAAACCGGCTAATACCGGCATTTTAAATTTGGCATAATCAATTTTCATAATCATTTAATTTTAACTGAAAAAGATAATATGGACAATGGATATTTTAAAAGAAGCAATTTGTGTTATGTCCGCGTTGCAGAAACGATTTTATTTTAGCGAGCGAGGGGCAAAATGGAAATTCTTATTTTATCTAACGAAGAGCAAGATAGGAATTTATTCATATCTTGTCTGAGTGCCGATAAAAGCTCATTTACATTTTGCCCGAGCGAAGCTAAAAGGGTGAATCCTCCGCCGTTCTGCGGCGGTATCAAGAGGTGGCTTCGCCTCTTGATACCTCGCGGCTTGCCGCGAGGAGTATTCATTAATATAAAATTTGCTTAAACATTATGAACCTTTAATAATGTTAGAGGGGGGGGTTTTAAAATAGTTTATCAATGTTTATCTATAAAACTCCTGAATCCCCCTTATCCAGCCAAATATCTGCCGAGCAAGCATTGAACTTGCCCTAACCCGAATTCTTAATATCCCGAATTGAGTTTTCAAAACTTTTCCTTTTTGAAAATAAATATGGTTAAAATTTCGTTCGGGAAAATTAGTAATTTGCGACCAATATTTAGCCGCGTTTTTGGCTTTTTCTTTTTTACCGTTTCCCATCAAAATATCAAAAATAATTTCTTCATTTTCTATTTTTCCCGCCTCTTTCAGCCATCTTAAAAATAATTTAATAAGATGCGGATCAGAGCTTGAAAATTGAACTCCTTTTTTAAGATTGCTTTCATTGCCGGCTTTCCAATATAAAATTATCCCCATCAGCCAAAGTTCCCTTTTTGAAATTTGACTTACGGCTTTTGACGAAGAAAATTTTATTTCTTCTGTTTCTTTCTTGATTTTAAAAATTCTTTTTTGAGAATTTCTTTTGGCGCTGGCAATTCTGTTATTTTTTAATTTTTGAATTTGAGGTTCGGTTAATTTTATGTCCTTAATCCAAAAAGCGACTGTTGACTTTGGAACATTAATCGCGTTCTGAATCTCCAAATAAGACATTCCCTTCTTCCGAAGCTCTATCGCAATCCCCTTTTTGTATCTTATGATGTGTTGCACCACGGTAATTATTTATTACTAATATAGTAACATAATCCAATAATAAACAAGGGGGCGGCCTTATCCACAGCCGTTTTTTGAGTTTCCCCTTGCGGATCTTTTAGTTTTGCTGTTGTCTCTTAATTTCCCGCGCTTCTTTCAGAGCATTCGCCCACCAAACCAGCTGTTCCAGCATATTTTTTGCGCTGTTCGCATAATCATCCAACGCTCCTTGAACATAAGCCGGCGACACCGCCTCCGCGAATATGGGAAGTATGTATTCCTTAATATCCAAAAGCTCAACTGAAACACCCTTTGTTTGCAACGCCAAATCAACTATCCATTTGGCCGGCTTATCACCAAAACGGCCTTTGCGTACGCTCGCAAGAATAACTTTGATGTTTATATTGTTCATAGTTTTTTAATTTTATAATTTTCTCCATTTCTAAACAAGGGGGGGTATTTCCGGTTTTCCTATTTTGGTTTTGATCCGCCACGAAAAGTGGCATAGTTATTTTTCATGGCTACCGGGCTAGGGGTCGAACCTAGAATCTCATGGTTCAGAGCCATGCGTGTTACCAATTACACTACCCGGTAATGGGCTTATTCTACAGCAAAACCCCGCCCTTGAAAAGCTGTAACATCTTTTCAAGGGCGGGGTCACGAATACCAAATCATTAAAATTTTATATCTTGAGAAATCTCCTGATCGCCACCGCGCTTGATACAACGCCAAGCAAAATCCCGACAAATAAAATCAGTAAAACATATTCAAAAATATTCGCGAAAAAGTACCCCATCAGACTCAACCCCGGCATCAACAACTCTATTTTGGGCGAGGCGAAATAAACAGCCGGATAAAAAATAACCGAAGCGATAAACGCGGCGAACGCTCCATAAATTCCGCCCTCAACAAGATACGGCGCCTTGATCTGCCAGTTGGAACCGCCGACCAAACGCATAATCTCTATTTCCTGTTTTTGATTATAAATAGTCAGGCGAATTGTGTTAAATGTCACCAAAACGGCAATCGCCGCCAATATCATTGTCGCCAAAAATCCCCAATTCTGAAGACCGCTGGACACTCCTTCCACTCTTTTGATAACCGCTTCGTTCTCATAAAAATTAATCTTGTCTATCAAACTGCGCAGTTTGTTTCCCTCTAAAAATCCGACGATAGAAGCGTACTGGCCGGAATCTTTGGCCTTTACATTGAGCGACGCTTGCAAAGGATTGTCGTCAAGCTCCGCCAAAGAATCCTGAATCAAGGCGTCGCCGGAATGTCTTGTCTTAAAATCTTCAAGGGCCTGTTCGCGGGAAGTGTAACCGACATTTCTTACCGTTCCCAATCCCTCAAGATCTTGTCTCACCATGGCGATTTCTTCCTCCGAAGCGTCAGTCTTAAAATAAACGCTTACATCAACTTTTTCCTGAAGGCCGGAGACAATCTGATTGGAAATGAAATTCAATGTCATCAATCCTGAAAAAAGCAAAAGAACAAGAGCCATCACTCCGGTAGTTCCGAAGCTGATATAACTGTTCCTCTTAAAATTCGTCCACCCCGCGTTAAAAATCCTTTTGATTCTTTTTTTCATCCTGTAGTGAAATTTTTATAAGTCAAATATTTCGACTTGAATAAAAATATTGTTTAAGCCTTGCTTTTATAAGCCTGTTACCTTGGGTAGTTTTTATATATTTTTCTCTGCGAATCGCATCTTCTTTATTTAAACATGCTTCATAGTATATACATTTCCATGGTCTATATCTCTTGGTCGAAATATTTAACCCCTGATTATGTTCTTTGAGTCTTTTCTGTAAATCTTCCGTGTAGCCAGAATAAATCTCTCCGTTTTTCGTACTTTCAATTATATAATTATAGAACATAATCCAATAAAAATTCTACTACGGGATTCATATTTATATCACATATTTCCCATTTTCAGTTTGGTCTCTTACGATCTGGCCTTTTTCCATAGTGATCACGCGTTTACCGACGGTATTTACGATCTTGTCATCGTGGCTGGCTAAAATAATGGTCGTTCCAAGTTCGTTTATCTTCATTAATAATCTTATCACATCGTGGCTGTTAACGATATCAAGATTTCCCGTCGGCTCGTCAGCCAAAATAATCATCGGCCGATGGATAAGCGCCCGAGCAATGGCGAGCCGCTGTTTCTCCCCGCCGGACATTTGGTGAGGGAAACTTTTAGCCTTTTCGCTCAAACCGACAATATCCAGAACCTTGGGCACGATGGTTTCTATTTCTTCTTTTTCCGCTCCGCAAACTTCAAGCGCAAAAGCTACATTTTCAAAAGCGTTTTTTGCGGAAAGCAATTTAAAATCCTGAAAAACCGTCCCGATTTTCCGCCGCAAAAGAGGAATGGCGTTGCCGGAAAGTTCGGATAAATTAACGCCGTCCAAAACAATCTCTCCGCTGGTCGGCGTTAACTCCTTGGTCAATAAGCGAAGAAGGGTGGACTTGCCCGCCCCCGACGGCCCGACAAGAGAGACAAATTCGCCACCCTTGATTTCCAAATTAACCTTGCGCAAGGCCGTAAAGTCATCGTCATAAACAGCTGAAACATGTTTGAATTGAATCAAATTAACTTGTTAGCTTGTTAATTGTTAGCTTGTTAATTGTAATTTTAAAACTTAACAAGATAGCAAGATAACAAAATAGCAATTACTGATGGCCGCTTTCAGCGGCAAGAAACTTCTCCAAATCCCCCTCCAAAACCTTGTCCGGCTGGGGTGATTTAATTCCGGTTCTGTGATCTTTGACCATCTGATATGGATGCAGAACATAAGACCTTATCTGGCTTCCCCACTCTATGCCTCCGGGCGCCGTTTCGGATTTCAGTTCCGACAGTTCTTTCACTTTGGCCTCCTCCATTTTCTTAGCAAGGCGGGAATACAATATCTGAACGGCTTTTTCTTTGTTCTGGGCCTGCGACCTTTCCGACTGGATGGCAACGGCAATACCCGTGGGAATATGGGTAACTCGGACCGCCGTTTCCAATTTGTTTACATTTTGCCCTCCGGGACCGGATGAACGAAAAGTGTCAAATCTCAAATCGCTCTGGTTTATTTTGACCTCTTGCGGAATTATTTCCGGCAGTATTTCAACAAGAGCAAAAGAAGTGTGCCGCAGGCTTTTTGCCGAAAAAGGAGAAATCCTGACCAATCTGTGAACTCCTCCCTCACCTTTCAGTATATCATAAGCGCCATCGCCCGTAATCTCGCAAGAGGCGTTTTTAATTCCTTTTTGTTCCCCGAATGACTGATGCACAATAGTAAAACCCCAGCCCTTCCGCTGGGCAAACCGTTGGTACATCCTCAAAAGCATTGATGCCCAATCCTGCGCGTCCACCCCTCCGGCGCCGGAATAAACATACAGAAGCGCTCTCTTTTTGTCGTAGTTAAACACTTTTACATTATATTCTTAACGGGAATTTTTTCAATTCATGGACAGAATCTAAAGTTAATGTTATATATTAAACATTCTTTGATAACTTTGGAGGGTTTATGAATAGTAGTTCTGTATTAGGCAACTTAGTGCTTTCGCATCTCCCCGCCAATTTGACTACCGGACTAACCGGATTGGTAGGAAAACTGGATGACATAGCAACCAAACTCGGCGAAATAGTAGAAATTCTAAAAACCATTGATAAAAAATTAAACGATCAAAATCGCACAAAACAAAAAACCGTTCGCCGCACTTATCCAAAAAACACCTAACCGGTGTTTTTAATTATCTTGGAGCCGCCTCCCAGATTTGAACTGGGGACCTCCACTTTACGAAAGTGTTGCTCTACCAGCTGAGCTAAGGCGGCCTAATATTCTCCATCCTATCAAAAAACACCTTCCCGCGAAAGAGCTTTGATTAAAAATAAAATCGGCCCCCGTCGGCCGATTTTATGATTTTAAAAATCTTTCCGTTTTATAAAAATAATGGTCAAGTTCTGCGCCCCATCTTTTGCTTTTGAACATGTCTGAATCATTTCGGTTCAATAGTTTGGAGAAGGTAAAAATAAATTTAGCCCGCCAATATTTAAAGCTGAAAAGAAGCGCGCCCGATAAAGAATCAAGCTTTTCTATATCTCCGTCAATCTCGCTCAACAGCCATTGGTCAAAATTCATCATTCTGTAAGGCGCTCCGGCTTGCCATGACTTAAAAATATCCTGGCACAAAATTCCGGAGAAGCTTATATTATCGGCGCCGCAGACGGCAATAATCCCCACACGGTCGGACGGAACTCTTTCTTTGGCAAAAACATTCGCCAAAGAAAAACTGAAACAGGAATTATTTATGATTAAAACGGGGGCTTTGTGTTTTTTAACAAGTTCGGCGAGTGACTTATGCAAGAATTGCCTTCCTCCGCCGTATGCCCAGAATCCCTTTTCGCCATGGCCGTTATATATCAAAAGAAGCGGCTGACCGATATCTCCTTTTGAAAAAGCGTTGTCCAGCATTTTGAAAAAAGTCCCTTCGGGAATCCCGCCGGGACAGAAACACTGGACCGAACTGATAAGCAGTTCATTTCTGCAAAACGATTCGCAAAATTTTGAGTCGTCCAAAAACATCCGCTCGTCTCCGGAAACAATTATCACCCTTGGCATTTCCGCCTCCTATCCGGTTGTCAGGGAACTATGGAATAAGATATAACAGAAAATTTAAAAAATGAGAAGGAAATCTGAAAGTCAAATCTTGGAGCGAGAGACGGGAATCGGACCCGCATATCTTGCTTGGGAAGCAAGCGCACTACCACTATGCTACTCTCGCTTATTCATTTAAATTTAAAAGCTTATTTTTAAAACCGGCTAATTTAGAAAAAATATGTTTGAACAATCGCCCGTCAGAAGCGTTAGCTGAAATAGAGGCGGTTTTGGCGCCGTTGTCTCTGTAAACGAATATCACTTCTTCGTCCGGCGCTTTGTAATTTAACTTTAAACGCGCTTCTTTTTCAAGAAATGAAGGATTGTCAAAATGCGACAAAAATTCGCTTAATTCATTGTTTGTCTTTTGAACATTGCTTATTTTCGCTTCAATCCCCATTATTTCTTTGTCAAAAGCTTTTTTATTATTTTCAACCCCCAACCATGACAAAACCAGCCAGCCGGCAATAAAAACAACGGCAATGGAAAAAAATTTAGAATTAAAAAGCTTGCTAATCACGGTAAAAAAATGTAAATTTAAACAAACTTGCAGATTATGTTTAATAAAAAAGCTCTAAAAATTATTTCGGTAATCGTCGCTATCGTTACCATTTTGGGCATGGTCGCTTTTCTCTTATTCCCTCTATTTTAGCAAGCAAGGAGCAAAATGGAAATTCTTATTTACATTTTGCCCGAGCGAAGCTAAAAGGTAGAATAACCCTTTTAACACTATCTTTTCAACATTTTAAGAAAAACCTCCTGCGGGAGATTGACTCTGCCCGCTTCTTTCATTTTTTTCTTGCCCCGTTTTTGTTTTTCCAAAAGCTTCATTTTGCGGGTTACATCTCCGCCGTACAAATACCCGGTAACATCTTTTCTTCTTGCCCTAATTGTTTCCCGGGCAATAATTTTACCCCCGATTGCCGCCTGTATCGCCACCTCAAACCATTGCGGCGGAATTGTTTCCTTTAATTTGGCGGCCATCATTCTTCCCTCATAATACGCATTCTTTTCGTGAAGAATTTTGGAAAACGGTTCCACCAGCTCGCCGGAAATAAAAATATCCAGACGCACCAGTTTATCCGTTCTCATTTCTTTCAGTTCATGTCCCATGGAAGCGTAGCCCGAAGAAACGCTCTTTAATTTGTCGTAAAAATCGGTAATCACTTCCGCCAACGGCACATCGTATTTCAACAAAACCGTTCCTTTGCCCAAATAATCGGTCCTATTATAAATGCTTCTTACCGAAGAAACTAATTCCATCACATTGCCCATATAAGCCGAGGGAGTGAGAATTTCCAAAGCGACAATCGGCTCAGCGATGGAATTGATTTTTGAAAAATCCGGCAACATCGCCGCTGAACGGATTTTAATCTTTTCTCCGTTCTTCATCTCAACCAGATATTCCACCGACGGCGAAGATATTATCAAGGACAAACCAAATTCGCGTTTTAATCTCTCCGAGATAATTTCCACATGAAGCATCCCCAAAAATCCCAGGCGGAATCCCCTGCCCAAACCGGCCGATGATTCAGGTTCATACGATAAAGAAGCATCGGTTAATTTTAATTTCCCCAAAGCGTCTTTAAGCAAATCGTATTCTTCTCCATTTTCCGGAAAAAAACTCGCAAAGACCATCGGGTTGGGTTCTTTATAGCCCGGCAACGGATGAAACGAGGACGAAACCGGATCATTGGTAATCGTGTCGCCGACCCTAATCTGCCCCGGATCTTTCAGACCGGTGGCGATATATCCGATATTACCGGCAACCAATTCCAAAGTTGCCGAAAGAGCTGGAGCAAAAAATCCCGCTTCAATCACTTCCGCCTTGGCTCCGGTCGCGCTTGCCATAATCTTGTCTCCCCGCTTCACCGACCCGCCAAAAATTCTTACAAAAGCAATCACGCCTTTATAAGTGTCAAAAACAGAATCAAAAATAAGCGCCCTTAACCGGCTGTCAGTCGACGGCTTATCGTCAATAACAGGCGGAGGCACATCTTTTATTATTTTTTCCAGAATTTTGTCTATATTCGTTCCATTCTTTGCCGAAACTTCAAGAACATCTTCGGAATCAATGCCCAACAGAAACGCCAGCTCTTCTTTGATTTCTTCCGTCCGAGCGTTGGGAAGATCTATTTTGTTTATAACCGGAATGATTTTGAGATTTTGAGCTTGAGCCAAATGTAAATTCGCTAAGGTTTGCGCCTGAATGCCTTTTGAAGCGTCCACCAAAAGCACCGCTCCTTCAACCGCCGCCAAAGAACGGGAAACTTCGTAAGAAAAATCCACATGACCCGGGGTATCAATCAGATTTAAGATATAATCTTGCTCTTGTCCATTGTCTATGGTCAATAGTCTATAGCACATCCGCACGGGCTGAAGTTTGATTGTTATCCCCCTTTCCCGCTCAAGCTCCATCTGATCCAAAAATTGCTCCTGCATTTTTCTTTTTTCAACCGTTTTAGTTAATTCCAAAAAACGATCCGCCAAAGTGGATTTTCCGTGATCAATGTGAGCGATGATGCAAAAATTGCGCGTGTTGGATAAATTCATAGAAACTAACAGGCAAGACCTTTTAACAGGTCTTGCCTGTTAAAATAGCGAAAATGCTACTTGAACAAAACACCGATTGAAGTGTCTCTTTCCAGGGCGCCGTTTAATATATATTTATCTCCTATTTTATTCAAGGTCGGTTCGGAACTTGTTATTTCCAAATTATCGGGTTTATTCATCACAAATTCAAAGTTTTTTATTTCAAAACCGGGCTGTTTTTGAACCAGTAATTCATATTTGCCGTTTTGAATTTTTAGCGGGACGGCATATTCAACAATGATAGTCTTTGTTTCTCCGGGCTCCGTAATCATCCAAAAACCAAATTCTGTTTTTCCGGATTCTTTAAATATGAAAACCTCATTCTCACTGTCATAGTAAGCGCTGGATTCAAATTTAAACAAATCATCGTCTGTTTTAAAAGATTTGTCGTAGTTAATAAGCGGTTTGTAATTTGGCTTGGAATTTCCGGTTATGCTGATAAGTTCGGAACCTTCCGGCACTAATACTCTTACGAAAGCCGGGTTTATTTTGTTATAAAAACCATACTCGGTTTCTCCGCCGTTATGTTGTCTGACTAATGAAAGTTCGTGCTTAATGCTCCTGCTCTCAATCGCGGTGTCTATTTTAACGGAAGAATCGATCATCGCATCCGTCTTGGAACCCTTAACATTTGCCAGCGTCACCATAAGATAATCGGCGCTTGTTTGTTTAACCGCTCCGCTAAAACCTTTATCGGCCGAAAAACTTTCTAATCCAAGATCCCGGAAATACATCAAAATATCCTTGCTTTCAAGGCTTGCGACTAAAATATTAAAAATGTTCATCCATTTTCCCGAATCGGCCAAGTATAATTTTTTAAGTAATTCAGGAGCCAGATCCATCACAATTTGTTTCGGCTTTTTGCGGTCGCCTTTGTATTCCACTTGATCCTGAACGGTGGTTATCAGATTTTCACTATTCAAAACAACACCGTATTGCGGCATTTCCACCGAACCGACAATATCCAATATTTTTGAAACTATTTTGGGATTAACGGTTATCACTCCGTCTATGTCATAACCGGCTTCCTTTTTAAAAAATTGAGATATCTTGGCCGCCGAGGACGGAAAATCAACAAACCAATTCGCGTCTCTCATCCCCCATGCGGGAGTGATATGCTGCAGCTGAAGAGGCGGAATAATTAAATCTTTGAGCTGTCCGTCAAGATTATACGAGTCATCGGCAAAAAAATCCTGCAGTTGGCCGTCTTTAAATGAAATCACGCCGTAACTTCCCGGAAATCCCCCGGTCGGTCTTAACTCATTGGAATTTTGGAACAAAAGAAGATATTTTTTTGCTCCTTTTGTCCCGATCAAATTTTCTAAAAATTTTGAATAATCAGTCGCCTCGCTGATTAATTTTTCAAAAAGAGGAAGCTTGGCGTTCAGTTCCTCAATGGCCGGTTTTTTGTCTTCCGGAATATCGTCAATCTCAATATCCGCCAAAAGCGCCCGCGCTTTCTTTATATTTTTTTTGGAGAGAGACAATGATTCTCCCAATGAGCCCATAATTTTTGATACGGACATTCCGCCTGATTCTGAAGGGTTCAAAATTAACCCCGTCTTGGCAACGGCTCCGATAGCGTCAGACATGGCCTTGCCGGAATTAGCGATTAATTTTCCGGCGGCAATTATATTTTTTGCCGATTTTAATTTTCCCGCTCCGGGAAATTCGGCGATAAAAGAACTGATCGACGCGCCCATAAAATTTAGCCGTTCTCCGGCTTTGGAAAATTCTTCGTAAGCACGGGCAAAATTATCGGAAGCGGAAACAAAATCAAAATTTTTAAGATTCTCTTTCGCGGTTTCTATGCTTTTTGCGGCCGCGCCACCTTCTTGCGCCAATTCATTTTTTACATTAAATCCGTATTGCCCGAAATAAAATGCGCCCAACGAAATCGCCAAGACCGCTAAAATTCCGGTTGAAGATAGAGCGGACAATTTAATGCCGAATTTTGGGGACCGTTCTTTCGGTTTAAACTGTTCCGTCCAAAAATTAAGTTCGGGAGATGACTGAATCGGGTTCGCCTTTTCCAGATTTGTCGTATTAAAAATACTGATTTCTTTTAATTCTCCAGCGATAACCCCGTCGCCGGCCAGTTTTATCGGTCTTCTCATCTCGGCAAGAATCGGCTGATAATCATCCATTCGGCGTTGCTCAAGATGACCCTGAATTTTATCGAATGGGTCATCGCCGAGCGCAACTTCAGCTGAAGCAAAAATAGGCGTCGCTTCTTCTTCGTTTTGAAAGTTATTTCTTAATATCGGCTTATATCTCGGCTTTGAATCGTTTTTACTGATAATTTCTCCGCCGACGGAAGCAATTTCAATATGCGGATTAAATTCTGAACTCAAAAAATTCTCCAGCTCTTCTTTCTCGCTGATATGGGGAACAGTTTCTTTGGAGACGATTTGCGGGCTTGCGATTGGCGCAATTGCTATCACAACATTTTCATTTTCAATTTTCGTTCTGTTTATTTTTATTGGCGCCTTGTTGTTTTTATTTCTTAATTTTATTACGGGACTAACAAATGAGATTTTTGCAAAATCAACAGCACCGGTTTTGTCTACCGGCCTGACATCAAACATCGCCCCTAAAATCCTATTCCTTGTCGGGGGCATCCGTATAATTAGAACGCCGCCTTTGGCGTCCGTTTAATTGGTTCGCTCAAGTTGAATGTAAACTTATTTACATTCAACCCTTACTGCCAATTATAACCTAAAAATAAAATTTCCCGTGTGGACTACTCGGCTCTGCCGCTATCTCTTTTTCATCCCAAGCAAGCGTATGAATTTTAAGTTCCAAAACAACCCCGCCTTTCTTCAGCCCGCTTCATAAGGGCGGGGTTGTTTTTTCACAAAAAACAGTTCTATCCTTAAAACCCGCTCAAAGACTCATCCCGTACGAAGCCGCGGACTTATCCCGCATCCTACTTCGTTCGGGACTCATCCGCTTGCTTGGATTTCAACGGCTCAACGGTAATTACCGTTGAGCCGTTGATTGCTTGGTAATTTAATAATAGTGAAAGAAAGTCCCTTTCCCCGCTTCCTTGATCCGTAGCCAAGCAAATAACTCAGAAACTCTCCTCTTTCTCTCCCCCATGCCTTGCATAGATTTCCCTCCCCTATGTCCAGTGTAGGGGAGGGAATCTTTGATATATAAGCCTTTGTATTATTCCCTTGAATCTTTTTGTCTGAACATCGGTTTCAAATATAAACCTGCTCTCCCCTAGGCAAGGCCTAGGGGAGAGCAGGCGGAGGGCGTGGCATAAATAAATTGTTGATTGCTATCTTGTTGATTTAATTCTTAACAATATAACAAGCTATCAAGATAGCAATTCAAAATCAGAGGGCACCCCGAAGCCGTTAGGGAGGTTGCGGGGTGATAAGAAGTATGGTTGTTGAAGCGGGGGCGGGAGCGATGGTTTAGATAAAAAGAAAAGCTCCGGAAAGTTCCGAAGCCTTTGGTTAAACGCGGTTCTCAATTATCATTCAAGCCGACGCCTCTGATGAAAAAGAACAGGAGGAGATATGAAAGTTTAATTGCTACCAAAGCAATCACCCACATATTTTTTTCCTAACATCCCCATTCAAAATATTGAGGAGTGTTTTCTTCTTTTTTGGTTTCTTTTTTGGGGGGAGGATTTATCCTCGCCTGATATTCTTTTTCCAAATCAATCCCGCAGTAGGGGCAATTGGAAATATTCGGTAAAAGAAAACTGCCAAAATCAGTCATTACACGCCAGGCAAAAGAAATATGTGAAAGATGGATCTCTTTGTATTGATACCTTAAAAGTTCAAAAAAAGAAGGTTTTTTATCGCATATATGGTAGGAAGCTTCTTTGCGATTGGGATCACTAATGAAAAGAAATCTATTCTCCTTAATTTCAATGGGCATTTTTACCTCCTAAACCTGATTTGAGTACTAATTATATGTTAAATTAAAAACTATTCTTTGTCAACCCTGCACACCAATCGGGCATAAATGGTTCAATAAATGCCCGATTGGTGTGCAGGAAACGAAAAGACCCCCGGTTTCTTCGCTTGTCAGTGCACTGACAAGTTTCTACCGATAGGGTCTAGAGATTTCTCATGTTTTACGACCAGAGAAAACTCTGAAAAAGGTTGGTCGGTCCCGTCAGGGACATTTTTGTTTGAGACCACCTTTTGTGGTCTCTGGGGCTCCTGATAAGGAGCCCCTAGAATTCCCCGAAAGGCGACGGCAGTGCCCTGTGTAGGTTGGCAATGTTTGACGCGCAACCCCAGCTTCTGCCGTTCACCCCTTCGGGAGGGGTTCGTTGGTACACCGTTCAACCCGGTGTACCGCCCGCTGCCATAGGCCCTCCTTTTTTTATATGGATGGCCCTCCATCCGCATGAAAACTTCCTTCTTAAGCCTATCCTTCGATTATACTCCTTCTATAAATAATGTCAAGCCCTTATCATGCTCCAATTATACCTAACAATTTAACGAGTGCTCCGTCGGGCCTTTTTCTTCGGTCTTCTGATTCAGAAAAAAGCCCGACCTGCGCTACTTAGACAATCTGATAAATTTAAACAAAAATGCTTAAATTTATCAGATCTTTGGATAGCTGACACTCTGCCGAGGAAAGGTCAAAGGAATAAAGCATAGCCTCCTGCCCCTCTTTCATCCGCTGTGGGGAATTTTAAAATATCCGCGACGCCCCGCCCTTGGCGGGGCAAGCCGAATAGCAAATTCCAATCTCCGCCTTGGCGTGACCCCGCAATATGCGGTGGCTGTTCCGAGCATAAATTAAATAGATGATTTTTTTTAAAAAAAATCATCTATTTAATGCGAGTCTTGGAATTTGCGTTAAAAAAGGAGTCCGGATATTAAAATTCCAGGCCGGAGGCCGGAACATTCGGATGAAAAGGGGCAGAGGCGAAGCTTGATGGAGTTGTGCCCAAAATATGAAGCAGACGAAGTTAATTTACTTAGTCAGTACCTCCAGTGTCTTCTCCGCGCATTTTTGCCATGAAAATTGTTGAGACCTTGCCAGTCCTTTTTGAATTAAATTACCTCTCAAATTTCGGTCATCCAATAAACTCTTAATCGCCGAGGCAATATCGGAAACATTATACGGGTCAATTAAAAAGCCAGCATCCCCGACTACTTCCGGCAAAGAAGAATTATTTGATGCCACCACCGGCGTCCCGCACGCCATCGCTTCAAGTGGCGGAAAACCAAATCCTTCAAAAAAAGAAGGATAAACAAACACCGATGCCAAACCGTAGTAGCATGGTCTTGCTTCATCGCTGATATAATCTTTAAAAATTATCTGACTGCGATACGGCGACTTATCGGTTTCTTTGAAAATATCTTCGCAAAGCCAGCCTCTTGAACCGACTATGACCAAATGCATATCATTCAATCCGCCAGCCGGCGGATCGTCAGAAGACTTTAAAAGGTTGAAGGCCTTGATTAAGCCGGCGACATTTTTCCTCGGTTCCAGTTTTCCCAAAAACAAAATAAATTTTTCGGGCAATCCCGCTTGTCGACGAAACAATTCCAATCTTTCTCGAGACGGTTTCTGTATCGTTGGCGAAATACCGGAATAAACCACTTCAATCTTCATTGGATCTATGGAATAGTATTTGGCCAAATCATTTTTTGTTGATTCGGATACGGCGATAATGCAATCGGAAAACTTAGCCTGCCAAGAAGGGTTCATGCCGAAATTGTGCCAAAATCTCTGTTGCCGGGTAAAAAATTGAGGGAAATATTCAAAAGAAAGATCGTGAAAAGTCGTCACCCTTTTCACACCCGGAGACAGCGCTGAAATAAAAAAATGAGGCGAGAAAAAAACATCAACTCCGCCCAACAATTTGTCTATTTTGGGAAAATTTAAAAAACGCGAAGAATAAAAAATACAACTGTTGGGAAGGCGGAATTTTTTAACTTCAACATTAGGCAAGCTCAAAAAATCGTAATTGTTTAATTTCTCACCAAATGAAGAAAAAAATAATTTAAATTTTATTCGTTTATCCAAGGGCAGCATATGGGCAAGCAAATTCTCGGCATATTCCTCAATGCCGCTTTTAAATTTAGAACCCAAAACCCTGATATCAATGCCGATAATCACAAAAAGCATTGTTATATTGTTATATTATTATATTGTTGAAATCCCAACAGGATAACAATTAGCAAAATAGCAATTAGCTACTATTGTAAAATGGTCGCGAGCTTATAACAAAGCCGGGGTAATTTAATAATTATCAACCAACAATTTTTGTATTTTTTCTTTAAAAACCGCAATATCAAATTCTTCGGCGCGGGCGCGGCAAACCGCCCGATTAAAATTCTCCGGCTTAAAATTTTTCACGGCTTCATTCAGCGATTCTTCGGTTTGCTTGTCAAAAAAAAGTCCGGTTTGATTTTCCGTCAAAGTTTCGGCCGCTCCGCCGCCGCGATAAGCAATTACCGGCCGGCCGGACGCTAATGACTCCAGCGGGACAATCCCAAAATCTTCTTCTTGGGGAAAAATGCAGGCTTTGGCGCGAGAATAAAGTTCCGCTAATTTCTCATCGGAAACAAGACCCAAAAATTCTGTGTTCGGTCCCGCCATCCTTTTTAACCGCTTCAGCTCCGGCCCTGCGCCGGCTATTTTAAGAGGCAGATTAAGTTTGTTAAAAACTTTAATCGCCAAATCAAATTTTTTGTAAGAAACCAGCCGGCCGACCATAAAAAAATAATCATCCGTATCGCTGGATATGTGAAATTTGGAAGTATTGACCGGCGGATAAATTACCGCGCTCGGTTTAGCATAATATTTGCCGATTCTCTCTTTGATAAAATTGGAAATTGTCCAAAACTCATCAACCCTGAAAGACGCTTCCCTGTCCCACATTCTTAAATACGACGCAAACGGCGGAATGATTTTTTTAATAATTTCCGGATATCCTATATCTTTAATGAATTGCTGGCTTTCGTCCCATAAAAATCTCGGCGGAGTCAAACAATAACAGATGTGCCGAGTCTGCGGTTTTGTTATTATTCCCTTGGCAAAAGACGCAGAAATTGAAATAACCAAATTAAAATCTGAAAAATCAAATAATTCTATCGCCAAAGGCATCAGCAACGGAAAAATCCGGTGATGTTTTTTAGCAAACGGAACTTTCTGCAAAAAAGAAGTTCTGATGATTCTATCTTTAAAAACCCCGCCGGTGGCATTCTCGTCATATAAAAGAGTGTAAATGGGGGCATCGGGAAATAAAGAACACAAAACCTGGAGCAAGCGTTCCGCTCCTCCGAACTGATTTAAATATTCATGAACAAAGGCGATTCGCAATTGCTATCTTGCTATCTTGCTATCTTGCTATCTTGCAATTAACAAGATAACAATTAACAAGATAACAATTTGCCTACACGGCCGACCTGTCATTAACCATTTTCCAAATCGTTTTCAAAATAATTTTAAAATCAAGCAATAAAGACCAATTCTCAATATAAAAAACATCCAAAGCCACTTCTTGGTCAAACGGCAAATCGGAACTGCCGGAAACTTGAGCAAATCCGGTGGCTCCGGCTTTGATAGCAAGAACCCTCTTGTGATCTTTTCTATATTTTTCTATCTCATCAGGCTGATGAGGTCTTGGTCCGACCAAACTGATTTCCCCTTTAAAAATGTTCCAAAATTGAGGCAATTCATCTATTCTGTATTTTCTTAAAAATTTCCCCACTCCGGTAATTCTCGGGTCGTTTTTGATTTTAAACAACGGACCGTCTCGTCTTTCGTTGAAAGTCGCGAGATATTGTTTTAATTCTTCGGCATTTTGAATCATTGATCTGAATTTTAGCAAATTAAAAATTTTATTTTTGCTTGTTCTTTTTAATCTGACAAAAACAGGACCGGCGCTTTCCCACTTTATCGCAAAAGCGATAACCGCAAAAAACGGCAAGAGAATAATCAGCCCCAAAAAAGAAGCAACAATGTCTATTATTCTTTTAATCACTTTTCCCCATCCATCCAAGGCGGTTCTCTTGAGTTCAATTAAAGGCAGACCGTTCATTATATCAATGTCAAAATTATTCGTAAGGGTTTGGAAAATATTGGGAATAAATTTAAAGATTAGATGATTTTCTTGGCATAAATCAACCAATTTTATGATTTTATCAGCCGGATAATCTGGATTAGCAAGAATAATTTCATTAACGCCGGAATCCTTGATTATCTTTTCTATCTCATCAATATTAATATCTGAAAAATGACTGATTAATCTGTGCCCCGACGACGGATTATTTTTTATGTCCTGAATAATCTTAAGGGCGGTTTCATCGTTGCCTATCACCAGCGAACGATTGGCTCCAAAATCATATTTGGCGACAAACAATTGCCGGAAATAACCGACCGCCAAACGGCCGGCAAACACAAATAAAACCGCAAAAAACCAGCCGCCCAAAACCAAAAACCGAGAATTAAAAAGCTCCTGTCGCAAGAAAATATAAATTATTACCAGCATCACGCCGGCAGACGAAGCAATCAGTATTTTAAAAAATTCTTCCACCCGGCTTATTTTTATTTTTATTGAATACAGTCCGGAAATCGCGTAAGCCGACAGAAATAAAAATGAGACGAAAATTATCAGATAAAAATATTTTGAAAACGGCAGATTAAATTCAAAAAGCACCGGCCTGACGACATCCAAAATTCTAGTTCGTAAAATATAAGTGATAATTCCCGCCGCCATTAACATGGCAAAATCAACAGGAAGCTTAATTATCGTAAAAAATATATTGGAATTTCGCATAATTTATAAATATGAACAGCAAGTGATTAACAAACAGAAACTATCACAAAAATAAGCTTATTTCAATCAAAAACTCTCCCGTTAAGGCGGGAGAGTTTTTGATTGTTCTCCAAACAATAAGCCGAATTCTGTCTATGCATCGTTTATAGATGCCGAGGCAATTATTTATCTGCGATGTATATTGCTACACACCTGAAGCGTTCTAACTTTTCGATCCGCCAGCTGGCGGACGCCAACTAACGAAACGCTGAACTTGCACTCCGGTAAGGATTTTGCCGTTTCACTTCCGATTTTTAAGCCCTCAATCGGAACTAAGCTGTAATCAATGATGAAATCATTAATTTAGGGTTTAGCTTCTCCGGCACTTTCGTGTCGAAGCGTCTCTGCTCGCACCTCTGGTCTCGCGACCGACGGGCGTTACCCGCTACCGTTTTTCCCGCTAAAGCGGGATTAGTGTTCGGACTTTCCTCCCATATACCCGCTGGGCATAAGGGCAATCACCTAGTTTGGAGAACTAATATAATTATACACTAAAAAAGATTAGATATCAAGCTTGCTGTTTTCTGCATCCAGCGCCTGATTAACCAGTTTATCGGCGCCGTGATTTTCCTCGCGGGGAATATGTTTAAAAATAACTTCGCCGAAATCCAATTTTAAATTCCAGGCATCCAAAAACAAGTTCCTGATGTTTTCTTCTTTTATTTTATATTCTCCGCTCAATTGTTTTACCAAAAGCTCGCTGTCGGCATGCACCTGAACGGAGCTGTTTTGGGCCTTCTCACCTCCTACCAAACTTTTCAGTTTTTTCAAAGCGAAAATAACCGCCGAATATTCGGCAACATTGTTGGTTGCTTTACCGATGCATTCTCCATATTCTTTCCGCCAGCCGGCGGATGCCGATTCAATAACAACGCCAAATGCCGCCGGCCCAGGATTGCCTCTTGAGCCACCATCGGTATGAATAAGAAAATGGTATTTCATGGACGATTTACTCTTTGCGATTAGCACTTAGCTTTTAGCGACTTGATACTTCTTATCTTAAAATACAACAAATTGTCTTTTAACGCCAAATGGCCGGCAACATTATGTTTTGACCCCGGCTTTATATTTTTAATCAAATGATCGTCAACTGATCCTGTTATTACTCCAGTTTCATCTTTGATAGCCACTTCCGTTTCATTCAAATATAAACTTGTATTTTTTAACATTAATAATGGTATCGGATTAGCCATTCCAAACGGAGCCATCTTTTTAAAATTGGCATACAATTCGGCGGTCAAATCAGAAACCGAAATAGTAGCGTCAACTCGTATTTTATTTTTGGGAACTACTCCTTTAAGGAAATTTTTAACAAGATATTCTTCAACCTTCATTTTAAACTCATCTATCTTACCGCTTTTAATTTTAAATCCGGCAGCTCGTTTATGCCCGCCGTATCCGTAAAGAAAACTTTTGCAATAATCCAACATCTCCATAAGGTTGAGGGCTTCGCTTGATCTCGCCGAACCCCTTGAGACACCATTAGTTCCTTTTCTTATCACAATCGTGGTGATGCCATAATAATTAAAAATCCTTGAAGCAATAGCGCCCATGGTCACATAGGGCAAGTCGTCAAATACCTCAAATAAAATATTTTTCTTATATAAATGCGGATGGCGCTTTACATGTCCGACCGCCTCATTAAGATAATTTGAAAACCTCACAGAAACATCGGCAAGTTCTCTAATGATACTCATCGGATGCTCAGGATCAATTAAAAATTCACAGGATTTTTGGGAATCAAAAATATTTATAAATAACTCTAAGATGTGAAAAATGTCTTCGTGCCCGATATTTCCAAGAGATTTTTTTATCTTAAGAACCTTCATAAGATTAATCAGATCACTATCTCTTGTTTTTAATAATGATTGGATACCGAGACCGACAAGAAATCTGTTTTCATTTCGTAACGGCACCCGGTCATGCACGGCGGCAATTGCTGTAAGCGCCAGAAAATAATTTTTAAAATACTCAAAAACCTCGGGTGATAAAGCGTAAATCATTTTGAGCGCCACGCCGGCGCCAGAAAGATGAGGCCACGGATAAGTGTCACTTTTCTGTTCCGGGTTGATGAAAGCAAAACATTTGGGTTTTTTATGCTGAACAATGTGATGTTCAACAATTATCAAATCTATACCTAATGCTTGAGTCATATCCGCTGCTCCAAAACTGCTCCCGCCTAAATCAATAGCAATAATAACTTTAAATTTATCTTTGGCTGCTTGCTTAACAAATTCCTCATCTATATCATGCGCTTTGCCTATATGAACCAGAGGACTCTTGGCGCCCAGCTTCTTCAAAGCCAGAAACATCATCGCCGCCCCAGGAATTCCATCTCCGTCAAAATCCCCATAAACAGCTATTTTCTCCTTGTATTGCAGAGCCAGCTTTATTCTCTCAACGGCATGCTTCATGTCTTTTAATTTGTATGGATCGTGGAAGAATTTTTGCCAGCTGGGATGCCAAAAATCCGAGACTTCAGTCTCGGTTTTAATTCCCCTCTTTGCCAATATTTGTTTTATTATCTTATCCATCTCAGGCGTTTAAACTTCATGAATAATAACCTAATGCCTCCAATCCTGGCAAGCGATTCCCTGATAAAAATTCCAGCATCGCCCCTCCGCCGGTAGAAATGAAATCAAACTTACCAATCAAGCCGAATTTATTTAACGCCGCTATCGTGTCTCCCCCGCCGGCAACTTTAAAACCGGTTGAATCGGCAATCGTCTTGGCCACCGCCTTGGTTCCGCCAGCGAATCTGTCATCTTCAAACATTCCCATCGGCCCGTTCCAAATTATCATTTTGGAATTTTTAATTATTTCGGTATATTCCTTGGCGGTTTCCCGCCCGATATCCAAAATTTTATTTTCAAAAATATTAAAATCTTTTGGCGCGAGCAACATCGGATTATTCAAATCGAGTCCGGCAAGCACTTCTTGGTAATTATCGTCAATAATGGAATTTCTTACATCGGCGCCTTTGGCTTTCAAAAAATCGTTGGCAACTACTCCGCCGAGCAGAATTTTCTCCGCCTTATCAATAAAATTTTTAATCACCGGCACCTTGGTGGATGCCTTCGCCCCGCCGATTATGACAATTTTTTTTCCTTTCGGCGATTGAATGGCCTGTTGAAGCTTAGCCGTTTCTTCTTCAATCAGCGGTCCGGCGTAAGACGGCAAAAATTTTGTAATCGCCGAAACTGATGCGTGATTTCTGTGACAGACCGCAAAAGCATTGTTTATATACAAATCAAATCCATTAGACAAACTCTTGGCAAATGTTTCATCATTATCGATTTCACCGCTAAACTGGCGGATGTTTTCCAATAGGCCGACTCCCTGATAATTTTCAAAATATCCGGCGATGTCTTCTGTCTTTTTTATAAAACCGACTTCATGTCCAAG
>Ga0208375_1001707_pt1 | contig 23389 bp, 17 predicted proteins | sample RifOxyD1_FD_184038 | JGI IMG/M metagenome (GOLD analysis project Ga0208375, IMG submission 184038) | Soil microbial communities from Rifle, Colorado - Rifle Oxygen_injection D1 (SPAdes) | ecosystem: Environmental > Terrestrial > Deep subsurface > Rock core/Sediment | place: Rifle, Colorado...
ATTTTAACAGATCAGGTATCAGACTATTTATTCACAACGGAAAAAGATGCAGAAAAAAATCTGTTAAATGAGGGGATAGCTAAAAGTAAGATCTTTTTTGTAGGAAACTTAATGATAGACACTTTGCTTATCCACAAAGAAAGAGCATCTAATCTAAAGAAACCAGATAGTAATGACTATGCTATCCTAACTTTGCATAGACCATCAAATGTTGACGATAAAGAGACTCTTTCTAACATTTTAGAAATAATAAGAGAGATCCAGTCTCAAATAAAAATAATTTGGCCGATGCATCCGAGAACAAGAAACAATTTAGAGGGATTTAATTTAAAAGAAAAATTAAAAGAAATGAAAAATGTTTCCATTTCAGATCCATTAACTTATCTCGAATTCATGAATGCTGTGATGAATTCTAAATTTGTGTTGACAGATTCAGGAGGAATCCAGGAGGAAACAACAGTTCTGAATATTCCTTGTATTACCTTAAGGGATAACACAGAAAGACCAGTAACAATAGAGCAAGGAACAAACTATCTTGCTGGTTCAAATAAAAATAGCATCTTAGAAATTATCCAAAAAGTACTAAACGGCAAAGCAAAACAATATAGGGGGATAGAATCCTGGGACGGGAAAGCAGCAGGGAGGATAGTTTCTGCAATAAAAAATGAAAAAAATAATTAATTACTATCCTTACCTCTTGATTGTACTCTTCTCCCTGTTAATGTTTTATAAGATATTCAAACCAGGCTTTTTAATTTATTTAGATAACCCCTATCATCTTTCTGAATTCAAGTTCTATATCTCAGAAATAGTTCAGGGAACTGGCTGGATTTATGGATGGTTTCCTCACGATTTTGCCGGATTTCCTTTAGCATCATTGTACCCTCAAATAGGGTTTTGGCTTATCACACTAATGAATTTGGTGCTAAAGATAGACCTAATTCTGTCTTATAAAATACTTATATATTTATCTTATCTCTTACCATCAATATTCCTCTACATCTTGCTAAGAAAGTATCATAAAACAGGGGCTTTATTATTCACATTACTCTATATGGTGCTGTATCGTGATGTAGTCTTAACAGTCTTAGGGGGGATGTGGACATACTATTTTGGGTTAGGCTTCTTTATACTGTTCTTTTATTTTCTGATCAAATACTTTGAGAATCCGGATTCCTTAAAACTTGTAGCTATCCTGTCTTTAGTTCTTTCTCTTGCAATATTTTCTCATCCGTTTACAGCAATTGGGGCAGCTTTATTGTCCTTGGTATTCCTTTTCATCCACATTCTAATGAAGAGGCCAAATGTAAAAAAAATTATTTTTTCGTATGTAGCATTTTACGTTTTGTCTGCATTAACAACAGCTATATTCACATTTCAATTACTGCTTATGGGATCTTGGTCTAGAAGCTATGGATTTGGGCTAAGTGAATCAGTAATCCAGACAGTTTATAGAACTGTACTCCCTTTGTTCTTTGCAGCCTCAAAAAAATACCTTTTTTCTGATTTCATAAGTTCATTAGCCTCATTAAACATGAGCTTGTTTCTTAAAATGGCTTGGACCTTCTTTTTGTCTTCACTCCCCCAATTAATAATCTCTTTCTTCGCAATAATAGGAATGATTTACTTCTTTAAGGAAAAAAAGAAGGACTTTGTTTTAGCATCATGCTTCGTGTTTATAATCCTGGCTTTAATACTATCCAGCGGTTTCTGGCATCTTATTCCATTCTTGCACAACCTTCCGCTTCTGAATGGAATCCACAGCTATAGATTTTTTATTCAGCTAGAAATAACATTATTAATCTTTTCAGTTTATGGTCTTGCCAGATCATTAAAGAGTTGGAGTTTCCTGATTAAATACAAGAAATTAATAATAGTGGTTATAATAGCATTCTTTTTTGTAAACTTCAATTACTACATGCCTGAAGAAACACTAACCAGGACTTCTGAAAACACTCCAATCATGAAAGAAGAAATATTCCCCTTGTGGGAGTGGGTGAAAAATAATGCAGAGGGATCTAGAGAAAGAGTGATTTACCAATCATTCTGGGACAACATCTTAGATGCCGATGTCGAAGTTAACTCAATACATGCGATGTCTTCCCATTATACTGGCGTTTCCCACATTGGAGGATGGTCTGGTGCACTTCCCTATCCCTTAGAAGGAACAGTTGGTTCAACAAAAGGTAAACGATTTTTAGGAAAGACAGTCTTAACGATCTCTGACGAAGAAATTATAGAAAGGACAAAGATGTTAAATGCAAAATACATTGTTTCATCAGAAGATACCTTAAGATCAAGACTGCAAAGAATAAAAGAATTTGAAAAGGTTTATGAGATAGGGCACTTCACCGTATTTTTGTTAAAGGATTACGAACCTAGCTGGATTGAGCTTTCAACACCTGCAGTAAGTAGCGCTTTAACCTTTGAAAGTCAAAAAATGGAGTTTTACATAAACACCCCAGTTCAAAATGAAGCAATAATAAAGGTTTCACAACATCCTTTCTGGACAGCTTCAATAAATGGTAAGGAACTTAAACTAAAGCAGGATGAATTTGGACTGATGAAGCTGGAAATCCCCCCAGGGGAATATGTTTTAAGATTAGAATATAACGCAAAAAGGATTTCACATTTGGTTGTAAGCATCATAGGAATACTTTTAACCTTAACCTTGTTGGTAATTTCAAAATGGAAAAGAAATTAAAAGTTTCTTTGTTTGTTCCAGTGTACAATGAAGAAAAGATAATAGAGAAAAATACAGAGCAAATACTTAATGAAATAAGCAAACTACCTTACGATTTTGAATTAATCATTGTAGACGACTCTTCTACAGATGGCTCTAGTAAAATCCTGGAAAGGCTTTCTAGAACAACCCCCAATTTAATCCATCTACGGTATGAGAACGGACCAACAAGAAGGGAGAATCTTGCTCAGTCGTTTAAAAAAGCAAAAGGGGAGATAGTAGCATTTATGGATATGGATCTTGCAGCAAACCTAAAACACTTTCCAGAATTAATAAAAACAATTAAACAAGGTTATGACATTGTTACAGGAAGCAGGTATGTAAAAGGTGCAAAAACTAAAAGAAAGCTTTCTAGATGGGTTATAAGCCACTTATACAACCTGTTTGTAAGACTTTATTTTAAAACAAAAATAAGGGATCATGAGTGTGGGTTTAAAGCATTTAAAAAAAATATAATCATTCAGTTAGTGGATGAAATGGGGTTTGACAAAACTTTAAAGAGGGGTGTCGCGTGGGATACTGAGATGCTGGTAAGAGCATTAAGGCACAGCTATACAATTAAAGAAATACCCATAATCTGGAATGAAGGAAAAAAATCAGAATTGCATTTTAGCAGAGATTCCAATCTCCTTCTCTACCTCCTAAGATTGAAAAAAAGACTCAAAAACAAATATATTTAAAACAAATTCCTTTAAGACTCTAAATGGAAGAATCAGGTCATTTAAGGAGGATATTCTCAGGAGCATTAATCATTTTGATAGGCACATTTATCTCAAAACTCTTGTCTTACGGTTACAGGGTCATAGTTGGTAGGATTGGAACAGAGCAATATGGTCTTCTATCACTGGGATTAGCAATTTCAGGAAGCTTGATTGTTATTTCCACTTTAGGGTTAAATATTGGTGTACAAAGATATGTTTCTTACTACAAGGGCAAGATGGATAATGCAAGAATAAAAGGAGTGATTACCTCCTCACTTAAGATACTCCTCCCTTTAAGTCTTTTCTTTGGAGCCCTGTTATTTGCTTTATCAAACTTTGTTTCAGTAAGATTTTTTCATAATGAAGACCTTTCTCTCATATTAAAGATACTTGCCGTTTCAATACCATTAACCGTCCTTGGTGATGTCTTTTTGAACACTATAAGGGCATTCCAGAAAGTGAAATATGAGGTGTTTACAAAAAACATCGGAGAAAGCTCTATTAAGTTCATATTAACTTTTATTTTTGTCTATCTGGGCTTTGGAGTTGTCGGAGCAAGCATAGCCTATGTAATAGCAGTGTTTTTCACATTTTTATTGTCATTAATCTTTGTAGAAAAAAAGATTTTTCCAATATTCAGAACAAAAGTAATCTCTATCAAGTCAAATAAAGAGCTTGTAATCTACTCAATACCTTTAGTGCTAAACACATTTGTTTTTCTGGTTATTCTTTGGACAGACACAATAATGCTGGGTTATTTCAAGAATGCATCAGACGTAGGGATCTACAATGCAGCCTTGCCAACAGCACAATTAATGCTTGTTATACCAAATGCTTTAGTTGTTTTATTCCTCCCAATCTTAAGCGAGTTATATGCCCAGGAAAAAACACACATGTTTAGTTCTCTATACAAAACAATCACTAAGTGGATCTTTGGAATTAACTTAGCCCTCCTTATAATCTTTGTAGCTTTTTCAAGAGAAATCTTAACTGTCCTCTTTGGTAAAGAATATTCTGCCGGTTCAGGAATACTGGTTTTAGTCTCAATATGCTACTTTGTGTTCTATTTGTTTTTAACTTCAAACAGAATTCTTCTAGCCCTAGAAAAAACAAAATCAGTCTTTTACATTACCTTAATCGGGGCAGTATCAAATTTTGTGTTTAACTTAGTATTAATTCCAACCTATGGAATCATGGGTGCGGCTATTGGAACTGGCGCTTCTTTAATAATAATGGCAATTATCCTGTTAGTGTACACAAAAAAAATAACAAATGTAACACCTTTCAAGAAGAATTATATCAGGATACTAGCTTCAGGGGTATTGGCGTTTTTGATAATTTCTTGGTTGAAAAACTTCTTCCTCCCAGAATCATTACCCAAGTTAATAATTGCCTCACTGGCATCTTTAATAATCTACTTGGCAATCCTCTTTGTCCTTGGTTCATTTGAAAAAGAAGACAGAGAGATGCTATGGTCCATCCATTCTAAGCCGAGATAGCAACTGTCTTAAACCTTTTCAAATTAAAACGTATATGGAAGAAGAACTGTATGAAAAAATCTGGGAAAGAAAAAAAGAAAACCAAGTAAACTATCACAAAAAAGGAACAAGGGCATATGAAGCTTCTAAACTAATCAGAAAAGGTGATAATATCCTGGATGTTGGATGTGGTGATGGGGCTTTATTTCACCTAGTAAAAGATAAATGCAAAGCCTATTATGGCACAGACATCTCAAAAACAGCTTTAAACTTGATAAAAGACAAGAAGGTGCATACAAAAATAGTAAACCTAAACACCGAAAAGCTACCATTCAAGGATGGGTTCTTTGATTATACAGTCTGTCTGGATGTAATAGAGCACATTTTTGACCCAGTTAACCTTATTAATGAGCTTTTTAGAGTAACGAAACCAAAAGGATATGTAATAATCTCAACACCAAACATCAGATATTACAGGTATATAGCAAGACTTATATCTGGAAAATTTCCTCTCACTTCAGGAGATCTAGAACACTATGACGGAGGGCACATCCATTATTTCACATATCAGGATATAGTGGATTTGTGCATTGGCCAATCTTCAAAAGTGAAGAAATATGGAATAAACACCAGGTACATGATAGAATTTCTTTCAGGAGGAGTGCTTGTAAAAGCTAGGAAAAATGATAAGTAAAAAATTCACAATTTGGTTTTGCCTAAGCTTTGGATATTTCTTAATTGGTGCATCTTTATACTTTGACAGGTTAACGCTAAAGAATCCTAACATAGACTTGTTTACATGGGGGCTAGCAGTAATTCTCTGGACTGCTGGAACAATAGCCAATTTTAAGAACCGTCCAGTGAATAAGGCATAAGGTTTATAACTGTTTCTTAAGGAATAGACAATATGAACATTTTGGGGATTACAGGACCAATCTCTTGGAACAATGCAGCTGTCTTAATAAAGGACGGCAAATTAGTGGCTGCAGCAGAAGAGGAAAGGTTCACAAGGCAGAAATTCGCTCCAAGAGTCCTCCCAGTAAACGCCATAAAATACTGCTTAAGTGCAGGCAATCTAACTACAAATGATGTAGACTATATCTCTGTAGGTTTTGACACTCCCAATGCTTTTGTTGAAAAAGGGTATGGGGTTTACTTAAAACATCTGAGATTCTATCCTTTCATAAAAAAGAATAACTACATAGGGGATCCATTAGAAGGAATAGACACTTATTTTACATACAGGAGGGAGATGAAAAAACTTGTAGACTTATTCAAGGATAAAAAGATTTCTAGAAAGATTGTATATGTCCCCCACCATTTTGCTCACGCAGCAAGTACTTACTTCACTTCCGGATTCAAAGAAGCGAATATAATATCTTTGGATGGAAGGGGGGAGGATAGTTCAACTTTACTTGCCACTGGAGAAAATGGAAGGATAGAGATTACTGATACATTTTCTGTGCACAACTCTCTCGGTAATTTATACTCAGCATTTACCAAGTGTTTAGGCTTTAATCCCCACTGTGATGAGGGAAAAGTTATGGGTCTTGCATCATATGGTAAACCTGTTTATGATTTAAAGAATATAGTAAAAATAACTCCGGACGGTTATGCTTTTTCAAGAGACTGGTATTATGAAGTGATTAGATTGTTTGGAAAAAACTTAAGGAAGAAAGGAGATCCTATCACTAAGGAGCATGAAAATCTTGCAGCTTCACTACAATACACGCTGGAGAAAGTTGCAGTTAACCTAGCAGCAATAATGCACAATAAAACAGGCTACAAAAATTTTTGTTTAGCCGGAGGAGTCTCACTAAACTGCGATATGAATTCTAAAATCTTGTTTAAAGATTTTACAGATGATATATTCATACAACCCGCTGCTCATGATGCAGGTTCAGCTCTTGGAGCAGCATTACATGTAAGCTCAAAAAACGGGGATAAACCTTACTTCAAGATGGAGCATGCTTACTTCGGTCCAGAATATTCAAATGAAGAGATAAAAGAAGTTCTAAATGAATGCAAGATCAAGGCAGATTTTTACAAAGATATAGAAGGGATAACCGCAGAAAAATTGGCAAAAGGATATATTGTTGGCTGGCATCAAGGTAGGCTTGAGTTTGGACCAAGAGCCTTAGGTGCTAGATCCATCTTAGGGCATCCAGGAAAGAAGGGGATGAAAGAAAAAATTAACAAAGAAGTTAAGCATAGAGAGTGCTATGACGAAAAGACTGAAATTTTAACTAAAGAAGGATGGAAATTATTTAAATATTTAGAAGGAAACGAAGAAGTAGCTACCCTAAACCCAAAAAACAATGAATTAGAATATCAAAAAATAACCAAAAAAACAGAATATGAATGTAAAGATAAAATGGTATATTTTAAAAATAAAAGAATTGATTTAATGGTTACCACAAATCATAAAGTATGGGCAAAAAGAATAAAAAACCATAGCAGAGGACATCATCTTAAGCAGAAATTTAGATTTGAAACTGCAATTAATCTAATAGGAAAAGAAAATTTTCAGATAAAAGCAATAGATAAATGGAAAGGAAAAGAAAAAAAATATTTTATATTGCCCAAGATAAAAAAAAGTAAATATGATAATAGGCCGCAAATTAGCAAGATTACAATGGATTTGTGGTTGGAGTTTTTAGGGTACTATCTATCGGAAGGTTCTTTTACTTATCACAATGGTCATTATGGAATATATATATCTCAGTACAAAAAGTCTAAGTCTTATAAGCGAATTGAAAAATGTTTGAATAAGATGGGATTTTGCAAGTGGGGCTATACCGCAAAAAGTTTTAGAACGTATGATAAACAACTCTATAGATACTTAGAACAGTTTGGTAAGGCAAAAGACAAATTCATACCAAGAGGATTACTCCATCTGTCTGAGAGGCAATTAAAAATATTATTTGATGCACTCATGCGTGGCGATGGAACTTATAGGCCAAAGCAATACAAGTATACCACTATTAGTAAAAAGCTAGCGGACAATATCCAGGAGTTAGGAATTAAGTTAGGATATAGTGTGACAACCTCTAAAGAGAAGGTAAGGGACCAAAGCCGTCAAGATAAATACTATGTAAGGCTAAACAAAGGCAGCAAAATCTCTTTTGTAAGAAAAAATCAATCTAAGTTAGTGTCTTATAAAGGGAAAGTGTATTGTGTGACAGTCCCCAAATACCATATTTTATGTGTAAAAAGAGGAGAAAAGATTGTTTTTAGCGGAAATTCCTGGAGGCCATTTGCTCCATCAATGCTTGCCGAGTCAATGAAAGACTATGTTGAAGATGCCCACGACAGTCCGTTTATGATACTAACATTTACAGTTAAAAAAGAGAAAAGAAAAGAGATCGCAGAAGCAACCCATGTAGATAATACTGTAAGGGTGCAATCAGTGAAGAAAGAAGTAAATCCTCGTTATTACAGGCTAATCAAAGAATTTGAAAAAGAAACCTCAATTCCTGTTTTATTAAACACTTCTTTTAACGATAATAATGAACCAATAGTCTTAACACCAAGAGACGCAATAAGGACATTTATGGTTTCAGGAATGGACTATCTTGCTTTAGGAAATTACTTGTTAAAAAAAGTTACTTAAGATAAGAACTCCACATCCTACCATATTTCGTTCTCATCATTTCTCTGGAATGTTTTCTTCCCTTTAACTCAAACCATATATCATAGTATATTTTAGTTACAACTCTTAAAAATTCAAAAAAAGAAGTTTTGAAGACAAAATTCTCAAAAGGAGTATGCCTTAGCTTCATCTCAACAGTTATAGCAAGATTCTGCTGAGCTTTCTTGAAATTGTGCTTAGGCAGAGGATCACCAACAACTTTGAAATTTCTCTCTCCGATACCTCTATTTTCTAAAGATACTATTTGCTCTATCTCATCAGGATTGAATCCCATAATTTCTGCTGCAGCGCTATCTAATGAAACTATATCATTAGAAGCAAGAACATGCCCAACAACAACTGGATCTCCGGATTTCGGACCTTCTCCTTCCATTGCAAATATAGCATCCATAACTGCAAAAGTAAGCTTTGGTTTAAAGAATTCATTTATGTCTGCCAAAACAGTATTAACATGCACATGAAAAGTGTGCCTTATATCTGGCAAACATCCCCACTGATTTTTTATTGCACCAGTAATTTTAGTTATGCCGTGAGTTTTCATAACAGGCAAAGTAATAATATGATTGGCATTAAGAAGGGTTTCACTTAGCCTTATATCCCTTACAACTTTCCCTTTGATTTTCATAGGAATAAATTTTCCGTGGCTTAAATTAATGACTTTAACATTATGCTTCTTAGCAACATTATTTATCCCAAGAACCGCAAAGGATTTCTCAGCATTCATATAGGCAGGGGTATTACCATCTGCGATTGTAATATCCTTAAAACCTGCTTTTTTTAACTGCGTAATAACCCCATCTATAACCATGGGAGTGGTAGTGCAGCATGGCATAATTCTATCCCACACAGCATTAACTTTCAAAACAATTCCATCTTTCTTTATGTATTTTTTCCAGTTGGCCAACTCCATAACTCTACCAACAGCTTCAACAGCAGAATCATCAACTTTCACATTAGCAACGATAGACATAATCTTATACCAGGCCATAAATTTATAAAAGTTACCTAAACTTCTTCGGCCTTACCAAACCAAGCCTGTATTTGAAGATTAGATATAAATTTTGAAATCCCAGTATCAGCGCTTTCCAGAAATAACCACTAATTTTTGACCTTCCTAACCTTTCCCTATAGTTTATTGGAATCTCAACAACTTTAAACTTATTTTTGATTAAAAGTATCATTATTTCAGGGCCAAAATGGCTCCCTCCAACTGTAAATTTATCCTGTATTTTCCTTATCGTCTCTTTTTTAAATAATTTCATTCCTCCACCAGCATCTGTAAGGCAGGGGCCGTTGAATAAATATTCTATAACTTTTCCCAGGAACCAGTTTCCAAGTCTCCAAAACCAACTCATTTTTGCACCAGACCAAATCAACTCTTTCGAAGTTCTAGTGCCAAATACAGCATCAAAATCATCATCCATATAAGTTAGTAATTTTATAGCATCTTTCCCAACAAAAGTGCCTTCAGGTTCTGACATTATTATATAATCACCAGCAGCCTCCCTCAATCCTCTTTGCACAGCATGTCCATACCCTTTATTGTACTCATTCACGATTCTTGCATTTGTTTTCTTTGCTTCTTCAACAGTGCCATCTGTTGAATTGTTATTTACTACAACAATTTCATCAATTACCCCCGTACTCGAGAAATCATCTATTGATTTTTTAATTCCCTCTTCCTCATTGTAAGCAGGAAAAACCAAAGATACTGTTTTACCCTTCCACATTTTTCTTCTCTCCTATCAGTAACATCTGTTTGGCTAAAGGTTTGAATGGAGACATTAGATACATTCTAATTAAAAATCCGAATTTTGGAAGTCTGGATTTTAATGAAAAAGGCAAAAATCTATTTTCCCTTTTTATAATTTTGAAACCATGTCTCTTTATTAGATCTGACAAGCCATTATCAGTATAAATTGTCTTATGGGTGTAATCATCAAAATAGTCTTTATAGGAATATCTAAAGTTAGGCTGCACAACAATAATCCTTCCATCAGACTTTAGAACTCTAAATACCTCTCTTAATGTTTTTTTGGCCTCTTCTTGTGTCAAATGTTCAAAAAGATTGCTGGAGAACACAACATCAAATGAATTGTTTTTAAAATTACTTAAGTCAGTACAGTTGCCAACTACTGGTTTAACTTCCTTAGACGCATATTTAACAAATCCCTTGTACAAGTCTAGGGCATGTTTTTCTTTCGCTTTGATGTTATTAATAAACGAGCAGTATCCGGCTCCAATATCAAGAACTACAGCATCTTTAGGAACATACTTCTGTAAAAATCTAGCTACCTCTATCCACACTTTGTCTCTTCCGCTATCAAAAGATAGTCTGTTTTTGTAATACTCAGAATCAGGCATAATTCTTCTCTAAGTATTTATAGAACAAGTTTTTTAAATGTACCTCTACAGGTAACACAGAGATGTGATGCTTCATTCTCAATTTTGCAAAGGGTCTATAAACCTTAGACATATTTCTGAAAAGGAAAAAATGGGGTTTATTCGATAGAAAGTGCCACTCTATTTTCTTGTCTATAAATAAAGCGGCTAAATATAATACATCCATCAGCTGTTTTCTTTCCAAAGTTATCCATGGGCATTTCTCAGCTGCAGTTCCAGGATCCAAATCCGCCCATTCCATCAATGTTTTTGGGGGCTTATAACCATTCTTTATTGCTATATCATAAAGCTCAGTTCCAGGATAAGGGGCAAATTCAGTCATGCTGCTTATTTGGGCATATGGATTTTCCCTTAGTAACCGCAAAACGAGACTTGTTGTTAATTGTAAATCATGGTCTGTTTCTCCAGGCACCCCCGTAAAGAAGTTATATGAAGGCCTTATTTTTGGATGGTTTACTAGTCTTCTGTTAACAGTTATTGCATCCTCAACCTTAATATCTTTCTTAATAAAATCTAGTATTCTTTGTGATCCAGATTCAATTCCAATATGCAGTTCCCTAACTCCAACATCCTCCATCAAACTAAATAATTTATGATCAGCCCTTATTAGTTCATCTATTCTTGTCCCTCTGAACCCAACAACTACATCTATTTTTTCTTTCTTCATTGCTTCAAATAAAGCCTCAGCCCTCTTTAAATTTACAAAAAAATCATTATCATTAATATAAAGATAATCCGGATTAAACTTCTCCATCACATACTTTATATGCCTAATAGTTCTATCAACATTTTCAGGAATCCATTTACTGTCTGTTGCAGGAACGTGACAGAAAGTACATCTATGCGGGCATCCGCTGCTTGTTAATATGGAAAAAGAAGTTTCATTAAATCCAGCTCTCTTGTACTTCTTAATATCAACTAAATCGTAAGGCGGAATTTCATCTTCCAGGGAATTTAAATCTGTAGGGGGTCTGTTAGGGTTTTGTATTAATTTTCCATTTTTATCTTTAAAATGTAATCCCAATATTCCATGAAATGACTTTCCTTTATCAAGCGCTTCTAATGTCTCATACAAGGTTATTTCTCCATCCCCCTGCACTACTGCGTCTATTAAAGGATGTTCTAAGGTTTGCATAGGGAGCAGTGTGGAATGTATTCCTCCCCATATAACCAAAACATCTGAATTTTCTTTTACAAATTTAGAAACCTCTAAAGCATAATGTATTGGTTTTCCGGTCATAGCTGAAACCATAACAGCATAAGGCTTATCTTTTAAAGATTTTAATAATGTCTTTTTCCAATCTTTATCAATCCTACAGTCAATAATCTTAATCTTGTATCCTTTAGAATGAGCAACCCTGGCAGCATGAATTAAGGCAAGAGGTAAATCTACAATAATAGTCCCATACACCCCAATCTTGGGATAAATCATAATTAGCTCTTTCATTTTATAACGCCCAAAAAACGCTGTGTATCATAGACTTAGGATTGTTTTTAAATTTTTCGGCACTCATGAATGTATGAAAAGAAGAGACTCTTTGATTTTATTCGCCTTTGTCATAGTTACAACTTTGTTTTCTATCTTCAATGTCGGCTACGAGTCCGTGCATTCAGATGAGATTACATATCTATCTCTGGTAAAATTTCAGAATGATCCAGAGCTTTACTCAAAAGATATCCTAATATCAGAAACTCTTCCAGGTGTCCCAGTGCCAATGTACACTCTGTTAGGAGAATTATCAAAAATTATTGATAAAAACCCCCTATTTTTCTTTATTTACGTACTAACCAGGATATTATTAATATTGTCGGTGTTCTTTTTAGCCTATGTTTTGTTTAAGAATAAACTAGTTGCTTACCTTTCTGTAATTACTGTTATTTTAATAAGAGGTTTGTTAAACATAGCCAGTTTCAGCATTCTGGACAGAATGGTATCTTTCTTCTTTTTAGCAGTCCCACTAATTTTATTTTCTGTTGCTTTTTTTTTAAGAAAGGAATACATAATATCCTCAATGCTTCTGGCAATAGGAGTCTATCTGCATATAACCACTTCTTTTTTTGTTGCTTTGCTGTATGTATTTTATTTTTTGTTTAATCTAAAAGAAATAAACAAAAAAGTAATATACTCTTCTTTGATATACATTATAATTTCATTGCCGTTATTCATAAAATCTTTTTTAGCAGTATCTTCAGAATCTTTTAATTTGGACCAGTGGCTTTACTTTATCTGGATAAGAATAGCAGACCATTTCTTTCCCTTATCATGGAGTTTTATAAGTTATCTCTTATTTTTTATTTTAATTGTAATGTTTATTATATCATTTAAGTACAAACCTGAAAGTAGCATGCATAAAAAAATAGTTTTATTCTCTTTAGGAAGTTTGTTATTATTCATTATCGGGTTTGTATTTACAGAGATATTCCCAGTAAAATCAATAATCCAGGCAAGTTTCTTTAGAGGATTAGTAGTTTTTAGAGTGGTAGCATTCATCTATGTAATAAACTATATAATAAATTCCTTAAAGTCAAAAGAATCTAGAAAAGTTTTAGCATTGGGAATGGCAGCATTTTTTGTTCTAATTGCCGTTACACCTTTCTTTGCAGGAGCTCAAAAAGGAATTTTCTCTGAGGTAAATGTAGATAAAGAGTTAACATCTTGGGAAAAAATTTCAATAAAAGCAAAAGAGTTAACACCCAAAGACTCATTATTCATTACACCAACATTCAGTCAGGGCTTTACTTTCTTCTCTGAACGAAGTGAATTCATTAACTGGAAAACTTCAGGAGTAGGAGCCTACAGCACAGCCTATGTAACAAAGGCAGTTGAAAGATTTGAATTTGTATGTAAGCATAAGCTTAATTTTAATTCAAGAGCAGAATTAGTGGAAGAATGTAAAAAAGGATATGAAAACTTAAATGAATATGATTTAAAGATAGCAAAAGAAAAATATGGTGTGACCCATACCATAGTCGAAAAACCTAAAACCCTAGACTTAAAAATTGTGTACGAAAACGGAGAATATGTTATTTACAAATTATAAATTTTTATTAAATTCTCTGCTATTTTTCTGTAGCTGAAATTTTCCTCAACAGTTTTCCTTGCCTCTTTAGACAATCTACTTCTTTCCTTTTTATTATTAACTAAGAATTCTATTTTTTCTCTAAGCTGTTTCACTTCTCCTAGCTCAAAACTTAATCCTCCCCCATATTGTAGAAAATGATTAACAACCTTTCTATTGGGGATTATAACTGGGAGGCTGCAGGACATAGCTTCTACAATAGTTATTGTTGCTCTTGAGGGCCAAACCCCAATATCCGCAGCAGAATAATAGTAAGGCATTTCTTTTTGAGAAGCCCTGTCTAAAAAAATAACATCCATCATCTTAGACATCTCTTTCAGCTCATTCAAGTACTCCTCATCTCCTCCGCCAAGAATGGCCAGCTTGGCACCTTTAATTCCTGAAAAAGCATTAATTAATAACTCAATCTTCTTATTTCTGCCTACATGTCCTGCAGAAATAATTAAGACCTCTCTTCCAACTCCTAATTTCTTCCTTATCTTCTTTCTTTTTTCTTGATTAAATTTAAAATGCTCAATATCCGCCCCCAAGCTTGACTTGATTATCTCTTTTTTAATTCCATACACCCTCATTAAAAAATCTCCTGCTTCGGGGTTAGTAGAGATTATTTTATCAGCCTTGTTAAAAGTATATACACAAATTGGTTTTCTTAACAGTTTTGTTGTTAATATTGCTTTGAAGGTTGGAAAGATATCATAGTCATGCTGGTCCGCCACTAACTTGTATTTTAACTCATCTTTGTAAAATGCAGGCATTGCAGAGATAAACTGCCTTGGCTCATGCACATGTACTACATCAGGTTTAATCTCTTTCAAAAGTTTCTTAACGCCCGTAACAATCAAAAAACCTTTAATTTCAAATAGGACCGGTAACCTGTAAATTTTTACCCCTTTAAACTCACTTTCCCTTGAACCTTCTAGCTTAACACCTGGAATTTTTGGGACCCTATCAGTTGTTACGACATAAACATCATGTCCTAACTCTTTTTGATTTAAAGCCAGGTAATATTCCTCATACCCCAGCTCAGGCTGGAAATACCCTGTAACATGTACAATTTTCATAATATAAAAAAATCAAAAAAGCTTAAAATCTTATCCAGAAGCATAATTCAGCTTGAATAGGGCTTTAGCAGCATACCAATATCTCTTTACATCTTCTTTGCTTCTTATCTGCATCACCTGTCTCGCAATATAGGCAGGTCTGAAGTAAAATCTTCTATGCGCTTTTTTAATTATGCTCTTTAACTCTTTTTCTTCCATGCCCTCTGGAACATAGGCCAAGACTGCATTATCATCATACGCTAAAGGATTATAATCCTTGTAATTTTCATGCCTTATCTTCCCTTCCTTCTTTAACATATGGTAAAGCTCATTTCCAGGGTACAACACTAGAGTGTAAAAATTAGCTTCATCCAACCCAAGACCCAATGCAAACTTCACAGTATTCTCTATCGTTTCTTTAGTTTCTCCCGGCAGCCCGCAGATAAAAGATCCTCTGACATTTAGTCCAGCTTCTTTGGCCCACCTTACAGCATCCCTTATCTGGTTTAAGTTAGTCCCTTTCTTGATATAATCAAGCATATGCTGATTTCCATTTTCAATCCCATACAACACATGCCAGCACCCAGATGAATGCATGGCTTCTAAAATCTCTTTATTGACATTACTAACTCTTGTTAAACATGACCATGTAACATTCAGTTTTCTTTTCTTTATCTCATCACATATCTGTAGAACTCTTTTTGGATTTATTGTAAAAGTATCATCATAAAACTTTATTTCCTTGGCACCATAAACCTCAACTAATTCCTGCATCTCATCAACTACATTGATAGGGTCTCTTTGTCTTGTCCAGTTTCCAAATACGCTTCTGTCGCAAAATGTGCATTGTGCAGGGCAGCCTCTACTTGACATCATTGTTCCTACTGGGAATTTCTTGTATGTAATGGGGCTTGGGTTGTATAACTCTAGAGGAGGAAGTAAATGTCTGGCAGGGAATGGCAGTTCATTAAGGTTAGCAATATAAGGCCTTATCCCTCCGAAATAAATTTTTCCCTTACTTCCTTTAGAATAGCATCCTTGTACCTCTTTGAAATTAAAATCTTTTTTCCTTATCTTCCTAGCAATTTCTCTAAATGTATACTCTGCTTCTCCAGTAACACCCAGCTCATAAAATTGGCTTTCCTTCAAAACCCTTTCAGGCATTGTAGCAACATGGGGCCCCCCAATTACGATAACGGACTTTGGAGAGACTTCTTTTGCATTTTTAGCAATCAAATTAGCACTTTCTACTTGTAGGATAGTGGCTGCAATCCCAATCATCTCTGGTTTTTCTTTCTCTATCAGACTTCTTATTTCAGAATGAGAGGTTTTTGTAGGAATGCTGTCTATGACTGTAACATCAAACTTATCTTTTTCTAAAACAGCAGCTATGTAAGCTATCCCTAATGGTGGAAGCACATTTACTGCAGCTTCAAAATCTCTGGCTTGTTCTTTTGCAGTCAAAGGCGGGTTGATTATCAAGACTTTCATTTTACCTCTTTTTCTCAATTACACTCCTATAAAGATTGTTTAGGTATTTCAAATGCTTTTTAGTTGTAAATTCTTCATTAATTATCTTTTGTGAGTTATGGGAGAATTCTTTTTGTAGTCTGGCATCCTTTAAAACTTTAACGGTTTTCTTAGCTAAAGCCTCAGAATCTGTAGCCTTAACAATAAACCCATTTACATTATTTCTCACTAAATCAACTATCCCTCCTCTCTTTGTAGCTACAATTGGTTTTCCAAGGCTCATGGCCTCATATAGCACAAAAGGACTATTCTCCATCCAAATACTCGGCATTACCAGTACTTTTGCTTTTTTATAATGCTGCACAACTTTATCATGCGGGATTTTTCCAAAAAAGGTAACATCTTTCTCAACTTTCATCTCCTTAGTCAATCCTTCCAAAGCAGCTTTCTCAGGTCCATCCCCCACTATATACAGTTTAACCCCCCTTACCCTTCTTTTTATCAGGGGGAAAGCTTTAACCAGGTACTCCACACCTTTATTTTTGCTTAAGGCTCCAACATATAACACAATATTGTTTCTGGGCATTGTTATTTTCACATCTTCAAATTCGATAAACTGAGGCAGCCATATTACAGGACCCATATTATGGTCTTTTAAGTAATCTCTTAATCTTATACTAGGAGAAATAAATAAATCAACAACATTTCTCTCTAATTTTATTCTTATTTTATTCCTTAAGTAAGTAGAAACCCAATGATGGAAAGGCAAACATCCTTTTCTCAGGCATTTGAATTGTATTCCTTCCACAGACTTGCAAACCTTTAGAGATTTCTTGTAAACACTCCACGAAGTAGGGCATATTAATCCCCAATCATGAACATGGTGTATAACCGGCTTCTTGGATTTCTTTAAAGCTAATAGCACAGAATTAGAATAGACATAATTGTTATGCACATGGATCAAGTCAGGATTTATTCTTTTTATATAGTTCGTTAGTTCCTTATACACCCTCCTGCTAAAACCAAACTTGTTCATAAAAAATCTTGCTTTTTTCTTGGGGTGTTTCATTACTAATGAATATTCATCTTCTTTCCTTTCATCGTCATAGCTAAAAAGGAACACCTCGTCACCCTGCTCCCTTAATAGTTTGATAATCCCAAATATGTAAGTTTCTGCTCCCCCCACCTCTTTACAGGTGTCATTTATTATCAGGATCCTCATATGCTTAAAACTCTCTAAAAAGCTATTTAAATTTATGTGTAGGTTAGTCTATATGGTAAACAGGATAACCCCTTTTAAGGATTTCTTGAGAAACTCATTGTGGCTTTTAGACTACTGCCTTGACTACATTTACATGTTTCCATTTAAGTTTAAGGGATTTAAGACTCCAAAAAGAATATTGATAATAGAGTTAAAATTCATTGGGGACATGATAGTCACGACACCAACAATAAAAGCCCTAAAGCAGAAATTTCCAGAAGCTAAAATAGACATACTTGTTCCAGAATCCATGAAGGATGTTTTATACGGAAACCCCCATCTGAATGAGATTCTCCAATTTGATTATAACTTCAAAAAATGGACAAGGGAATTAAGAGGAAAATACGACTTAGCTGTGATACTGCATAATGGGACATTCAGAGTAAGTAAAATGCTGTTTAAAGCCAGGATTCCTTTTAGGATTGGTTGCACAAAAGTAGGCTTATTGGAGAACAAAGGATTATTTCTGCATAGAAAGACATTGCCGACTTATAAAATAAAACATAAAGTAGATGATAATCTGGATGTTGTTAAAACTATAGGTGTTTATCCAAATACAAAATATTTAGAGTTATACTGTGATAAAAAAGTTGAATCTTCAATGAAGAAAAAATTGCCAAAAAAATATTTTGTTATACACAACACATCACGGCATGCACAAAACAGAGAGTGGATTCCTGAAAGATTTGCAGAAACTGTTGATATCTTGAATAATGAGTATAAAACAGAAGCAATAATCACAGGAATGAAAGAAGATTATGAAAACAATCAGAAGATAATTGATTTATGCAAAACTAAAATACACAACATATCAGGAACAACTATGAAAGAATTTTTTGCAATAGTTAAAAATGCTGAATTTGTTATTAGTATAGACACTTCCACAATGCATGTTGCAGCAGGATTTAATGTTCCTGTCGTAGCCTTGTTTGGAGCAGGAACCCCGAGGATATGGCACCCTTATTCAAACAATCACAGAGTAGTCTTCAAGACTGAGGCTCATACATCCTGCATGAAATCAGACTGTTATCTGAAAGGAGAAAGGTTTATGGAATGCATGAAGGCAATCCAAGTTAACGATGTATTAAATGCTGTCAGGAGTTTAAAATGAATATACTAGTTACAGGTGGAGCAGGGTACATTGGCAGTCATACTGTACATGAGTTAGTTAATCAAGGATTTGATGTTATAGTCTTAGATAGTCTGGAAAATGGTCATAAAGAATTTCTTCCAGAAAATATTCATTTATTTAAGGGAAATCTTGCAAGTCTTAGCGATATTGAGAAAGTTTTTATTTCTCATAAAATAGACGCTGTAATCCACTTCGCAGCATATGCCTTAGTCGGAGAGTCAATGGAAAATCCTGTAAAATATTTCCATAACAATCTGGCAGGCGGAATAAACCTGGTAAAAACTATGTTAAAATTTAATGTAAAAAATATTGTATTCTCAAGCACATGTGCAACATACGGTATCCCAGAGAGACTTCCTCTAGACGAGATACATCCTACAAATCCTGTCAATTATTATGGGTTGTCTAAACGGATGTTTGAGCAGGTTCTTGAATCCTCACAAATTCAGGGAATGAATTATGTTATTTTACGTTATTTTAATGCTGCAGGAGCTGCTTTTGGAATAGGAGAAAAACATAATCCTGAAACTCATTTAATTCCTTTAGTATTAGAAGTAGCATTAGGTAAAAAAGATCATGTCAAGGTTTTTGGAACAGACTATCCTACTAAAGATGGCACATGTATACGTGATTATATACATGTTCTTGATCTAGCCTCTGCTCATATTTTAGCACTAAAATCCCTATGGGTAGAAAAATCAGGGGTGTACAATCTAGGAACAGGGAAAGGAACCTCTGTGAAAGAAGTGATAGATATATGCAAAGAAGTATCTGGTAAAGATATCAAGGTAGTGGAAGAAGCAAGAAGGCCGGGAGACCCTCCGGAGTTAGTAGCATCCCCTATCAAAGCCAAGAAAGAGTTAGGATGGGAGGCTAAGCATAACATCAAGGATATAATCAAAAGTGCTTGGGAGTGGCATTCAAAACATAAAGATATATAAGCTAGTTCTTTCTGATAAGGAGATTGTATTCGGCTTAGAAGTATAAACTGACAAAAAGAGGTCGATATTTTTTTTGAAGATGAAGAAAACAGTAGCAACAAACGACATCTCTTACAGATTAATATCCTCCCCTAAAAAATCCCTTCTTAAAGAAATCCCCATAGAAAAAAGAGGTTTTGTCTTATTGGGGTTATCTAAGACCGTTCAACAAAAGCTTCTGAACCAGCTAAACACAGAAGAGATAATAAACATATTAAACTATCTTGCTCCTGATGAGAGTACAGATATCCTGCAAAATGTCCAAGATCAAAAGAAAAGAAAAAACATCATCTCTGAACTAAGTTCAGAAACAAAGAAGAAAGTAGAATTCTTGTTAAAGTTTAACCCTAAAACAGCAGCAGGAATGATGAGCCTAGATTATATTAAGGTGAGCAGTGACTTAACCTTCAGTCAGATATCGGCCATTACACAGGAGCATGAAAAAAGAACTGGGAAGTTTCCAACAATTCTAGCAGTAACCAAGCAAGATACCTTGGTTGGCGAGCTTCCAGGTCACGTTTTTGCTTTGCATAAGAAAAAGGAAAAGATCACGAACTTCATTCAAAAGGTTCCAATAGTGAGTCATGACAAAGATGAATTAAGAGTTCTAAGGATCTTCAAAAAAAATTTAGGCAATAAGATAGTGGTTTTAGATGACACTAAAGAAGTTCTAGGAGTGATTTACTCAGATGATGTCGTTAAGCTGATGAATAAAGAGTCCACAAGGGAGCTATACGAATCAGCAGGCGTTAGTGAAGAAGAAAATGTTCACGATCCAATCTACAAGAAAGTAAAACACCGTTATAAATGGTTGATATTAAACTTAGTAACTGCCTTCATTGCAGCTTCAGTAGTCGGTTTATTTAAGGATACAATATCCTCTTTTGTTTTGCTAGCAGCATATATGCCGGTAGTTGCAGGGATGGGGGGAAATGCAGGTACACAAACCTTAGCAGTTGTGGTCAGAGGTTTAGCATTAAGAGAGATTGAATTAAAAACCGCAAAAAAGGTAATAGCGAACGAGATTATAGCGGGAGGAATAAATGGAATAATCAATGGTATTTTAGTTGCAGCAGTTGCTTTTATTTTCAATCAAAGTCTTATCCTCGGAATAATTACAGGAGCAGCTATCATTTTTAATATGATGATAGCAGGTTTTTTCGGAGCCATTGTTCCTTTAGTTATGAAGCATTTCAAGAAGGATCCGGCATCATCCGCAACTATATTCATTACAACAGCAACAGATGTTCTTGGATTCTTTGCATTCTTAGGATTAGCTTCTTTGGTGCTCTGACCATTTCAATTTTTTCCAAAAGCTATATAAATTAACCGTATAGCTATAACAATGGTGTTATCTATGAAAATCACACTAATCTCCACTTCTACATTTCCGGCAGACCAGGGGCTTAGGACATTGTCTGCCTGCCTGGAAAGAGAAGGGCATGAAGTTTTAATGATATTTCTGCCTCTTGTAGAGGATTATGCTAGAGTTTATACCAGACTTGAGCTAAAACAAGTTGAAAAAGCAGCAGAAGGTTCTAAATTAATAGGTATTGGTGCTATGGAGTCCACTACAGGAAGGGCAAAACAGCTGATAGATTTATTCCAGCAGAAAAAAATTCCAGTAGTTTGGGGAGGCCCTCATCCTACATTTTTCCCTCAAAGATGCTTCCAATACTGTGACATTCTAGCAATTGGAGAAGCAGAAAGCGCCATAATAGAGTTGGCAAATAACATTGCAAATGAAAAGGATATTACAAAAATAAAGAATTTATGGGTTAGGCAGGATGGAAAAGAATTTATTAATCCTGTAGGCCCGCCTGTCCATGACTTAGATGAACTTGCTCATCCTGACTATGACATTGAAGATCAATTAGTTCTTGAAAAAGGAAAATTAATTCCATTTGAAGAGAAGCATCTTGGAGGCATGATATTCTTCCAGACAGAAAGAGGATGTCCGCAGGCATGTTCTTATTGCACCAATAACATTATGAGGGAATTATACAAGGGGAAAGGGGATTTGTTAAGAACACATTCTGTTGATTATGTGATTAAAGAATTAAAAAGACTAAAAGAAAGATTCCACTCTATTGGAGTTTTTGATCTAAGAGATGAAACCTTCACAGTTAGAAGCTTAAACTGGATAAGAGAATTTTCCAAGAGGTATAAAGAAGAGATAGGAATAAGGTTCAAATGCTTGGCAGAACCAGCAACTATGAGTGCTGAAAACATAAGCGCAGAAAAAATTGATTTGTTAGTAGATGCAGGCTTAACTGACATTATTGTTGGAATACAGTCTGGAAGTGATAGGCTAAACAAAGAAGTTTATAACAGGTTTATCAGTGCTGCTCAGGTTTTAAAATGCGCTAAAATCCTCAATAAACATAAGGGGAAATTAACAGTTATGTATGACATCATAAGCTCAAACCCTTATGAAACAAAAGAAGACATCTTGGAAACAATAAAGTTAATCAGGAAATTACCTCCTCCTTTCTATTTAAGTGTGAATAACTTAATATTTTTTGAAGGAACTCCTTTGTATAATAAAGCAAAAGAGGACGGATTAATTAAAACTTACAATGATACTGCAGCAATGTTGAATTATTGGGACAGATGGAAGCACATCAAGTTAAAAAAGAAAAATGCGTATTTGAATTTGGTGTTAAACCTAATGAGGGGTCCATGTACAAAAACAAGATACGGGCTATTGCCAACCTTCATAGTAGACGCACTGATAAAAGACAGCATGGTAGACTTCAATATTAAGTTCAAATCTCCAACATCCCTAGTCGGGGAGTTCGTTTCTGTAATGGACATCATGAGAGAAAGTGTGGCTAAACCACTTTACAGGTCTATGCCTGTCAGTTTCAAAAACTGGTATGACAAGGTAAGGTATAGAGCATAATTATGAATATAGAGCAAATAAATTCTGAATTCAGAAAGATTAACTCCAAACAAACTTGAAGTAAAAGAAAGGTATTTAATTAAGTTCATTTTCTATTTCTGCATGGTATTAAAAAATCAACTTCAAAAAATAAAAGAAAACTGGCTATTACTGGTTTTAGTCGTAGTCATCTTAGTTGTATTTTCAGGAATAAATGATGTTCAATTTTCTAGTATTAATGAAAAGCAAACTGCTATAGGTGAAGCAGCAGTTCTTGGAGCTACAAGATCATCTCTAATACCTTCATATGACAGCTTTGCACCTGAAGCAGAGCAGAGATTTATCACAAAAACAGCCTCTTTATCTGCAGAGATTAAGAGAGGAACCTTCCACGAAGCAGATTCTAATGTAAAAAGTTTGGTTAAAGGCTTTGACGGTATTATCATAAATGAAAACCAGAATAGGTATGGAGAAGGAAAACAGTCTTACTTGTCCTCATCTTACACAATAAAAGTTGAGACTTCAAAATATGATTCTTTATTATCCCAATTAAAAGGAGTAGGGG
>Ga0208375_1001708_pt1 | contig 23381 bp, 22 predicted proteins | sample RifOxyD1_FD_184038 | JGI IMG/M metagenome (GOLD analysis project Ga0208375, IMG submission 184038) | Soil microbial communities from Rifle, Colorado - Rifle Oxygen_injection D1 (SPAdes) | ecosystem: Environmental > Terrestrial > Deep subsurface > Rock core/Sediment | place: Rifle, Colorado...
ACCGTCAACTGTAAGATCGAAATCATCAGCTACGGCTGAACCACCATTGTTGTTTGTTACCGTTTTATCAACAATGATGTAGGCTTGTTGGTCATCGTTTGTAATGGTACAGGTCTTTGTTTCCCCTAAAGCAACAGTAACACCTGCATTAACGTTGCAGTCTCCACCCCAAGCTCCCTGAGTGTATCCGGGAAGATTGGTTTCACCGGCAGTATGTGCGCCGGGAGTAACTGCATAAGCAATTCCATCTAATACGGGGTTACCGTCAACTGTAAGATCGAAATCATCAGCTACGGCTGAACCACCATTGTTGTTTGTTACCGTTTTATCAACAATGATGTAGGCTTGTTGGTCATCGTTTGTAATGGTACAGGTCTTTGTTTCCCCTGCCGAAATGTTAACAGAGGTGCAGTTATTGTACGTTGTTGCATAACCGAATACTGCAGGTTCTGTAATTGTATAAGTTCCAGCATTAACAGTTAGGTCGTTTTGACCATCTGCTTCAAATGAAACTGGAGCGCCGTCACCAACCTTAAATGTAAAGTCATCGGCTTCCAATAGACCCCCGTTGTTGTTAACTACCACTTTTTTAACGATTAAGGTTCCAGTCTTTTGAGAATTTGTAATTGTGCAAACTACATCGGCGTTGTTAGACACGCTGACTGTTAAGGGGCCCGAGGTACTCGACGAAGCGATAATAGATCCTGTCCCGTTGTTATTTTTACAAACGATTCCCGAAGTGTAGTTAGCAAGGTTCGTCCCCGTGCCCGCTGTTTCGCCAACAGTATAATCCTCGGCGTCAACAATTTTCTCCCCCGTCGTACCTAAATTACCTATATTAGTGGCGTAAGTTGTCCCATCAATCTGTAAATTAAAAAGCCCGCTATCGGTCGAAGGAACTAAAACTTTTCTCACCTCTAACAATCCTGTCTGACTTGCTGTAGACGCCACAATACAGTCAGAAGGGTCTGAACCCGGCTCTTGGGAAGGAAATGAACATACATCAAGTAATTTTGAAGAACTCCCACCAACTTCAGATAGTTGAACTACACAACTGGCCACCGTGTCATTAGGATACGCTTCGCCCCCAACGAATGGGTCAGAAGATTGAATACCCGCAGTACAAGTTGAACTAATAGGCGAAATCGCAATCGCACCTGCACACCTGTCTGACTTGGTGTCATTGCAGGAGTAAAGCCCTTTAGATTGATATTCAGCAGGATCGTTATGCACAGTGACACAAAGAGCAAAGTTTGCAAAGCCGTCCGTATCCGTATCGAATAAACTACACGCGTCCCCAGTGTTACTACCCGACCACGCTGTGTCATCCCAATCCCAAGAAATACTCAACGGATTTGTGGATGCTGTGTCGAGACACATCTTGGTCAAATCTTTTTGACCAGGCTCATCATTAAGACCCTGTTCGTCGTTCTGGCACGCCCAGGTTTCATTAGGCGGTGCTAGATAATAAATTGTGAAGTGATCAATACCGCTAACTTCAACGACATCATCGCCCTGTTCTAATTTATCTTTTTCAACCTTCTTGACGTCATCGTTATCAACTTCCTGTATAGCTTCCTCAACACTCTTCTCGATATAAAAAATGTCCGCCTCAACCCCCTCAGGTTTCGGCAAAGTCAAATCATACTCAAACTCACCATTAACCATATCCGTTGTAATATCGTAAGCGAACTCGGCATCGGTATTAAATTCTTCGGGCAAATTCAAATCCGAAACCTTAACTTCCTGAATTCTCAAAACCGATCTGTCATCTATATTTTTAGGAAGACAAGAAAAAGTAACGGATACTCCTTCTTCCTCAGGGAAAATATATTTAACCCCCAGCTTCACTGGTTCTTTAGTTTCTGCATAGCCTTTTTCAGAATCAACGGTCCAATCTTCTTTTGGGCTGTCTGTGATTTCAACACCATCTGCTAAACACTCTTTTTCAGCTTCAGTAACGGTTCCTTCAATCTGTTCAATAACCGGATCTATAACGTCCGTGGTATCAGTAATAATTTCGGTGATTGCTGCTGAATATGCAACATCCGGCTCTTCGACAACCTCAGGTCTATAATCACTCACCCCATCGGGTAAGATGTCTCCCTGTTGAGTTTCGTCGGTCGGAGTCTCGGGCAAAGTTTCAGGAGGCGTCTCCGTAGTGGTCTGGTCTTCTGTTGAGGTTCCTAACACTTCTTCCGTTACCGGAGTTTCAGCAACAGTTTCCACCGTTACCGATTCCTCAGCCGGAGCTGACTCTTCTGGAGAAGCACTCTCCTCCGCCGGAGCCGTTTCTTCACTCGGCTCTTCGCCCGTAGCATCACTTGGCTCCTCACTCGGAGCATCTGTCGGCCCACTTTCCTCCACAGACGCACCTACCTCTTGTGCGTATGCAGTGTACTGAAGAGAAACAAGAAATGGGCTGGAAGTATTTACAACAAGCGACAGAATACCTACGTACGAATAAAGCGTCCTCAACGTAGCTTGTTTGATTTTTAGCTTCATAATTTTTTACGGTGCTTTGACGGTGAACTTAAAAGTACACGCGCCAATAAAAAAACCGACCTCAACATAGGAGACCGGTTTCGCTACTTGCTCCGCACGTTACAAGCGACCAAATTACGCAACGTGTTTCAATGCATTCTCGAAATAATTAAATTTAAGTTTTCAAAAAGCACTAACTAAGCCCGTTGTATGTTAACGGCATAACCTTAAAACAAAATGAAAGCAACAAAATTGCACAAAAAAAGCACACCTAGAGTGTGCGTTTAGTAACCCAATATTTTGCTGCAATTTTCTTTGTTCTTGAAGGCCATTTTTGCCTTAACGGGCAGACAACAAACCCTTTCGAGTTATTTCTAATAACCTTTTACTTTAAAATAATCTATCTGTCAAACGAAAATATAGCGATTTATTATGGGGCAGTTTGAGACCGGCGCAGAATTCCAATTTCGTTATGAGAAACCTAGATCTTACCCAGCTTCCGTGCCAACTCCTCCGCTTCCGTAACCATAGAATCAAGCTCTTCCAACCCCTTCATCCAGAACCCTTTGTCGGCGATATCAATTCCCAACGCATCAAAGGACTCGCGGGGTGAAACCGAAGTACCCATGCCCAAGAATTTCTTCACTTTTTGCACAAACCCTAAATCGTCCCCCACCATATTTTTTAAGGATTTTGAGATCATCACTCCCGATGCGTATGAGTAAACATAAAAGTAACTGCGTATGTGGCTCCAATAAACCCACCAGTTTTCGGCGCCCGGCGACATCTCAACGGCCTCGCCCATATATGCACTCATATTCTTTAAAAACAGCTCGCCGATTCTTTTCAAAGGTAAAAACCCTTCACTCCTATATAGAGCATGCAAATCTTTCTCAAAGTTGTAGCAGGCCACCTGTCTCTGGATTGAAGACACATCTCCGTTGAGTCTTTCCATCAGTATTTCCAAACGCCTGGCGTCGTAAGTACCTTTTTCAATTTCGTCCAAAACAAAATCCTCCATAAACGTGCTGGCGACTTCGGCTGTGCATGTGTAAGTTCCGCAGTTCAGGCCGTTCTGTTCTTTTTTCATTAGCTCGAAGTTGATGGCATGCCCCATCTCGTGAGCCAGGGTAATAACATCGTTCAATCTTCCGGTGTGATTAAGCATTACAAATACGGGAAGTTCTTTTTCCATATGCACACAAAACGCTCCCGAGTCTTTTCCTTTTTTGGGAAAGACGTCAATCTTTCCTTCTTTCAAAAAGTCATTAAAAATGCTGCCGAACTCTGCATCAAGCCCGGTAAACACTTTGGAAACTAGCCCTGCCGATTTGTCGAAATCATACTTATCGTCCTTAGAACCATAATCAACATTTCTCTCATGGTATTGGAGTTTTTCCACGCCCAAGAGCCCAGCTTTTAATTTATAAAATCTTTGGGAGATATCGAATCTTGAAGTTACCGCTTCTATTAAACTGTCCACTACTTCTGTTTCTATGTCGTCGGCGAAATGCCTCGAAACATCGGGACGGGTAAACCCTCTCAACTCGTCCGACACCTTTTTATTATGCAAAACGGAATTGAGTTCGTATTCGGCTGCCGGAGCATGTTTTGAAAAAATATCATTCAATGCTTCCGCAGCGGAGTCCCTGACTTTTTTATCTATACTATTTATAGACTCGAGGATTTGTGAAAAGTTTGCTTCTTTTACTTCACCGTCCTCCTGCAATATTTTTCTTTCTTCTCTGGATAGAAAATCCGCAATCATGTCCACCCAGTTTCCCTGAGCGGTTTTGCCCGTTAGGTTTAAGATTTTCTCTTCGGGTTCGGTTAATAGATATTTCGCTGAGTCGAACAACCTTTGTAATAGGTGTTTATATTTGAATAGCCCCGGGTAATTTAAAAATACCGCCTGCTTTTCGGCAGGTATCCTGGATATTCCCTGCGTAAAGAACTCAAGCTCGTTTTCTATTAAAGTCCCCAGGTCATCGATTTTGCTTAATTCCGCCTTAATTTCGCTGTTTTGCTGGTCAAGCTGGTATTTTAGCCAATAGTAATAACCGGGCTTTCCGGAAACACCTATAGTAGAGGCTATGTTTTCATATTCGTCCAACGCCTGTTCCAGCATTCCTGGATCTTCCAGATAACCACCGTTAGCCTTCCATTTCGCGGAAAAATCCAAATTCCGCTTTTTTATCGCTTCAAGCTCTTCGGACAGAGCTTTTTTATCGGCGTCATGGTATAAAAGACCAAAATTCCACTCTTTTTTCGTCTCATCAACGGGTGCCATATTATTGCATTATAGCACCCGACAAACACCCACAATTTGTTGAGGTGGCAACCTAACCTAGAGTTCAGGCCATTTGACACCCCTATTTATTTGTGTTAAATATATACCGTTCGAAGAACTTCTCCCCTTCAGGCAAATGTCGGGGAACTTTTTTTTGAAGTCTCACAGAACAAAGAAATAAAGGCATATGGATAAAAAAGACGTTATTTATGTTACAAAAGAAGGACTCGCAAAACTTAAGGCTGAATTAGCCGAGTTGAGTGATGTCAAAAGAACCGAAGTCGCCCAGAGGATAAAGGAAGCCCGTGAAATGGGCGATATCTCAGAAAACTCTGAGTACGATGCAGCCAAACAGGAACAGTCCTATATAGAAGGAAGAATTTCCGAACTCGAGGAAGTTATCAAAACCTCTCAGATTTCCAGCGATATGACAAAAAAAGACGTGATAGGCGTCGGCGCAAGAGTAAAGATTCAGGTCGACAGCGAAGAAATTGAATATCACATCGTAGGAGCCCCGGAAGCAAATCCTCTCGAAAAGAAAATATCTCATGAATCTCCTTTAGGTTCCGCTTTGGTCGGAAAAAGGGTCGGCGAAAAAATAGAAGTAGAAGCTCCTATGGGAAAGCTTCTCTACACCATTCTTAAGATTGATTATTAAAGCCGTTTCTGATTGAATAAGTTAATGGCAACCTTATCAGAGCTTAGACAAGTAAGAATAGAGAAATTGGAAAAACTAAAAAGTCTCGGTGTAGATCCGTATCCCCCAACTTCTTACAAATCACATTCTAATAATGTGTTCCACGAATCCTTTGAAAAACTTGAAGGCACTGAAGTAGTTGCCTCCGGAAGAATTGTCTCAATTAGAAAACACGGAAAACTTGCCTTCATCGATCTGAAAGATGCTACCGGAAAAATACAACTATATATAAAGGACGACGCCCTTGTTAACCCCGACCACAAAAAAAGCGAGGTCGGATTCGAAGAGCTTAATCTTCTCGACTCAGGCGATTTTGCCGAAGGTAAAGGTATTCTGACCAAAACCCAAAGAGGAGAAGTATCTGTAGAAGTTACTTCAATAAGAATACTTACAAAATCGCTCCGCCCCCTTCCTGACATGTGGGATGGATTAAAGGATAAAGAGACCAGGCTACGGAGACGTTACATTGATACAAATATAAACCCCGACGTTTACCAAAGATTTATAAGACGCTCGAAATTCTGGGAAGCTCACCGCGATTTTTTCAAAAAGGAAAAGTTTATGGAAATGAACATTCCCGTTTTGGAAATGACACCGGGCGGAGCCGACGCTAATCCTTTTGTTACACACATGGATGTCCTCGACCAGGATTTCTACCTGAGAATTTCGCAGGAACTCTACCTCAAACGTTTAATCGGAGGGGGTTATGAGAAAGTTTACGAAATAGGACCGCGCTTCAGAAACGAAGGAATTTCCGACGAACATTTGCCTGAACACATTGCCATGGAATTTTACTGGGCATATGCCGACTGGAATGACGGAATGAAGTTCATTAAAAATCTTTTCCGCTACGTGACCGAAACTGTATACGGTACACAAAAGTTTTCGATAAGAGGATTTGAGGTCGATTTCGGAAAAGAGTGGGAGATCATCGACTATTCTCAAATTTTGAAAGAAAAGTTCGGTCTTGATATTTTTAATTCCGATTTCGATGCCGTCAAAAAAATCCTTGAGAAAACACACATAAAAATAGACAAAAACATGAATTTTCAGCGCGGCGTAGACAGCCTTTGGAAACACATTAGAAAAGACATTCAGGGTCCCGCTTTTGTTGTAAATGAGCCAAAATTCCTGTCTCCTTTGGCCAAAGCCAACCCGTCCAACCCTGAGTACGCGATGAGATTTCACCCGGTTGTTGCTGGTGGGGAACTCGGGAACGGATTTTCTGAATTAAACGACCCGATTGACCAATACGAAAGATTTAAAGAACAGCAATCTTTGAGAGACAGCGGAGACGCTGAGGCTCAATTTTTGGATATAGATTTTGTAGAAATGCTCGAATACGGAATGCCTCCTACATTAGGTTACGGTCATTCCGAAAGAGTATTCTGGTTTTTGGAAAATGTACCGGCAAGAGAAGGTGTTCCTTTCCCCCAACTCAGGCACGAGATAGACTCGGTTACAAAAGGTATCTACGGTCTTGAATAACTCGTATGACCAAGAAACTGTTAACTAAAGATTCGGCAGTAGAACTTCTTCACGAAAAAATGAAAAACCAGAACTTGAGAAGACACTGTTATGCGGTGGGAAAGGTTTTGGCACAATTTTACGATCATTTCTCCTCCCCCGCCGGACTGACCAAAGAACAATGGGAAATTGCAGGAATCTTACATGACGCGGACTGGGAAATTACAAAAGACAACCCGGCCAGGCACACAATAGAACTTTTAGAATGGCTCGAAGAATACGAAGTAGAACCCGAACTTTTAGAAGTTTTCCGCTCACACAACACAAAGACTACTAAATTACGCCTCCCGCAAACTCAGCTGGAGTGGACTTTAGAGTGCTGTGACGAGCTTACCGGCTTTATCGTAGCCGTAGCTTTAGTTATGCCTGAGAAAAAGCTGGAACAAGTGACCGTAGAATCAATTCTCAAAAAATTCAGGCAAAAAGAATTTGCAAGACAAGTAGACCGCGAACAAATTTCTCAATGTGAAGAAAAACTCGGCATAAATTTAAATGATTTCGTTTCAATTACTCTCAATGCAATGAAAAATAATTCCGGACTTCTCGGGCTTTAAAATTTTCCCAACAAATAAAAATGAAAGTGGCCCCGTTTCGTGAAGCCACTTTCGAAAAGAAATGCAATCGTTAATTGAGGGCAGTTTCTCCCTCCTTAGAAAATTACTTCCTCTTGGAAGATTTCTTCGCTTTTCTCTTAACGGTTTTCTTTGCTTTCTTTACTACTTTCTTTGCAACTTTCTTTGCTTTTTTCTTTACTGGCATCAAAGATCACCTCCTACAAAAAATGAGAACACACTTTAGAGTGTGTTCTAAAGAAATTAATTATTGGACAGAAATAAATTTATTTCCACGCATTACACCTTAATTACATATTTATTTGAGACATTTGTCAACATTTACAATGACAATTCATGAAGTGATATCATTTACTTATCATGGAAAAAATAAACAGCCCCGAATTTGAAAATCTTAGTATCCAGCAAAAAGAAGAAATAATTCTTCACCACAAAAGAAAGTTTATTAAAAAGGTCGCCATTGCTGTAGTAGCGGTCTCCGCGCTCATAGCGTTAACTGTGTTCGGTTTGAAATTACGCAAGGAATTGATACAGGACCGGGTACGCTTTGTTTCGAACCCTCCTGCGGAAGCACCTGTCATCGTTACACCCGAGGAAAATACGGAAACTGAAAAAGAGTATTCGAACACAACTTTACAAATTTCTTTCCGTTATCCGGCTGAATTAAAACTTACCGAATCGTTCGACACTGAAAAAGGTGAAGGAAAAGTTGAGGTGCTTTATTCAAAAGATAACAATCCTGAATTTCTTGAAGGATACAAAGTGACCATCACCGTTTTCTCTACTAAGGTTAGGGATCTGAATCAATTTGCCTCGACCAGGCTGGAAGCAATGAAACTAAATTGCCCGGACACAGCTACATACTCCACAATCAAAGAAGGAATGATGGGTCAATATGGTTCTCTTAATTTCCAGATTGACTACTGCGACGGTTATTTTAGAAACTACTACATCAGCTTTGGTGAAAAATTCTTTGAGATCTCAAGATACTACAAAGGAGATATAGGATTCAGACAGCAATACGAAACCGCCACAGAAGAAATAATTAAGACCATCACCTTGCTACCCCAAAGATTTGATGTTTCAGAATTCCTCAAATCTGTCTCGGACGTAGAAAGCAGAGTAACGTTTGAATACCCGTCGCATCTTGTTAACAACTGCTTGGTGCCCATGCCCACGGATACACAATACCGCGTGATACTTTCTATGTGCGAAGAAGCATCGAAAGAAGCCGGGGTTGTAATAGCAATCTTTGCTCTTAAAAAAGAGGCCACGTTCGAAAGTGTCACGCAAACGGAGATAAATAAAATGGCCGATGACTTTTTCGCGGCAAAAGGCTACCCCACTCAGGGAAACATAGAAAGATTTGAGTTTAACGGAGAAACAGCCGTAAAGGTTACCGGGTACAGCTGGAAAGATGCTTATTATATATTTGTTAATTCCGAAGGAGCCCGCGGAAATGAACTGGTGCTGATAGGTGTAAAAGAAGGCAGCGCCGACTTTAAAACAACCATAGAAAACATACTTAATTCTATCAAGTTCAGGCAGTGAAATTAAGAAATTACGATAAAAATCAGTCGAACTCCTATTGCCTGGGCGTCTACCCGACTATCGAACTGTTCAAATACAAACCCGAAAGTATCATCGAGGTATTTATAAACCCAAAGGGACAGAACAATCTTGGTGTCAAAGAAATTATCAAACTGGCCACTAAACACAACGTTAGAGTCGAAGAAGGACAAAAAGTTCTTATGAGACTTTCCGGAAAAGAGAACGTTTATGCAGGGGCAAGATTTTCTAAATACGTATCACCCCTCGCCAATGATAGGCCGCACATCGTTCTTGTAAATCCTGAGAATATGGGCAATTTAGGAACAATAATCAGGACCATGCACGCATTCGGGTACAAAAACCTTGCCCTCACCCGTCCCGCCGTAGACATTTTTGACCCGAAAGTTATAAGAGCCTCAATGGGAAGTGCGTTCGCAGTAAATTTTGAATACTTCGATAAACTAACCGATTACGCTACTAAATATGGCAGAGAGCTGTATTTGTTCACCCCGAAAGGCAACATCACGTTGGAGGAGCTTACGCAAAAAAAATTAAGCTCTCCTGCAAAAAGTTCCTTCGTCTTCGGAAGCGAATCTTCAGGTTTCTCGGCAAAAGAACTTGAGTTAGGCGAGAATGTAAAAATAGACTTCTCTAAAGATATAGACTCTTTGAACCTCAGCATCGCTGCGGGAATTGTCCTTCACAGTTTTAAACTTATCTAGCCTTTGTTCGGACAAATTACGTGCTAAAATTCCCTTTATGAACGTTGAGGAAAAAGTTGAACGGCTGAGAGAACGCCTATCCGAGCAGCGCAAAAAACTTGAAGAAGCGTCGTTTGAAAAGGGTTTGGCTGCCGAAGAAAACAAAGATTTAAGAGAAAATTTTGCTTACGACTATTGGGTATCACAAGAACAACTTGTTACAGCCAGGATTTTTGCCACATTAAAGGAAATCGAGCACCTAACAAAGAAACCTGAGAAAAAAATTATTAAAAAGAGTAAAGCCGTTCCGGTAGAACGTGTGAAATATCTGCCTAAAAAGAAGTGGCTATAAAAAGCAAACTACGACGCCTTGACACAAAATCCCCACCGTACGAATATTAACCTATGATAAATAAAATTGTAGATTGGATAAAAAGAAATAAGCTTCTCACTCTCCTTTTAATTGGCGCCGGTTGGTGGGTATTAAATTCAATTCCCAGAACTTTGTTAGGCGGTAGCACAATGATGGGAGTAAGCGAAAGCTACGCAGTAGATTCATACGGCGGTGCTCCGATGATGGCGCTAAGCAACAGCAAATACCAATATGCCCGTGAAGCCACTCCACAACCTGATGTTACAAACAGAAAAGTAGTTGTTAACTCTAATTTTTCACTACTCGTAAAAGACGTGACAGGGACAGTTGAAATGATAAAAGAGAAAACACTTCAGATGGCAGGTTATATGGTAAACACCAATATCAACAGAACAGAATACGGAGAAACCGCCACTCTTCAACTGAGAGTACCTTCCGAAAAGGTAGAAGAAACATCTAAATATCTCCGGACTATTGCCGTGAAAGTTGTATCCGAAAACGTTGACGGGCACGATGTTACGGATCAGTACATTGACATCGAAAGACGTCTGGGAGATTTGGAAGCACAGAGAGCAAGAATGTTGGCGATACTCGACAAGGCCACTACTGTAAACGAAATGCTAACCGTCCAGCAAGCTTTAAACCAAATCCAAGACCAGATCGATTCCTATAAAGGACAGTTGCAATATATGGATGGGACGACCAAGACCAGTAAGCTCACCGTCTATGTTTCAACTGACGAACTTGGATTACCCTACACCCCCGCACAATCGTGGAGGCCTCAGGTTATATTTAAACAAGCCGTCAGGTCTATGTTAGGAACATTGCAGGACATCGGTTCATTCGGAATTTGGCTTGCAGTTTACCTGCCGATAATTTTAGGAGCGGTCGTAGTGTTTGTAGTAATCAAAAAGATAATACGCAAACGATCGAAACCTGTTCAAACATTGTGAGCGAAATTTATACTCAGTTGGATGCATTTCCGGACAAACCGGAAGACAGTGACGCGCCAAAGGAAGAAGTCACGTCTATTGCAGATACGACACCTGAGCCCGAGGCGCCTGCGGCTGAGCCACTTCCACGAATAAACATTGTCAGGGCAAAATACGTTTTGCAGGCTGAAGAAGAGCTGGGCAAAGAAAAAGAAGGAGATTCGTTTAGCCATATGGATGTAGCGTTAAGGGCTGCCCGGAAATGGCGCGAAGATATGGATACACTTGCGCATCCTCCCGATAAAATAAAGACGGAAGACGAAATGCTTGAAACATATGAGCAGTATCTTGCCGCCAAAGAAAAATACCCGGCCGAAGTGTTGGACTTAATTCTTCACGGAAAAGCAAGGCCTGAAGCTGAGTTAGCACCAAAAAAAGTGCGGGTTAAAAGGGTTCCACGCGTGAGCTGGGTTACCAGATTAGAAAATGAACAAGATGCGCGCGAAGAAGAACGTAGAAAGCTAATGGGAATTCCGGATCTTGTGCCGGAGGCTGAATAACTCAACTTTTTAATATAGTACTTTTTTAGCAAACAATTTCCTCACCAGTGCGTAAACAATAATTGAGAGGGGGAGCAATCCGACAAGCCAAACTAGTGATGGTTTTTCAGGAGATTTTTCAACCGAGCTTCCGACTTTAATAGTAACTGCAATTACCGAGGAACCCTCCCCGTCAACATTCACACTTTGCGTGCCCTTTATTCCCAAGGCCTCGGTGGTTATCTCATACCAACCGGTTTCGATTTTTTCAAAAGTGACTAATCCTTGGTAATCTGTGACAGCGGAAACACCCAAAGCGGTAATTACAACCGACACTCCCGGAACCGGATTTCCTGCTGCGTTGACCACTTTAACATTTAATGTATGTGTCAGAACCTGAGCCGGAGCCGAACTTATTTCCTCAGATCCTGAACTTTCGCCGGGAGTTGCAGCTATTGATGTGTAGTCCACAATCTCCGTCGTTTTCACGTTACCTGCCGCGGCCCTGTCCAAGGTACGCCCTCTTACAGCAGCGGACCATTCCCCTTTTGCGCACCCGTTAAGAGCCCTTACTTTCACAAAATAAAACGTAGACGGGTTAAGATCTTCTATCACATACGACCTTGTACTGCGGTTACCAAAAACCTCACTTTTAGATTCCTCCTTTAAAAGAGACTCGTTTATTCCCCATCTGGTTTCAAACTCATTGTATTTTCCTTCAACTCCTTCGAACACTATTTTTAAATGAGTGTCTCCTGAAGAAATACTTATAACTCTTATATCGCCTGTGGGGTGATCCCTGGTGCAACCAGCGTCCTCCTCCTCTCCCCTGGAGTAAATCTCGGCACCATATTTATCCTCACCGTAAGTGGACGCAAAAACATTTGACGTCGTAACCATTAGAAACACTAACGAAAACAATAAAGCGGCGGGGTGTTGCTTGAATTCTAGCTGCATACGTCTATAATTCTATTATGTTTGGAATTGGCACACAAGAATTGCTGCTGGTCCTTTTAATTGTATTGGTACTCTTTGGGTCAACAAAACTTCCGCAGTTAGCAAGGGGAATAGGACAGTTTATAAACGAATTGAGAAAAGGGCTAAAAGGTATTGATGACAAAGAAACGCCCAAGTCAGATAAACAGTAATCCCGGGCTTCTTAACCCACCGCTAAGGCTCGAAGATCACCTAAACGAAATCAGAACGAGATTGCTTTATGTAGCGCTGGTTTTTCTTATCAGCAGTGTTATCGGATTTATTTTCAGAGAACGCCTGTTTGAAATTCTTGTTCACCCCTTAAACGGACCCCTGTTTTACACGACACCTGCGGGAGGATTTAATTTTGTAATCACACTCTCCATACGGTTCGGACTACTCGTTGCCATTCCTTTCGCAATTTATCACCTGGCACTTTTTATCGCACCCGCACAACCTCAGGGTATGAAATTTCCCGTAACACCTATAGTTGGAGTGTCATTTCTTTTACTATGTTTAGGAATTTTATTTGCCTACTATATTTCAATTCCTACCGCCCTCGCATTCTTAAAAAGATTCGGGCCGGGAAATATTAGTTCCATCATTACCGCAGAGTCATACTTACTTTTTATTTCAGTATTTATTTTAGGCTTCGGACTTCTGTTCCAGTTGCCTCTGGTAATGTTTCTCATAAATAAAATTGTGCACCTGCGTGTAAAAAATTTACTCCGTGCGCAGAAGTGGGTCGTCCTCGCAGCATTTGTCCTGGCGGCCATACTTACCCCAACTCCGGACATCGCAAATCAGGTAATGATGGCAATACCCATGATTGTGCTGTATCAAATCTCCGTCCTTACAATATACTTGGCGAACAGGCGCTATTGATAAGCAATCCAACCCTATAATATAATAAAATCACTTATGAAAGGCCTTGAAGAGTTACTGTCCAAAAAAATGACCCGCAGAGAATTTCTTCTCTATTTCGGCACTTTAATAGTAGCCATCGTAGGAATCCCCGGAATTCTAAACAAAATAGAAAATGTTTTTTTAGGTAAAAAAATAAACGGTGACACATCGACAAATTTCGGTGGCGGTCCTTACGGAGGAACCAAGAAAGGAATGAGTTAGCCTATGCCAAGACTGCCATCTGTTGGAGGAGACGACGGGAACTGGGGAACAATCCTGAACGACTATTTAGGCCAGGAACATAACACCGACGGATCACATAAAAAACACGGGGTCATCGATTCTGGAGGACAGGTATACAATGTTAAAGCCTACGGGGCTCTGGGTAATGGTTCAACGGACGACACCACTGCAATCAACAATACCTTAACGGCCTGTGCTGCGGGAGGAGTTGTCTACCTACCTCCGGGAACCTACATTATTTCCAACACAATCAACATTACCAGCAATAATATTTCTTTTGTCGGAGCCGGAGCGGGGGCAACAATATTGAAGGCAGCGTCAGGAAGTGAGGGAATCGCAATGGTAATAGTCGGCAACGGAACGGATACTCTTGCCCACACAACCATATCAAAAATTTTATTTACTTCACAAAATCAAAAAACGGCAAATCAGGCAATAAAACTTCAAAAAGCATTTAAGACATGGATTTACAACGTGCGCATTGAAAAACAATACAATGGAATACACGCTTTTAACTCTACGGAAACATTCTTCAGAGACTCCGATATAAGAGATACTACAAATGATGCAATCATTTGGGAAAACGCACTGCAGTCCGGTTACGACTTTTACATTAACAATGTCGTGGCAGACAATCCCGATGTTACAAATCTTGGTAATGGAATTTCCTGGCTTGGCGGTGAAAATTTTGTCATTCAAAACTGCGATTTTCTACATTTTAAAGACGGCTTTCATATTCATCCGGCAACCGGTCACCACACAAGGTTTGGCTTTTTCATAAATGCCGAGTTTGATTTCGCCTCCGACAACAATATAAACATAAACAACACTGACGGCGGTGACATTATCGGTCTCACATTTACAAATACATGGACCGGGACCGCGACGAACTACGGCGTCCTAATATCGGATAATGGGAGCGGAGAGATTCAGGGGATAAGATTTATCGGACACAAATCTTTTCATAACGGTTTAGCGGGTTTCCGTTTGGCCGGTGGGGACGACATACATTTGCTCGGTTGCGATGTTGTCGGAAATTCCCAAACTACCGCAAACACACGCAGCGGCATAGAACTATCTGTAAACGTGGGGTCGAACTGCAGCATAATCGGATGCAAATCGGGAAACGGCTATCAACAGGGTGACACCCAGTCTTACGGTATCAACATTGACGGTTCACATACCTATACAAATATAAATATTTCCAACAACGAACTGGACAATAACACCAACGGCGGAATTAACCTGAATGATGCCGTAATTTCCGAAGGAAAAATATCTAACAATACCGGGAGATTAATCAATCAGGTCTATGAAGCAGGAACACCGGAAATATGGCTCACCAACACTACGACCAATCACACATCGAAAATCCTGGATGACGGAAACTTGCATATCGAAGGCGAGAATCAGAATATTTGGATTAACGGAGCTACTAATGCAAACGTTTTGCTGGCAACCGGCGGTGGAAAGGTCGGGATCGGGAATAATAATCCCGGCAGTAAACTGAGCATAACAGGCCTCCCTACATCCCCTGCAGGATTGTCATCCGGAGACGTTTGGAATAATGGCGGGGTTCTGAATATAGTTTAAGCAGCCCCAATAACGTTTTATTAACAAGGAATTCCCATACCCTATAACTTTTGCGCCCAAGGCAATAGCGCTATATAATGCGCTCAGAAAGCACTTTAATAAATAAATAGACCTACGAAAAAAAAGGAGCAGGATGTGAAAAAGAAAAGCGCACTATTTGTTGTAATTACGCTTATTGCCTTACTTGGCATAAGCGCAGTCGTCCTCGTTTCAGATACTGCCGATGCAAAAGGCAGCAATCTGAATGCGGGAGAAGTTCAGGTTGTACCCACCCAGAGTTTCCAAGTCGTTGACGGGCAAGGTAAGGTAGTCTACGGAGGAGTTCCGTTCAGACTTACCATCCTCAGCGAGTCTTTGGGAATGCCGATGGATAAACTTGAAAAACTTAGTCCTGAGGAGGTCATGCAGCTATTTATCGACAATGCTGCAAAACTAGAAGTGAACGTATACAAATCTGTCCAGGATAAATCCGGACAGTGGGTCCCCGTGTTAGTAGCAAAAGGCCGGGGAACCGTCGACCAACCCGCACCTACATCAATTCCATAGCTCTAAAGACAAAAATCGGGAGGGAAAATGAAACGTAAAACAGCACTTCGTTTTTTGCCGGCCGTGTCACTTCTCATCATTTTGGCAATCGTAACCAGCCTTGTGCTCACGATTCCGGATCAGGCATCAGGGAAAACTCCAATTGTCCCGACACCGGCGAAATCCGCTGATACCGATGCAGTAGTCGTGGAAAAAGCTGACTACTCCTTCAGGGTCAAAGAATTGAACAGAGTCCTCGGAATACCGAAAGATGACCTGGCAAAACTTGGCCATAAGGAAATCAAGGAAAAATTTAAGCAAAATGCGGACAAGTTAGGGGTCAGGGTATACGAGAACATCGAAAAAATCGATGAGAAAGGGGCTGTCGTTAAAGATGAGCTTGGAAATACAGTGTATGAAAAAGTCCTGGTGGCAGGAGACAAGATCTTCAAAGCACCGGACTTCGGTGTGGATCCTGAAGCAAAGGTTCAGCCAACTCCAACTCCTTTCCCCTACCCCGCACCTGTAGGAAAAAACTCCAGCGAACAAATAGCTGAGAGTGGTTCCTCGACTGGGTTAGATCAGATGCTGTTGAGTGTATTTCAGGTATTCCTGCCTCTCATAAAAAGGGACGACCCGCTTATGCCTGCAGTCTATGACCGTATGGCCAAAGCCAAGGTCTACATCGACAACCAATATGAGGGTGACTACTATGCGTTTGGGGTCGTTAAGGAGTACCCTGGCTGTCCTCTTTCTATCAGGGCACAAAGTGGTACTTACCCAAAAAGGTTTGTCGGGCACTATGTAGGAAGTAATTCGTTCCCGGTGGGTAAAGTCACAGCCAGCGGTGTTGGAGCAACGTATGATGTGTCTGATGTTACCTTTGAAGGCGGTTTGGAGTTCGCGTTCAACGAACCGCTTATGTGGTGCGATATGGCGTACAACTCAGACGTATCAGACCCATATTTTGGTTACACCCAATACCACATAACAAAAGCGGCATGGGAACCCGTTGGTGCAAGCCCTCCATACGATCTGTTTCTGGGAGATACATTGCTGTTCTCCAACATCGCAGATGTACCTGATGGTACTGCGGTCACAGTAACCAGGCCTGTACCCGAGAACTATGCGAGTAATCTTTACTCAAGTAGCAGGTTCACAATCCGACACGCTACGAAACTGGGGGCAGAGTTCTATGCGAAGCAGACCGATACCTACAAGGTCGCTCAACTGAACAACACTATAAATATGTATGGCTTTAACAACCTCCCCGATGTATACGCCCCTCTTTTTGAAAGCGGAACATCGGCGAGCGATAATTACATATTTACATATGATGCCTTCCACGACTGTGACCTGATAAACAATGGAGTAGCGTCAACAGTTCCCCCGGGATACAACCCTTACGGGTATATGTATGAGTCCAAAGTGTGTACGATTGGACGGGGTGCTTACATACTCCTCAGTCAGGTTGATTACCTTGCTCCCGCCTTGCAGGCTATCCACATCCTCAACAAATACGGTGACCCGGATCATACTTACCCGCACCCGGCAGGAAATGGAACAACAACACCAAGACTAATTGCACGGTGGCTCGAGGAAAAGTGGAATGGCTACGGGATTCCCGTCTATCTCAAAAGCACCGAGTACGCATCCGGTGTAAGAACGAACGTATTCCTGGGATTAGAGTCGCTCCTCGGGTACAAGTACAACGATGCTACATCTCAAAATTAAGCTGATGAAGCGGCCGCTATACTCGTTCAGGTTCAATGGGGAAGTCCTCCATGGGATAAGTATTGGGGCGAAACAGCAAACGAGGGGTATCTCTTCAGACCCATTTTCTACGGGGGTGAGATGCTAATGTGGGTAACAGGCGGCTCTTATCCATTTTCTCTACCGGGAGGAATCCTTACAGAAGTAATGGATATGTTTAGTATGCCGGTAGAAACCCTAATGCCCCTGCCCACAAACAGCGAAACAACACTCAGCTACTGGGCGGCCCTCAATCTCTATTACAAGTACAGAACCATTTACGGATATTAAAAGACTGTAGGTTGAAACGTATTAGAGGTAACAGACCCTACAAAATTAAGTAGGAGACAATTAAAGGTAGAAGTGTACAAATTATTGTTAGTTCAACGGACTAATTCAGACTGATTATTCAGCTGGGTTGGTCCGTTTTTTTCTGGTGACCCCACGGGGAATTTTGACTCCGACAAAACAGTCGTTCCGTTTCACTACACGACAGTCGAACACAACTAAAGTCAGCTCGTTCCCTTGCGAGCACAAAAAAGCCCGCGAATCCTGCGGACTTCCGGTCTTTTTTTCTGGTGACCCCACGGGGAATCGAACCCCGATTTACGGAATGAGAATCCGCCGTCCTAGCCGTTAGACGATGGGGCCAAGCCTGCAGCAATTGCCGGTTGGGCTACAAGGCGCACAAATCTTCCAAATTCTACCAACAAAACCACTTTTTGACTAACACCTTGCATAAAACCGTCCTATATAATCGTGTATAATAAGTTTACAAAATGCCCGGAGATTTTAAAAAGTTGATACCAATACTTGTAGTACTAATATTTGCCTTTGCCGGAAGTTACGCCGGTTTCACGCAGTATAATCCTAAAATTCAAAACGGTGATGTAAAAGGAGCGACAATCTCACAGGTACCCGAGCTCCCGATGCCGATAAGTTCGGAAAAAATTTCCACAGGCGTAACTCTTAATACAACACAAACGACTTTTCAAACTAAAAAATCTCCTGAAGAAGTCATGATGTTTTACCAAAATGTATTCAGTGAAAAAAATTGGACACCTGAATCAGAGAGAAGAGAAAACGGTATTTATGTTACGACATACAATGACCAGGATTTATTAGCTACTATAACGGTAACCAGACAACCCGACGATGAATATACGATTGTTAGTTTGAAGATGTCGAGACGCTAAATTACTCTTTCGTTCCTACCAGATACACCGCACGCCAAGGTTGATACCTACTCTCAAAATTGTCCACGAACAACTCTTCATCACCCCTGGTAACAGTTCTGGAATAAGTCACCTTCGCACCCCACGCGGGAAAATCAACTTGTTTTGTAACACCCTTAGCTAAAGTCGGGTCGTCCTGGTACAGTGCCGGAGGAGGAGGGCTTTGATTGGTCACCGCCGGTTCGGTGATTGCTACTTTTCTACCGTCGGGTGTTCCGAATATCTGAAACTTCAATGCATAGTTAGCCTCGTCGGCTTCCGCCTGCACCAGAACATAATTCTCCGTATCGTTTTTAAATCTGAAATCCCACGAGGGTTGATATATCGCTGCGTCGAATCCAACCGGCTGATCCTGCTCGTAGTAGCTGACGCGGTACGCGTGAGGATATCGCATCACAATAGGCAATCCGGAATTTAAAACCGCTCTAAACAAAGTAGTGGAAGTTTGGCAAACTCCTCCGCCCGAGCCTAAAACCGTTCTTCCGTCTTTAATGATGTAAGCAATGTCGTATCCTGTTTTCGAATCAATATCTCCGACGGAATTGTTGAGAGAGTATGTTGCTCCGGGGGAGACTAAAACTCCGCTCGCCCTTTCAGCTGCCAATGTTAAGTTATGTATACGGCCGGACGCCGAACCCTTGAAAGTTGACTTTCCTTCCCCTAATAATTCGAGAATTCCGTATTTATCTTTATCGAGAGGCCCGGAAACCGAAACTTTTGGAATATCTACGTTGCCTTTCGAATTAAAATAAGCATCGCGGAAGGCGGAAATAAATTTTCCTCTGTCTAACTCACTTCCCTCCTTGCTTAATTCAAATCCGGTCACCTTGTTACCTTCCATCCCCGTAACCAGACCACGGGGCAGCTGATTTACTTCCTGCTCCAGCTCTTCTACAAATGATTCGAGACGGGGTTCTAGTAAATCTATTTCAACGTGATTTTTTTCTTTGTCCCGCTGAAAAGTCATATAACCCAAAAGTTGTTCAGATGTTAATTTCCATGTCCTGCTCCCATCTTTAACGGTAATTTCGTTATTTATAATTTTTTCGGCCTGAGGCAGGAGTGCGGTGACTTCAGCAGTAGTAATTTTCGGAACTATTTTTTTACCGGGAAGTTCTTTATCTCCAAAGCTTAATTTATCGAAAGCCTGTATGACGGTTGTGTGAAGAGCATCATCCAAAACTTTTTTGCCCTCACTTTCAGTGGTAACTACCAACTTTCCTTTTTCCATTTTTACACCGGCGTTTTGTGCTATTACATTAAACAAACTTTTAGCTTCTGAAAGAACGCTTATTAATTTTTCGTCACTGTGGTCGTGGAAAGCGGGAATGTTTAAGTTTTTAACTAATCCTGCAATTTTATCTTTGGTGTCCTGTAGAACGTTGCCTGACCGGCCAATTTCAAACGCACGTAGCGTAGTACCTTCCCAGTCATAAGTAAGATCAATGTCCTCGGCCTTAACCGCGTATTCCTTTCCATCGTACTTAAGCGTTACTTTCTTATCCAAAGTTTTTTCGCGGGCTTCTAACGCACTTTGGGCTTGAGCCAGATTTTTCCCGCCTAAAGACACATCTCCAACTGTGACACCAGGAACAATTCTTTTTGCGTAATAAACATGATAAAGCGTTGCCAAAAGCAACAGAAAATACACAAAGAAAAGGAGCTTCTTGGATACCGACGAAAAAGCCAAAGTTTTAATTTTTTGCAGGAGTGTTGGCATTTGCAGGAGGAGTAAATCCGTTCAGCAAGGTGAACTTGGATTTCCCGATTAAAAATTTCTCCGGAGCCTCACACATATCAGTTACCTGGTCTGCGATTCCGAATAATCTGCTTGAACCCGTTTTGCTGAAAGCAATCACTTCGGTACGGACACCCTGACTTCTCGCATACTCCAAAAGGTCGGTGTAATCTCCATCACCCGAAACCAAAACCATAGCGTCTATTTTAGGAATTAATCTCACGGCGTCCATACAGAGTCCGACGTCCCAGTCGCCCTTTTTAGAACCTCCATAGAAAATCTGGAGCTCTTTCTCACGGACTTCATAACCTATTTTGTTTAATGCTTCAAAAAATTCCCGTTCCTGACCGACATCTGCTCGTATAACGTATGTGAACGCTCTAACCAGACGGCGCGGACCAACCCCATGTGTCAAAACCCTGCTGAAATCTACCTTGGCACCATACAAGTTCTTGGCCGAGTAGTACATGTTCTGAACGTCTACGAATACCGCTACTCTTTGTTCTTTATGCTGAGTGCTTATCATGGGTTGATTCTATCGCATTTAGGTCGACGCGACAACGAAGAGATTTCTGTAAGGGTTGGGACGATTCGGGTATTGGTTTAGTAGGTCAGTTGTGGTGTGCCAGATAACCTTATGTTTCAATAATGGCTGTAGGGGTGGTAAAATCACACTGCGGTTTCAGGCAATAACCGCTCTATTGGGGGATCGTCTAATGGTAGGACTTTGCACTCTGGATGCAAAAATTGGGGTTCGAATCCCTGTCCCCCAGCCACGACTTTTCACTGTCACAGCAATGCCAAAATGCATGACTCAATAGGGATTAGATCTGATGTATAATTTTCATGATGAAATATATAAATGATGAACTGTGGAAGAAACAAATATCCCAGAAAGATTGGTATTTGAGGTTAGATCCAGAATTTAAGCGATTGGAAAATATTCAAAAAGATCTATCAAAAGAAGATGAGGAGGAGTTAAAAGAAGAAATATATTCCTCTATTGAACGTGATCTTGGGAACGGAAGTATTCAACCTAATAAAAAGTATCACGATTGGGATGATGAGAGGAAGACTATAGATACAATTGTTATTCATCACACAAGTAACGATAAATCACTGACCCTTTCTAGACTGAATGCTAAACATATGTTTAGACTATACAGACCCTTTTTTACAAACCCTAATGAAGATAACAAAGCTATTAAGGGTGAGGCCATTTCTTCAGGACATTTTACAAACGGAGTGCAAATCTTTTATGGTTACCATTGGTTAGTGCGATTAGATGGTACCCCAGAAAGATTATTGACTGATAATTATGTTGGTTGGCACGCAGGAAATTGGGATATAAATACAAGAAGTGTGGCAATTTGCATAGACGGAAATTTTGAAACAAGTTCGCCGGATATAAAAGTTCTTAAATCTATCTCACAACTTATAAAAGATAATTATAAAAATGTTCCGATTGAAAATATTTTAGGACATAACGAAGTTAATAAAAATACTGTATGCCCTGGGAACGGGTTTATAGGTGGATGGAAATTAACTCTCATAAATTTAATCAAAAAAAATATCAGTAGCTCGAGCCCGTTCACCTATAAGCAGACGTCCAACTCATAATAAAGTTTCAAGTACGTCCCACTACCCCGGCAAAATAGCCTGGGAAAGTAATAGTTCTCGACCGACATGCTCAGCCAAATAGAAAAAACACCACTTTAACTCATTACAATAAGTTCCATAACATTATAAAAAGCGTAGGGCAATTTGAACTTTGGAACTCATGTATAATTCTCATATGACTACAATTAAAGAACAATTAAAAGTAGCGTATGATGCAGATGCTAAAAGGCGTAGCAATAATGAAGACAAAAGAGATTTGTGGAAACTAAACTGCAGGGAATATTTTATCCATTTATTAAATGAACGTAATCTTAAAACTATTCTTGAGTTAGGCGCTGGAGTAGGAATAGATTCAAAATACTTTCTGGATAAGGGTTTTGATGTTTTAGCAACAGATTTGTCAGAAGAAATGATTAATGGTTGTAAAGAAAGAGGTTTAAACGCCAGGGTACTTGATTTATCTGAGCTAGAAAATTTAGGAAAAACTTTTGAAGGTATTTATTCCATGAATGTACTGCTACACACTCCCAGAAATGAAATTAAAATGGTTCTTAAATCTATTTCAAATGTCTTAAGTGAAGATGGAATATTCTTTTACGGTGTGTATGGAGGAATAGATGAGGAAAAAACTATAACAGATAACAAGAAAATGGGATTACCAAGATATTTTTCATTTCTTTCCGACTCTTACTTACAAGATGTTGTGAAAGAACAGTTTAATACAATAAAATTTGAAACTATTGAAATAGGAAGTGATAAACCTAACTTTCATTTTCAATCTTTATACCTTCAAAAAAGAATTTGAGATAAAAGTTCCAACTAAATCCCAACTGTCCAGCCAAGGTTTTTGTTGTCATAGCAACCTATTTATTAGGTACAGGAATAGAAATTAGAATTTTTAATATTTTTAACCTAGAATTACTCTATGAACATCCTTGGACATAACTACATTGCCAAATTGGTTTTGAATCGCTATAACTCGAATATTGCGGCAGGGTGCCATCTACCTGATCTTGTACCATTTCTGAAAGGTTCAGTGTTAACATTTGATGAAATTCACGAAAATCCTGAATTAGTCTATAAATATTCGTTGACGAATAATAGTAAAGGGCTAGATTTAGCCTTAGG
>Ga0208375_1001712_pt1 | contig 23326 bp, 18 predicted proteins | sample RifOxyD1_FD_184038 | JGI IMG/M metagenome (GOLD analysis project Ga0208375, IMG submission 184038) | Soil microbial communities from Rifle, Colorado - Rifle Oxygen_injection D1 (SPAdes) | ecosystem: Environmental > Terrestrial > Deep subsurface > Rock core/Sediment | place: Rifle, Colorado...
TCAACATCGTAAAGCAGATATTCATCTGGCGAAAAACCAAACGGCATAATGCCGAAGAAAGGCCCGTCAATGATTGACCACCCGATATTTCGCCATGGCGTCTGTGCGACCGGCATTTCGCAGAGTTCGTATTGATATTCGTGCACTTTAATTCCTGCAAGGTGGTGAATATGGTTTAGGCCTCCATAAGTTGCATTCACTATCACCCCGCTCTCGAGCGTTCGTACTTCTCCGCCGCTTTCATACTGCACATTGAAGATGCCGTCTTGTCGCCGTGTCAGTCCAGTCACGGGAGTCGATGTCATGAGCGTCACATTCGACATCCGTGATAATTTCTTGAAAAGTATACGGCGGATGCGATTAGCGTCAAAAATAAGTTCCGGAACCTTCAAACTTAAAGCGATTTTTTCTTTCGTTATGTTTGTCCGTTTCGGCCATTCGTGCCGGTATGGCAATTTCATTTGCCTGCAAAATGCGAGATAGTCCTGCGCCGTCGTGCGACTTCCTTCTTTCGCGACGAGATAATAATTGTTGAGGCGCTTGACGACAGCGTCGCGAAACATATTTTTAAAACTGGCGTTTGCCGATAAACTTTGCTTCGCGGTTTGTGCATCGCGCGGGTAATGGTATCCCATGTGCACTCGGCATTGGTTTACAAGTGATGCGCCAGTTAGTATCTCGTGCTCTTTTTCAAAAATAATGACCGGATAGCCAAGCCGCGCGATTTCCAAAGCCGAAAGGATGCCGAAGATACCTCCGCCGACGACAGCTACTGACTGATGCGCTTGTGTTCTGACTGCGATGAGTGCTCGGGCCACCGGAAGGTAGCGTTTGAGAGTCAGCACGCCTTTTGAGCCCTTGCTTCTGAAATAAGGAAGGACGCGCGCGGTCATCGCGTCGAGAACATCTTCGTAGATACGGGATTTTTTGCTGTCGATGGTAAGCGAAGTATAAAATCCTTTTGTATCTCGCACGCCACTGAGGTCGGCAACGAGCGCGAGGCGTTTCTTTCCCTTGAGATATATCCGTACAACTTCGGTCTTTTCGGTAGCGAGAAGGTCGGTCTCAAGCCGGGTCTCGTACGCGCCAGTGTAGCGCAAGGATATCTTCTCAGGCGTGCTGGCATCAACTTTCGGGCGTGAGCGACTCGTGATACTGCCAATGTCCAATGCTATCTGGAGCAGGTGCGGGAGAAACATAGTGAGTGCGTTGTACTTGTCCCTGCGGGCCGAATCGACCGGGCGCGAGAATCTAATCTCAACAGAAGAAATATCTTTCTTGTTCTTTCGCACAAACTCCTCTAGACGGGCAATTAAGGCGGCGTAATGCCACTGCGATGCAACGACAATCTTGAGTTTGTAGCGGGTAATGAGCTCATCAATATGATCGAGCTCTTTTTGAGTGAGCGCAATAGGTTTTGGCAGGATAAAATTCTTTCCGCCGATGCGAATGCATTCAATCAATACGCGCAGGAGTATATTCTGATGCACGCACAGATCAAACACATCATCGATATCTGCGCGGCCCAATGTTTTCTTCCATGCGTTAGCCGAGGTAAAAAATGGGACAGTTCGCAAAGTCCCTGAAGACGGTTGATGTGGGCTAATGACCGCCCGCAGGGAAACCTGCGGGAATGCGAGATACTTTTCGGCCATGCGCGTACCTTGGACGCCAGCGCCTACTATGGTGATAGTGATCATTTCATCTCCTGTTAAGCAGAGAAATTGTACCAAAGGAACCTCGTTTTATCAATACACATTTCTAGGGCGTGCTGAACCAAAGTATTTTTTGTAAGATTTGATATACTCTTTGAATATGTTTGAAAAGTTGCCTGATCAGTCCATTCCATCCAAAGAACTTTCGGATGAGGAAAAGAAACAAAAATATATAGAACTTTGTGAAGGTTCGCCGGATGCTCTATATATTTTGTCAGCGAGTCTCCTAAAAAAAGGAAAAGTCGAAAGGATTACAACTGGTAGTTATGCCGATGAAAACCTTCATGGGACAATGAACGGAGGCAGAGCAAGAGATATTGCTCTTGCTGAACTGCAACATTCTTTTCCTGAAAGCCCAGTGGTTGCCGCTACATGGATAAAGAAAGAAGGTCCTAAGAGTTACGCTCGGCTTACTGCCGAATATTTAAAAAATAAGGGAGTCAGTGAAGATAAAATAATTCTTCAAGAAAAGTCCTATAGCACATTTACAGAGCTTATAGAGCTCATAAAGCTAATAGTAGAGAAAGACTGGAAACATGTGGCAGTGGTCACCAACGAATTTCAAATTGAAAGAGCTCAAGCGATGCTTGAACACATACATGAACTTCATGACCCAAATGGTTATTGGCAACAGCCGGAAGTTCAAAATGCTCTGGAGAAGTTTTTAAATGCTAAGGATGTAAAAGTGACTTTTGTTTCTGCTGAGAAAGTGCTTCCTCTCATTGATTCACGCTATATAAAAGTTATTGATGAAGCGAGAAAATTGCCCCTGTGGGAAGAAACAATCAAGCTGGAAAATGAAGGCGCTCGACAGATACGAGATGGAGAATATTGGAAAAATCTACCGCCAACATCGGTAAAACAGTAACATTTTCATTGAGCCGCAGGTTAATATCAGATACATGAAGACCGCTATTTTTTTATATGAATTAGATCATCTCGCATCGCTTGATGCGCTCATGACGCAATACCGCACAAAAAACGGAGAACCGCCTCGAATTGTTTCGCTCGATGCGGAAATTGATTATGCGCTGGAGAAGCGCAGCATACCATTTTTATCAGGCGCGAAATTACAAAACAGAACTGAACCTGCCACATTTATGCGGGCCGCAGAACTCACGCGCGACATCTGTGCGAGTGAAGTACTTGCGAACCTCGCGTACCGCAACATCCCCATATTCGAACTTTTACGCTTTTCTCTGCATCATTACTTCTTTACACTCCTGACTCATATACACAATATTACTCGTGCAGTCGATTCTTTGCAGGGACTGCAATGTATAGTGGTTCCGGCACCCTGTGAAATTATTCTGCCTACCAGCGGCTTTTTTGCCGAGCCCCAGGCCTTTACCTGTGTGCAAGCGGCGCGTAGGGTCGCTGAGAGCCGCGGTATCGCATTTGAAATGGTACAGAACACCGCATCGTCTAAACGAATGAGACAAAAGATCAAAACGATAACTTTTGTGCTTCGGCGTGTTGTCTTCAGCGGCATGATAACTCTACTTAACGCGTGTATGTCATTATGCAGGCGGAGTAAAGTGCGCCTCATCGCGAGCGACTACTGGCGCAATATTGCTCCGGTAGCACAGTTGATGCCCGAAATGCAAATCATCCTGATTGACCGTACTGAAGCACTCAAGGCCGGCTGGAGAAATATTTGGCGTCACCGGATGCGCTTTGTACACTTGGAACACTACATTCCGTATCTGGATCGCCGCGCAACTCGGCATTTTGTGCAAAAGTGTAAAGATGCATGGCAAAAGCGTTCGACTGCATGGAGCGTTGCTGATTTTATGTTTTGTGGGGTCTCGCTTCTGTCGGAGTGTGAAGAAATAGTCGGGACATTCATTAAGCGCGCAGTGCCGCGCATCGCGTCTGACATCGCTGGCGCGTACGCGATGTATGCACAACTTGCTCCTGACGCGGTATGGTTGCGGGTGAGCGGCATCAGCAGGCAAACCCATTTTTCTATCCTGCCGCTTGTTGCCAAGGAACTCGGCATTCCTTCGCTAGAGCTTCAGCATGGTATTGAATATTTAGGACCTGGTTCCGCTACACTGCACCGCGTAGCACAGTACCTAGCTTTGTATGGGGATATTGTGGCACGGGAGATCGAAACGCTGGGCTATTCGCCGGAACGGCTCATATCCGTGGGCTCGCCACGCTTCGACTCCTACACAAAAAAAATTGAACGCACCATACAAGATAAGGAAGGAGTGAGAATTCTTAGCACTATTCCGGGGATCAATCCTATCGAGCGTTTCGGCACCTATTCAGTTGAAGAACATTTTTCCGTTGTTCGGGAGGCATTGAAAGCGCTCCCGCAGGCGCATTTGACTGTCACTTCGCGTAATGTCAACAAAATCTCTTTTTTGCACGAAGCGATGGAGCGCGGCTTGCAAGGTACTCCGTATGAATTTGTAGGAACGACACCACTTCCTAAACTCTTTGCCGACGCAGATATATTTATTTGCGGGTACTCCACCGTGATATATGAATCGTTATTATACGGTTTACCAACCGTACTTGTAGCCCTTACTCCGGTTGAGCGGATTATGATGGGGCATAGCTTTGCCGAATTTGAAAAAGCAGGCGCGCTCGCTATCGCGCGCTCGCCGAAGGAATTACATAATATATTCGCTCATCTCGATGAAGGTACGCGCGCTCGTATGAGTATCGCCGGACAGAAGTTTATGAAAGAGAATTTCTCATTTGACGGGCATGCAGCCGAACGCGTCGCGACACTAATTAGAAACTGGTCGAAACGAGTTACTGTGTAGGAGCGCTTTTGATATCGAGTAAACGGCGCAGTTTGTCTTCTGTTACATACCAATCTTCTTGAGTATTTATATCAGTATTAAAAATCTCGTCCATCTCATAAAGCTCCATTTTGTTGCCCCAAAGAAGCGGCGGATTGCGGCGGAAGTTATCGGGTTGTACGACGAAACAAATGTCATTGCGGACATAGCAAGGCGGCAAATCCTGACTATGGAGAACCATATCCTTGAGCGGTTTGCCGGTGGAGGTGATGACGGTACCGTCCGGCCCGCGCATAAACATCCAGTTGGGATTGTGGGTTGCTGCCGCCTCACAGACCGACGAGACGCAGTCCGTGCCGGTCTTTTGAAATATCTCAATCATGGCATCAAGATGTTTCGGCTGTCGAAGTGGATTAGTGGGAAGTAATAGCAATAGGGCATCGACAGAGTATCCTTCATGTTCTTTTAGCCATTCGATGGTGTGGACGAGAACTCGGTCGATATTACCGCTGCCAGTTGATATTTCGTCTGGCTCCATAAACGGGACTTCAGCCCCATATTCTTTTGCAATGCGTGCAATTTCTTCGTCATTCGTACTCACAATGGTACGGTTAATTTTCGTACTATTTTTAGTGGCCTCTATCGCCCATGCGATAAGTGGTTTCCCGAGCATTGCACGGAGGTTTTTCCCGGGTACGCGTTTTGAATTCCCTTTAGCGGGTATAACAGCAACGACATTCATATAGATATCATAACCCAAACATAGCGGTTTTGGTTCCTACGGTTTGTCCGTAACATATTCAGTAAAATCGTTGTTATACTCTACGAATACTATGAAAGCAATACGACATATGGGAATCGTGGTCAGTGATATCGACAGGTCGCTGGAGTTTTATGTTGGCCTTCTTGGTTTGAAAATAAAAAAAGATATGATAGAACAAGGAGCATTTATAAACGCTATATTGGCTCTAAAAGTTGTCAGGGTTCGGACTGTTAAAATGGAGGCGGATGATGGGAATCTAGTTGAGCTTTTGTGGTACGGATCGCATCCAAGAGCAAGAACACACAAAAATGAAATATGCGAAATAGGAGCATCGCATGTATCTTTTACCGTTGAAAATTTAGATGAAGAATATAAACGATTGAGTGAGAAGGGAATTATATTTAGTAGTCCGCCACAATATTCTCCAGACGGTTTTGCGAAAGTTACCTTTTGTCAGGATCCAGACGGTACATTCATTGAATTAGTAGAACAACTGCAATAATTTACTATGCTAAAAATCGGTCTCATACAAGGACGCCTCACTCCAAGTAATGGAAGAGGCATACAATTTTTTCCGCACGAGCCGGGGGAATGGGAGAGAGAATTTGAACTCGCAGCAGCAGCTGGCATTTCGTGCATCCAATGGATAGGCGAGCCGGATTCTCTTTTGTTTAAAAAAGAAGGGCAAGAGGCGGTGCGCGCAGTTATAAAGAGAACCGGCATCGCCGTGCGCAATATGGACTTGCATGAATTGCTTACTAAGACCGACATCTCACTACAGTCGGATGAACTCTTTGAAAAAATTTGTTCTGGCCTTGCCGCAATTAATGGAGGTACAGTTGAACTGCCACTGATGGAGGCATCTTCGCTTCTCGATTCAGAAAACTACAAGTCGAGAGTAACGACGCTGCGCAGATTTATCGCGATAGCGAAGAAATATAACACTCCCGTTGCTGTCGAAACCGACTTAGATCCTGTAGCGCTTGCTGTGCTTATACAAGAAGTGCCGGATATTACCGTTGTGTACGACAGCGGTAATAGTGCCGGTATGGGTTACGATGTCAAAGAAGAGTTTTCTGCGTACGGTCGGTATATTTCAAATGTACATATTAAAGATAAACCGGTAGGTGGAGCGACCGTACCGCTTGGCACAGGTAGTGTAGATTTCCCATTGCTATTTTCGTTGCTCAAAAAAATCAACTATACTGGGGCGGTGACACTTCAAGCCGCACGCGAAGAGAACGGTAAGGAAGTTGAAACTATTCAAAACTATGTTAGTTTTATAAAGAATGCCTATGAAAAATCCATTTGATCTGCAAAAGAAGATTATTATTGTTACTGGTGCGAGTGGCTTTTTGGGGCGCGGTTACTGCAAAACGCTTACTGAAGCAGGAGCTGTGGTTATCGGTTGGGACAATCGAGAATGTGAAGGTGTTGAACAAGTTGATATCACTGATGAAAAACAAGTCGAGCAAGCAGTTGCTCGTATCATAGAAAAGCATAAGCATATCGACGGACTCGTTAATAATGCGGCAATGAATCCGGCGGTTGGCGATCCGGATGCGGGCAAGCAGTTTGTTCCATATGAGGACTATCCTATCGCGCTGTTTCGCCGCGAAATGGATGTCAATGTAACCGGCATGATGATCGTTATGAAGCACATCGCTCCCGTTATGATGAAACAAGGGCATGGGTCCATAGTGAATGTTGCTTCTGAAGCGGGCGTCGCGGCGCACGATCATCGCGTGTATCAAAGTCCCGGACGCTATAAGTCGCCTGCTTATACGGCGAGCAAGGCCGCTGTCATCGGACTCACACGACAGTGGGCCGCCCGCGTGGGCGAACATGGCGTGAGAGTTAATTCATTTTCACCGGGTGGGGTATATAATCCGGCAATGCCTGAAGAATTCGTGAAGCGTTTCGGCGCGATGAATATGCTCGGGCGGATGGCACAACCCGGCGAATACAATGCAACGATGATTTATCTCTTATCGGACGCAAGTTCATTTATGACTGGAACGAATGTAGTTATGGATGGAGGCAAAACCGCGTGGTAAGTTAGATTATTTAAAAATGGAAAGCGCCACACTTTCGTGTGGCGCTTGTGCCTATACTCAATAGGCAATATCTTTTCCTTGAGCCATGAGAATAAATTCGCAAAGCTCTCGAAAAGCATGTTCCCCACCACGGGCTTGCGTTACATAGTGGGCAATTCTATTTACCAGAGGATGACCGTCCGCAACCGTGACGGCGAAGCCGGCGATCTTGAGCGCGGGAATATCGTTCACATCATCACCGATAAAGGCGACTTGTGAAAGATCGAATCCAGCATTCAGTGCCACTCTCCTCATGATTTCGGCTTTGCCATCGCCGAATTCAACTGCCTGGTCGCAGGCAACTCCCATCTTCTTACAACGGGCCGCGACGACCGGATTGGCCTCTTTCGAGATGACATGTACGCTGATACCTGCGTGCTTGAGCATATTGATGCCCAAACTATCGCGCCGACTGCAGCGCACTGTTTCAACGCCATTCTGGTCCGTATAGACCATTCCGTCGGTAAAGATTCCGTCAAAATCGGCGCATATCAAGCGCACGCGACTGGCGCGCTCTGCAACTCCTTGTCTTTTGTACATATAATTTCCTTTCCGTACGAGTGCACCAATGAAATAAACGAACTATGTTCTGATTACTATGGTACACGAGTTAGTTTATTTGTCAATATAGCGGGTTGACAGATATTTGACTTAGCGGTAATATTTGTCTGTGGTTCCCAAGGTGGGATACCTTTGATCTTTAACTTTCACAGAAAGGAGGTCATTCATGGCTAAAATTGTCGGTTTTGTCAGGGATATGGGGGCGGGGAATGTGGTAAGCCCGATTTTGCTTGAACTGCAAAAACGGAAGCACCGCACCATGCTCTATATCGAAAAAGGCGGCAAGGCAGAAGGACGGATCAAACATCCGGCTGAAATCCTCGGCAGTGCTGAGGAGATAGAACTCGCGCTCGTACGCGAAAGACCCGATGTTGTTATCGTCGGACTCTCGTCGCCGAACCGAAATCTTGAAGGCATGTTCGAAATGGTGGCGCGCTCATTCGGCATCCCTGTCGTACACGCCGAGGACTATCTGCGGGCATTCGTGCGTTCGGATATGCAAGCCGATCTCATTCTTTCTATTGATGAATCGGCAGCCGTGCTCGCGCGTGCGGAGTGTCCGAATGCGAAAGTCGTGATCGCTGGTTTTGCCGGCATTATGCCGATAACACTGCGGTCGGAAGTTGCCGAGGAATTCAATCGCGTGCGGCGGGAGACAGGAGCAAAAATCTTATATTGCAATGATGCCGATCCGCGCGACAGTGAATCGACTGTCAAACTTCTCGTCGAGTCGATCTTGCTGACTAAAATTCCAGTGCGGCTTATCTTCTCTCCGCATCCGAAGTACGCTCCGGTAATTGTTGCCGGTGGTCGTACACAAGGAGATGTCCTGCAGGATGTCATCGCGACCTTACTCGAGAGGGGATTGCTGATGCAATGTCCTCCTGGAGCGGACGGCGACGAAGGAGTTATGCTTTCTGATGCTATGTGTTCCGGCTACAGCACACTGCTCGGCCGGGCAGCGGCATCGGGAAAGACGGCAATCACACTCCGAACTCCCGAAGCGGCTCGGACATTCAAAGAGGCCACAGGTCTCGATGAGACATGGCTGATGTTAATGAAGGGAGGATTCCCTGTCATTGAAAAACCGACGCCACTTGATGACATCCTCGCGACCCCTGTCCCTTCTTTCAATGTAAAACCGCTTGATGTCGTTATCGCGGCTGATGCGATACTCGAGATCATCTCTAAATGAGAGAAAGGAGAAATAATTGCCCGACACGAGAGTGCCGGGCATTTTTATACAATAGAAATTTTTTCGTATGTCTGAAACTTTCAGCAACACACACGAGTTTTATTGAGAGGAGATAGTTGCTCTTTTTATACGGATGTGTTTTACTCGCTGGCGGAAGTATGTCCTGACATAAGGTCAGTAAATCAATCAAAAAGAAAGGGGCTCACATCATGAGAACCGTTACCGTCGGTACAAAAAGAATCGGGAAGGGGCATCCTTGTTTTGTCGTCGCGGAGATTGGAATCAACCACAATGGATCGCTCGAAATCGCCAAGGAACTCATCGATGTTGCTGTTGAAGCTTGCTGTGATGCTGTGAAGTTCCAGAAACGGGATATTGAGGTTGTATACAAACCCGATGAACTGGCTCAGCCCCGAAAGGTTGACCCCAGCTTTATCAAGCATGCAATCGAGCGTTCCAAAGTCAACGGGCGGCGCCATCAAGTATTACCGACCGAATCATTAGCTCGGTTGATGGTGGATATCAATGACACCACCAATGGCGACCTCAAGTATGCGCTTGAGTTCGGCCTCACCGAGTTCAACATCATCGAGATGTATTGCAGGGAACGAGGAATCATGTGGTTCGCTTCCGCATGGGATGGGCTTAGCGCTCATTTCATGAACGGCTTTGATGTACCGTGTCATAAAGTCGCATCGGCCTGCCTCACACACGCGGACCTGTTGCGACGCATTCGTTCCAACAGGAAACCGGTGATCCTATCGACTGGCGGAAGTACGCTCGAACAGGTACAGAAGGCAGTTGAGATACTGGGTACCAAGGATCTGGTTATCCTGCACTGTGTCGCCAACTACCCCTGTGTCGATGAGGAAGTTAATCTCGCGGTTATCAATATACTGCGAGAGACCTTTCCTGGTGTGCCGATCGGATACAGCGGACACGAGCAAGGTCTCTTGCCTTCGCTTCTCGCGGTGTCCATGGGGGCATCTGTTGTTGAGCGTCATATTACGCTCGATCGTACGATGCCAGGGTCTGATCAGAAGGCCTCGTTGGAACCTGATCAGCTGAAGGAACTCGTGCGCACCATACGGGATATCGAGGCAGGCAGGGTAATCGAAAGTTTGATGTCTCCTAAGGATATCGAGGTAATCCGTGGGAGCTGGGTAAAAAGAGTTCTTCCATCGGAAGTTACGGTCATGCAGAAGCTTCGTCGCGTACAGGACTTCTGATTTGTTGTCTTGATAACGGCGGGACTATGTCCCGCCGTTTTTTTTGCATCTATTCATCCATTGGAATAGTTATATAAGGTATAATTCACAAGATAGGTCATATTTATATGAAAACACCTAATGCATTGGCGGTGCTGTGGCGCGTATTCGGTCGTTATCGTTGGCACATCACAGCGCTTGTTGCTTTCGGATTTTTGAGTGCCATATTGGAAGGCATCGGCATCAATGCAGTTATTCCATTGGTGTCGTTTTTTACTGGCTCCAGTAACGCTGCTACTGATTTTATTTCTATAACTATACAAGGACTTTTCAGCTTCTTTTCACTACCATTCAAGTTCCGTTATCTGCTCGGTTTTATTCTCTCCCTTTTCATACTGCGGGCGATCTCTGTTGTTGTGTTCGGTTGTATCCGCGGTTGGATAAGTGCGGACTTTCTTGGAAAAGAGAGCGAAGAAATGCTGCGCCACACACTCCTTTCCTCATGGTCGTTTTCGCTGAAGCAGAAGATAGGAACTATCCACAACACGGTAGTGCGGGACATTCAGCAGTCCGGAGCGCTGTTAAGTTCGGTTGCACAGATTGTCCAATCGTTCAGTGGTTTTTGTATGTATCTCTTAGTTGCCGTTAATATCTCGCCGACGATGACACTTTATACGCTTGGCGGTGGGGCAGTCCTACTAATTCTCCTAAGACCGTTTCTCCGCCGCGGTCAGCACATTGGAGAGCAGGCGGCTGTCGTTGAGAAGCAATTCGCGCAATTCTTGAGCGAACATATTATTGGAATGAAATCAATCAAGGCCTCAGGAGTAGAGCGTGCTGCGATTTCGGATGGCAGTGCGCACATCCGTATGCTCCGTTATCTTTCCATACGACAATCGCTTGTGCGCTCCGCTAGCGGCAGTTTCTTTCAGCCAATCAGTATCGTCCTGGTCGTTGTGTTATATGTGCTGACCTACCAAACGCCGGAGTTCAGCATTATTTCATTCGCGGCGTCGCTTTATTTGATACAAAAGATGTTTACCTATCTTGAGTCTGGACAAAACGCATTACAAACAACGAGCGAATTGATGCCGTACGCACGAAATGTATTAGCGTCCAAACACACACTTGATACACATCGCGAATCATCTCTCGGGAATGAACCTTTCATCTTTACTAAGGAACTTTCTTTCAAAGATGTCTCATTTTCGTATGATGAAAGAAAATTAATCCTCAAAGATATCGACTTTTCAATACGAAAAGGAGAAACAGTTGGGCTTATTGGGCCTTCGGGTTCTGGTAAGACATCGGTTGCTGATCTTCTTCTGCGTCTCTTTAAGCCGAATAAAGGGTCGATTTTTCTTGATGAGGTGTCGAGCGAATCGATTGCTCTTTCCGTGTGGCGCACTCATATCGGTTATGTGTCGCAAGATGTTTTCTTGTTAAACAGCACTATTGAAGAAAATATTCGATTTTATAATAAAGAGCTTACTACCGAGAATATTGAGAATGCCGCTAAGCAGGCGAATATTTATGACTTCATAATGGGATTGCCGGGAGGATTTAAGACGATAACCGGAGATCGGGGCGTGATGCTTTCTGGCGGACAGCGCCAGCGCATCGCGCTCGCCCGCGCGTTAGCAGGGAATCCCGCGCTCCTCATACTTGATGAAGCGACGAGTGCGCTTGACCACGAATCAGAAAAGCTCATCCACGAATCAATTCAGGCACTTCACGGCAAGGTGACGGTATTCATCATTGCACATCGTCCATCAACCGTTGCTGAAGCGAATACTATTCTCGTATTAGATCACGGCAGTATTGTGGAGCGCGGTACGCCGCAAGAATTATTGAAGGACCACGCTTCTTATTTCTATAAAATGCAGCGAGTATGATGAAGAAATCTTTCGAAGTTCCGTTGCGGGTTGATTTCGCCGGAGGATGGCTTGATGTGCCTAAACTTTCTAAAAAGGGCGGTTACATTGTAAATTGTTCTATTACGCCAAAAGTGTCTCTCAAAAACTGGCCGTATGAAAAAAGCGGAGGCCTTGGCGGTTCAGCCGCATACGCTATTTTAAAAATGGAAAACGGAATAGAATCTGAACTGAATCTCGGTGTTGGTTGGCAGGATCCTGCAGTTATTGAAGAAACAGGGTTATGCGTGTGGCGTTCAGGGAAAAAACCGGTTCTTGAATTAAAAATAAATCCTGATTGGCTCGCCGGTAAGATGCTTATCGTCTGGACGGGAAACGCTCACACCACTCCGAATTTTGTCGATGGGAAACGGGACTACAAAGGAATAGTTTCTGCCGGAAAAATTGCGGCGCAAGCAGTTTTGAAAAAAGATTTCAAAGAATTGTGCAGGTCTATCTCTATGAGTTATGCGATTCAATTGAAAGAGGGAATGAAAGAATTGCTACAAGTGCCGAAGGCAAAAGCAAAAAAGTATTTAGGCGGAGGACATGGCGGATACGCGCTATATCTTTTTAATTCGGCAAAAGATCGCGCATTAGCTGTTTCAAGGACTAATTCCAAAATCATTGAACCGTATATCGAATTAAAAAGCGATGCGTAATATGAACCGAACCGTATTACGCACTGTTTTCATTCGTCTCCTTCCAGTTCTTCTTATACTCTGTATTGGTGCCGGACTTGCGGCATTCAAACTCCATACGGTGGGACTTACTCCAAACGGCGATTATGATGGGTATCTTGAGACCGCACAACTATTTCGCGGTGCGCCTAATGCACCAATTCTACCGGGCAGAATATTGAAGCCATTGAATCCGCTCGTGGTCGCTCTAGAAGAGAATGTCATGTCTCCAGAAACGGCATTTCTCGCGCAAGTCGTCGTGTTTTATTTCTTATTTCTTATCGTGTGTTATTTCTTCGGTCGGGCATTCGGCTTTGAGAAGAAGGAAAGCGTTTTACTCACCCTCATCCTTGGCGCTAGTTATCCAATACTCAAATACGGTGTCGATCTCTATACCGAGACCGGTGCGTTATTTTTTTATGTTCTTTCACTTGCTCTCACTCTCTGGTATATGCGCGTACCATCAAAACGAATAGTGCTTGTGAACGCGCTGGTTCTGACGATAGGGTTTCTTTGGAAGGAGTACAGCGCCGTATCGGCGCTTATTTTTGGTCTTGCCATTCTCTTTCATACAGGACTTTCTCGTCGTATAAAATTCGAAGACCTCGCTATCCTTGGGGGCATATTCTTTGTGGTGAATTTCGCGTGGCAGGTAGTTGTTTATTTACAGTATCACTACACCTATCTCTCGTGGTATCAAACGGCCGGCGCGAGCGGTTTTAAGAGTCAATTTACGATTAAAAATATTGTGAAAAGTGTGGGCGCGCTTCTTGGACTTGCATGGCTTCTTGTACCATTTGGAATGCTTCATTTTAAAAATCTCACAGCATGGCAGAAGCAATTTTTTATCTTGTCAATTCCTGTATCTTGCGTGGCATTTTTATGGGGAAATGTCTCATCGCGGCTCTTTTTTGTTATAGCGCCTGCATTCGCGCTCTTCGCCATTCTTGCGCTTTCCAGGATGAAAAATTTTTATGTACGCTACAGCATCCTTTTCTTCATCCTCATTGGAAACATAGTGTGGCTCATTTTGTCAGGCAGAATGACCGTATGACCACAGGAAAGCATTTATGATATAATCGCATTTATCATGCAGGGATATACAGCAAAGCAGATTGCACGATGGGTGGCGCTCGGAGCGCTCTTTCTGCTTCCGATTACTCCGCTTATTGTCGCTGACGGTTTTTTCTTTCCTTTCATCACCGGAAAAGCGTTCTATCTGCGTATTTTGATAGAAATAGCGGTCTCGGCATGGGTTGTGCTTGCACTTCTCGATAAAGAATATCGTCCTCGTTTTTCTTGGATTGGAGCTGCGGTTGTCGGTTTTGTTGCGTGGATGTTTATTGCAGACATTTTCGCGATTAATGTCACGAAGGCATTCTGGAGCAACTTCGAACGAATGGAGGGATGGGTGCTGCTTATCCATCTACTCGGGCTCTTCTTTGCAACAAGTGCTTTGTTGCGCGTAGAGAAGAAGTGGCGCGCATGGTTCCTTACTTCGCTCTGTGTTTCAGTCATAATTGTCGGTTACGCATTTCTTCAATTAAGCGGTACGCTTGTGATTCATCAGGGTGCTGGACGCATCGATGCTTCTCTTGGAAACTCGGCATATCTCGCAATATATTTTCTCTTCAGTGTGTTCGTAGCGTTTTGGCTCGCTCTCACGGAGAAACATGCATTGCTGAAATGGTCACTGATCGTACTTGCGTGTGTTGAAGCAACACTTATATTCTTTACCGAAACACGCGGTGCGATTATAGGGCTGGTGTTGGCACTTGCGCTCACAGCTCTTTTGACAGCACTCACTGCTGATAAAAATGTTCGTCATTGGGCAACTGGGGCATTTATTTTTATTCTCATGCTAATAGGAGGTTTCTATCTTGCGCGTGATTCTTCGTTTATCCAAAATAACCATGTGCTTCAGCGCGTCTCTTCTATCTCGCTTAATGATGGACAGACGCGCCTCACTATCTGGCGTATGGCGTCCAAGGGAGTTCTCGAGCGGCCTCTTACTGGCTGGGGACAGGAGGGTTTCAATTATGTTTTCAATAAGTACTATGATCCGTCGCTCTATGAGCAGGAACAGTGGTTTGATCGCGCGCACAATGCTTTTATTGACTGGCTCTCCGCAGGAGGTATTCCCGCTTTTCTTCTGTATCTTTCTCTTTTTGGTTCTGCATTTCTGTTGCTCTGGAAAAGTTCACAACTCTCGCGTTCGGAGCGTATTGCTCTTACTGCTGCGCTCGTCGGGTATGCGGTTCATAATCTCTTTGTCTTCGACAATCTATATTCCTATATTTATTTCTTCGCGATACTCGCGCTTATTGATTCGCAGGTCGCACGGCCTATCGAGCGTCTCGAGCGTGCGCCGCTGTTGTCTGCTGAAGATGGTATAACTTTCGCACTTCCTGTTGCTGCTGTTGCTGCGTTCGTGCTCATCTGGTTTGTGAATATTTCTGGTATGCAGACAGCGACAAAACTCATCACCGCGATGTCGCCATTTACTGAGGGTATTAAAGGGAACATAAAAGCATTCGAAGATCTCGCTGCGCATCCGGCTTTTGCTGCGCAAGAGATTCGCGAACAAACTGTTTCTTTTGCGGCAAATGTGATGCAGAGCAAATCAGCGACTGATACTGAAAAGCGACAAATAGCTTCGTTTGCCATAATTGAAATGCAAAAACAGGTTGAAGCGTATCCGCTTGATGCGCGCGAACATGTTCAACTCTCGTATGCTTACCGTACAATCGGCGACAGCAAGAATGCGTTACAAGAGATTCGAACTGCGATTACCCTTTCGCCAAATAAAGAAGAGTTTTGGATTCAGGCTGGAGCACTTGAATGGGAGTTGGGCGATATGAAGTCAGCACAGAAAGATTTTAATACCGCATATGCTCTGGGCGGGAAGTTGTTCCCAGTGCTCGCCGTGTATGCAGCTGCTGGGAATATTGGTGCTGGGGACACGCCAGCTGCCAATAAACTCCTGACCGATGCTTATGGTTCTACCAATATAGACAGCGATGTTCTCGCTAATGCTTGGTATCGTGTTAAGGATTGGCCGCAACTTATTGCGCTCTGGAAGTCGCGTGTTGCGAGACCTGAAGCGAGTGTAGAGACATGGTTTGGATTCGCATCAGTTTATTATGCGTCTGGTGATTCAGCAAGTGCCATTGCAACGATTCGTACTGCTGTCGCGAAGTATCCGGAAGCAGCCGCTTCAGGCGATGCCGCTATCAAGCAGATTATAGAAGGGAGATGAATCTGCAAGAAAACATTTCACTCGCGCTGTTTACGACATTTCATATTGGCGGACCGGCGCGTTTCTTCAGAGAAGCGTCTACTGAAGAAGAGATACATGGAGCGATAGCGTACGCGCAAGAACATAATCTCGCTTTGTATCCGCTCGGCGCTGGCAGTAATATTCTGGTGCCAGATAACGGCGTAGATGGTGTAGTGCTGAAGATACTGCTCAATAATATTGCATTTGAGAATAAGAGCGATGAAACGCTGCTTATTGCCGGTGCAGGGGTGCCTTGGGAAAATATTGTTGATGCGGCGAGCGAGCGAGAACTTTTTGGTATTGAAAATCTTGCAGGTATTCCGGGGACGATGGGTGGTGCTGCGGTGCAGAATATTGGTGCGTATGGCGCTGAATTTTCTAAAGTATTTGATTATGCTGATGTCGTCAATAGTGCGACAAATGAATCTTCGCGTATCCATCTTGCAGAAGCAGCGTTTGCGTACCGCACGAGTTTTTTTAAAAAGCATCGCGAATATATCATCGTGCGCGTTGCGCTCCGCCTCTCGAAGCAGTCATCGCCGAATATTTCGTATACAGATCTTGTGCGAGCACAGGCGGCAGGAACGCAACTTTCGACGCCGAGAGAAATTGCGAGTGCTATTCGTTCTATTCGTGCTACAAAGTTTCCTGACATTACAAAAGAGGGAACTGCCGGATCATTTTTCAAGAATCCTATTATTTCGCGCTGTCTCGCGGATTCGCTCATAGCGCGTTTCCCCGGTCTTCCTCTATTTCCGCAAGAAAATGGCATGATGAAATTATCGCTTGCATGGATTCTCGATCATATTCTTTCCCTCAAAGGATTTTCAAACGGCTTGGTACGACTCTATGAAGAACAGCCGCTCGTTATTGTCGCGCGTACTGGAGCAACTGCCGCAGAAGTTGATATATTCGCAAACGAAATCACGAAGTATGTTCTTTCAGCGACCGGTATCGCGATTGAACGCGAGGTAGAAACATTTTGTGTGTGATAAATAATGCTATTTTTTTATTTTGAAAATATTTTTTCAAAAGTTATCCACACATTTTATTTTTTCGTTATAAAGAATTTTTTTTATGAGCGATACTAATAAGTAGAAACGTTTGTGCATTAAAAATATTTGCCAGTCGGCGAACATGCACAGACGGGTCGACATATCAACCTTCACCCTAATCGCAACCACCATGGCAAAGAAAAAGGCCGCGAAAAAGAAAGCCGCAAAGAAGCGCGGCTAGTTAAAAAGAAAAATCCCGCTCGAAGCGGGTTTTTTCTTTTTTTGCTATAGTAGAGCGTAATGTTTAATCTTTCTCGCTTTTTCTCAAAAAATCAATCCGCGGCCTTTCTTAAGGCCTCGGCGCCGATTGTGTCGGCAACCAATACATTCACGAAAGAGCTTATTGATTGTTCGGACGAAACAGTTCGGGCTCGTTTTGATGAAGTTTGCACTCGCGCGCGAGAAGCGGGTGCATCGTCCGAGAATGATATCCCGCTCGTATTCGCGCTGGTGCGCGAGGCAGCTCGCCGTACGCTCCGTCAGCCACATTTCGATGTGCAACTAATCGGAGGTCTCGCACTCTTGCGCGGTAAAATTTCCGAAATGCGCACTGGCGAAGGAAAGACGCTTGTCGCTACGCTGCCAGCAACCTTTCATGCGCTTTCGAGGAAGGGTGTGCAGATTGTTACCGTCAACGATTATCTCGCGCGCCGCGACAGTGTGTGGATGGGGCAGGTTTATGATTATTTCGGCCTTACGGTCGGCGTGGTTACGAGCAGTGGTGCATATTGCTATGATCAGTCGCATGTTGTGAAAGAAGAAATAGAAAAATTAGACCGCGAACGCGATGCAAAAAGTTCCTTCAGAGTTTTTTACGATTATCTTCGCCCCGCGAGTAAAAAAGAGGCATATGCATGCGACATTACCTATGTGACCAACAACGAGCTCGGATTCGATTATTTGCGCGACAATACTGCCTACGATGCCTCACAGATTGTACAGCGTGCCTATAACTACGCGGTTATCGACGAAGTTGATTCCATTCTGATTGATGAAGCGCGCACACCGCTTATCATCTCTGGTCCTGCTGCTGATTCACAATCGTTCTATAAGCAATTTGCATGCATTGTTCGCGGAATGAAAGAAGGTGATGATTATACGATTGATGAAAAACAGAAAGCAATCCAGATAACTGAAGAGGGGATGCATAAAGCAGAAAACGCGCTTGGTCTGGAGAATCTCTATACAGAAGGAGGAATGAAATATGCGCACCATCTGGAGACGGCTGTGCGTGCGCAGGCGCTTTTTCACAACGATAAAGAATATGTGGTGCGCGACGGCGAAATCATTATTGTCGATGAATTTACCGGAAGAATGCAGCCGGGCCGTCGTTGGTCAGAGGGTCTGCATCAGGCAATAGAAGCGAAGGAAGGCGTTCTAGTGCACGAAGAAACGCGCACTTATGCCTCGGTGACTTTCCAGAATCTCTTCCGTATGTATACGCGGCTCGCCGGTATGACCGGCACTGCGCTCTCGTCAGAAGAAGAATTTTATACCGTGTATGGACTCGATGTGGTGGTCGTGCCGACCAATAAGCCATCGGAGCGCAAGGACTATGACGATTTGATATTCCAAACAGCAACAGGGAAGTATCGCGCTGTCGCGCGCACCGTGAAGGAGCGACATCTAAAAGGGCAGCCGGTGCTCGTTGGTACGGTTTCTATTGAGGACAATGAAATTGTGAGCGAGTATCTGGCAAAAGAACAAGTGCCGCACGAAGTATTGAACGCGAAGAATCACGAACGAGAAGGTGAGATTATTGCCGAAGCGGGGAAGGAAGGGCGTGTGACCGTTGCGACCAACCTCGCTGGCCGCGGCGTTGACATCAAACTCGGCGGCGCGTTCGCCACCAGCGAGATGCGTGCGTCAGTTCTCGAGAAGGGCGGTCTTATGGTCCTCGGTACCGAGCGACACGACGCTCGCCGTATCGATAACCAACTACGCGGCAGAAGCGGTCGTCAGGGCGATCCAGGCGAAACGCGTTTTTTCGTTTCTTTGGAAGATAAATTGATGCGCGTGTTCGCGTCTGAAACGCTGAAGAAGGTAATGGGCCGTTTCGGCATTCCGGAGGACGAGCCGATTGAGAGCTCAATGATTACGAGGTCTCTGGAGACCGCACAGGAGCGCATTGAGGGATTCAACTTCGACTCGCGGAAACAAGTTCTTGCATATGATGATGTGATGAATACCCAACGCCTCGCCATCTACGCGCGACGGCGCTCGGCGCTCGAAGGAAATGATGCAGAAGTCGAAACACTTTTCCGCGAGCTTCTCGAAGGCAGCGAAACAGCGCTTGCAGCACTTGAGTCGAAGAAAAGCGAATTAGGAGATGTTTTTATTGCTCATCTGCGGCATCTTCTCTTACAAGTGATTGATTCGTTCTGGCTGGAACATCTTGAGACAATGGATTATCTGCGCCGTTCAGTGTCGCTTCGCGCGTATGGCCAAAGAGATCCGTTGATTGAGTATCGACGCGAGGGGCTTGCGCGTTTTCGACAGCTTGAGGCGGATATTCGTACGACTGTTGCTGACGCATTGCCGCGACTTCAATCAGTCGATGATGCTCGTATACGAGCAGAAGAAGAGAAGACGCGTGCCGCACTCGTTGCAGCAGGTCAGGAAGAAGGCATTGCGCCGGTGTCCATTCGGAATACTGTAGAGCATGGCCGCAACGATATTGTGACCCTTCGGAAAGGCAATGAGACAAAAGAAATAAAATTTAAAAAAGCCGAACCGTTTCTCGCTGATGGTTGGGAAATTGTAACGAACTAGTATGTCACTCGTTGATGAAGCAGTTATATATGCAGAAGCGGGCAGTGGCGGCGACGGCGTTGTTCGTTGGTTGCGCACAAAGACGAATGCGCGCGGCGGGCCTTCAGGCGGCGATGGCGGGCGAGGAGGTGATGTTATTCTTCTTGGCGTGCGCGATTTGTCGGCGCTCGCGCGCTATCGGTATGAAAAGAAATTTCATGCAGAAAATGGCGAAGCGGGGAAGGGCGCATTGAAACACGGAGCGAATGGCGCTGAATATATTCTCAAAGTGCCTGTCGGAACATTTGTACGCATTATTGGAACTGGTAAAGAATATGAAATTATAAAAGAGAATGAACGCGTTGTTCTTTTCCGCGGCGGCTTTGGAGGAAAGGGTAATGCGCGCTTCAAGAGTTCTACGAATCAGAATCCATTTCAGCAAACTGCAGGTAAAGCAGGAAAGGGTGGGGATATTGAATTGACTCTAAAGATTATTGCAGATGCAGGACTTATCGGCCTACCTAGTGCAGGGAAATCCTCGCTCTTAAACATGCTCACGCAGGCAAAGTCAAAGGTAGGCGATTATCCATTTACGACTCTTGAACCGAATCTTGGTGATTTCTATGGGCGCATAATCGCGGATATCCCAGGTCTTGTAGAAGGAGCATCGTCTGGACGAGGGCTCGGTATAAAATTTTTGAAGCATGTGGAAAGAACAGGAATTCTCTTACATCTTGTCTCGGCAAACCAAGAAAACCCTCTTGCGGCATATATGGAAGTACGCAAAGAGATAGAGCTATTCGGACGGGGACTTCCCGAGAAGAAAGAGATACTTATCCTGTCGAAAACAGACCTTATTTCATCTGTAGAGTGCGAAACAAAAATGCAACTACTCGCCCGAGAGACCGGTAGGGAAGTACTTTCTGTCTCAGTCAAGGATGAAGAAGTTTTTAAAAAATTCTCGGGTAAGCTCTCAAAAATCCTAGTATAATATTTTTTACGGCTTGCAGTTTCTTCTCAGAAGATGCAAGCTTGAGGTAATGGTTTATCGCCCCACCGTTGGTCTCGAGATTCATGCAGAACTTTCTACACGGACTAAGATGTTTTGTGATTCTGCGAATGATCCAAACGAGATACGGCCGAATGTAAATATATGCCCGGTGTGTATGGCACATCCAGGAACCTTACCGGTCATTAATCGTGAGGCAGTGCGACAAGTGTTGCGAGTCGGCTCTGCGATTGGTGGCACACTTGCCGACAGAAGTGAATTCGATCGCAAGAGTTATTTTTATCCGGACATTCCGAAAGGGTACCAGATTAGTCAGTACGCGTTACCGCTGGTGACGGGAGGTTCGATCGCAGGTGTCGCCGTAACACGAGTGCATCTTGAAGAAGATACAGCGCGTTCAGTGCACATAGATGGGGAAAGTTTAGTCGATTTTAATCGTGCAGGTATTCCATTGATGGAATTGGTTACTGAACCGGTAATTCCTGATGCAGAAACGGCAGGGCGATTTGCACGGGAATTACAACTACTTTTAAGAACGCTGGGTGCCTCCGAAGCAAATCTAGAGAAAGGCGAGATGCGTATAGAAGCAAACATCTCGATATCAGCTGAAGAAGGGGAATTGGGCACAAAAGTAGAAGTAAAGAATCTCAATTCATTTCGTTCTGTGGAGCGTGCTATTGCGTTTGAAGTGGACCGTCAAATTGCGCTCATTGAGAATGGAGAGAAAGTACAACAAGAAACGCGCGGTTGGGATGAAGCGAAACAATCCACTTTCCATCAGCGATTTAAAGAAGGGAGTGCCGACTATCGATATTTTCCAGAGCCGGATCTTCCGAAAATATTTTTGTCAGAGATGCCAGAGTTTTCTGCAGTGGTCATACAAGAATCATTGCCGGAGCTTCCGTTGGACAAGCGGAACCGTTTAATGAAGGACTACGAACTAAAGGAAGAAGTGACAGAACTCTTTTTGCAGAACAAGGAGCTTGGAGAATTTTTTGAAAAAGTTGTTTCTGGCAGAACTTCTGATTTTATAAAACTCTCCGTAAATTATATGACGACGGATTTGGTAGCACTGCTAAAAGAAAAAGAAGAAATGATTTTTCCTGATGCAGATAATTTTATAAAACTTATCGAAATGATTATTTCAAATAAAATTTCTTCGCGCGGGGCAAAGGATATCTTACTGAATATGGTTGGATCAGGAGGTGATCCTGAGAACATCGCGAAGGAACTGAACCTCATGCAAATCCATGATGCAATAGCGCTCGGTGGTATTGTCGACGCGATTCTTACCAAAGAAAAGGAAGCGGTTCTCGAATACAAGAATGGTAAGCCGGCAGCGCTTCAATATTTGGTTGGGAAAGCAATGAAAGAAAGCCGAGGAGCAGGGAACCCGTCAGAACTTCAAAAACTTATTGTCGAGAGAATTAGCTAGAAGTTGTGCACAGCTCTTCCGTACCAGCCGAGATACGGCTATACTACGGGTATGGATGAGATTCTTATAGAAGAAAAAAAGTTCGTATCGTCAAAACGAGCTGCTAAAATGACTGGATATGCAAAGGATTACATAGGACAGCTTTGTCGAGAAGGTCGAGTGCCGGCACGACTAATCGGGCGTAGTTGGTATGTTCTTGAAGCAGCTATTCAAGATCATCGATTCGGTGCTGAAGAGCCAGAAAGGGAGTCAAAAACAGCACAATCGCCTATGAAATCACCAGAAATCCAATCGACATGGGAGTCACCGCGCTACGAATCGTATTCAGAAGAGCTTCTTCCAGCTATAAAGCCCTCTAAAGAAGCAGAATCATCTGTAGTAGATACTGAAGAAGAGGCCTCGCAGCGCATACAGGACTCCTGGAAGGCATGGTTTGATCGTTTTGATCATATGGCAGAGGATGATGCGCTTAAACCAATAGTTGTTCCTATGGTATCGGAAGAGATTCAAGAAGAGTCGGAAGAGAGCGAAAAAGAGCCGGAAACAGAAAGAACAAAAGAAGAAATAACTATGCAAGTTCCAATTCATACAATGTCATCACGACCGCTCTATCGTCCACCTCAAAAAGAGTTCCTTCTATGTAACGAGGATGCTTTACCATCAATCGAACGAATAACTCGCAGGAAGAGCGATAAATGGCTAGTAAGGACAATTAGAATAGCTGGAACAGTATTCGCGATACTTGCTATTATTGTGGCGGTTGCCGGTAGTGGATATTTCGATGCCTATATACTCTCGAATAGCCAAGTACGGATAATTGCCGGTGTAGCACTATACAATAAATAGTGTATATATTCATTTTCTCGTCTTGTAATGACAAGTTTATGTAGAAGCACAGAGTGTTAT
>Ga0208375_1001713_pt1 | contig 23317 bp, 26 predicted proteins | sample RifOxyD1_FD_184038 | JGI IMG/M metagenome (GOLD analysis project Ga0208375, IMG submission 184038) | Soil microbial communities from Rifle, Colorado - Rifle Oxygen_injection D1 (SPAdes) | ecosystem: Environmental > Terrestrial > Deep subsurface > Rock core/Sediment | place: Rifle, Colorado...
ATGTTTTTTTATAACTTTACCCTGATAAACCAACATCAAAGCCGTGCCTTGAATAAACTGGTTAAATTTTTTGTCTTTAAAAAGCAAAGTTCGAAGTAGCCAATTAATAGTAAAAAGAGAAGTAGCTGCGACTAATCCCCCTAACATTGTTTGATTATTGCCAATCATGGCGCTTTGTACTGAATTGCTGATCAGTAATATAAACACTAAATCAATGATCGAAAGTTGGGATAATTCATTTTTTCCAAATATGCGGATCGCAAAAACAATAAACAGATATACCGTGATGGAGCTTAAAGCAATTGTTAAATAAGTTTGCATATTCATATATTAGCATAATGAAAATACATTTTGGAAATTGTTGATATAATTAAAAAATCAATGAAAGTTAAAAATTTAAAACAAAAACTTTTTTACATAATCATTATTGGCTTCAGCATTTTTATTTTATTTTTTGTCATAACTTGTACATTGATTGGCTATGAAGCAAAAAGCCAATGCGCGGACGCAAAAAGGGAATATAGTGGGAGCCTGCCTATCGATAGACAGGATTGTGTTGAAGCTTTGATAACATTTGTTAAAGATAAAAATAATAGTTATAGATCTAGAAACTCTGCTATTTGGGCTTTAGGGCAGTTTGGGGATAGTCGCGCTTTACCGGTTTTACAAAGTTTTTATACAGGTAATATTCCTTCCCGAGAGCCTTTAGATAAATCTATCAGTCAATATGAATTAAAAAAAGCTATAAAACTTGCAAGCGGTGGTTTTAATATGACTGCTTTTATTTGGAGAAATGGAAATATTGAGAAATAAGGACGATATTCTATTTATGAAAAAGTTTTTATATTGGTTACCTCGGATTTTGGCAATTTTATTTAATATTTTTTTAAGTATATTTGCACTGGATGTATTTGAGGAGCCTTTATGGTTTTTAGCTCTGTTTATGCACCTAATACCCAACTTTATTTTAGCTTGTTTGACATACATTGCTTGGAAACATGAACAACTGGGAGGATATATTTTTGTTACAGCTGGATTTTTAATACTTCTTTTTTCGCGTTTTGAATCATTGATTATTTCTATTCCGGTGATTATTCTAGGAGTACTCTTTTTAAGCAGAAGATATCTGTCAAAGACTTAAGCATAGGCTTACTTCTTTTACTGCAGATATTTGTAATCAATCTTACAGCATAATGTTTTATTTTCGTGGTATTTAATTTAATTAAATATTAATTGTTAAATAAAGATAAACTTATGAAAATGAATCCTGTGGTCCATTTTGAAATGCCTGCTATAAATACAAAACGCGTAGCCAATTTTTATACCCGTGTTTTTGGGTGGCAAAATAAAATGATGGGAAAAGATATGAACTATTATGTATTGGCTATGACTACTGACTCAGATGTTAACGGTCCTATAAAAGCTGGCGCCATCAATGGTGGATTTTTTCCTAAATCAAATGGAAATTCTGCCCAATTTCCATTGGTGGTCATCCAAGTTGATGACATAAATAAACAGATGAAAAAGATTCAAACAGCTGGAGGCAAGGTGTTAGGAAAACCAGACAACATTCCCGGAGTAGGATCTTACGTATCTTTTTTGGACACTGAAGGTAACAGAGTCAGTTTAATGCAACCAATTTCGGATAATAAAAAAGAAACCATGACAAATGCAAATACGCAATCATTAGAAATTACCCGCATTTTTGATGCACCCCGAAAATTGTTATGGGAATATTTTACAGATGCTGAAAAAGTTAAGCAATGGTGGGGGCCGAAAAATTATACTGCACCAGTTGGTAAAATAGATTTCCGGATTGGAGGTAAATATTTATATTGTATGCGTTCACCAGATGGTAAAGATTTCTGGTCAACCGGCACTTTCAAGGAAATAATTCCTTTTGAAAAATTGGTGATAATTGATTCATTTGCAGATAAAAACGGTAATGTGGTACCGGCAACATATTATGATATGGATGCAAATTTGCCTTTGAAAATGCAGATTACCACTAAATTTGCAGATTTTATTAAAGTCAGATCAAAAATAATGCTTTCACATGCGGAATTGCCGGAAGGCATAATGAAAGAAATGACAGAAGTAGGATGGAACGAATCATTTGATAAATTAGCTCAAGCAATAGAAAAATAAGCTTATTTTATCTCAACACTTTATATATTTAAGGTGACGAGGTAATTTTTTGGATAAATTTATGAAAAACATAATTATTGTCTTTGGGATAATAATTATATTGATTGCAGGTTTTACTTGGTTTAAGACTTATAATAAAAATTCACCTGCTCCAAAAATTATAGCCCAACAAAGCATTTTATCAACAGAGAGTGAAGCTCTTCAAACTAAAGTGATTGCTCAAAATCTCGACACTCCATGGTCTATAGTGTTTTTACCGGATCAAAGCATGTTAGCAACTGAAAGACCGGGAAAAGTAAGGCTGATTGATAAAAATGGAAATTTGCTGGATAAACCTGTGGCGATTTTTACAAGTGTACGGGAAATTGGTGAAGGGGGATTATTGGGAATCACCATACATCCCAATTTTTCAGCCAATAATTATGTTTATCTGTATTACACTTACAGTGAAAATAATGGAAACACTTTAAACCGGGTTGTCAGATTGACTTACCAAAATAACCAACTGGTAAATGAACAAATTATCGTTGATAAGATTCCGGGTGCATCCAATCATAACGGTGGAAGAATTAAATTTGGACCGGATGGTTTTCTTTATATAACAACAGGTGATGCGGAAAATCCTTCTCAAGCTCAGGACGTCAATTCTTTGGGAGGAAAGATTTTACGGGTGACTGATGAGGGAAAAGCAGCTTCCGGAAATCCCTTCAACAATCCTGTGTATTCATATGGGCACCGTAATCCTCAAGGCTTAGCTTGGGATGCTAATAATCAACTGTGGGCAACAGAACATGGCAGATCAGGAATATTGTCGGGATTGGATGAGTTAAATAAAATTGAAATCGGTAAAAATTACGGTTGGCCAACAATCCAAGGTGATGAAACAAAACAGGGGATGGAAACTCCAAGGTTAAATTCCGGTGCATCTACTACGTGGGCACCTGCGGGAATGGCATTTTTTAATAATTCATTATTTTTCGGAGGATTAAGAGGCCAAACATTATATGAGGTAATCATTAATGGAAATAATCTTACTTTAAAAGAACATTTCAAAAATCAATTTGGAAGAATTAGAGATGTAGTTTTGGGTCTTGATAACGAGCTTTATTTATCAACCAGTAATCAAGACGGTAGGGGAAAGCCAATTGCATCAGATGATAGAATCATTAAAGTTAATTTTTGATAATTTAATAAATAATATATGTCATTTTAATCAACGAAACTTTTTTTAAAGCCGTAATTTATTAAACGTTACTCTTGTTACATAAACATATATATTACCTACTTGACATAGGTTACATAAGAGAGCATGATGTAAATATGACTTACAAAAATAATAAAAGAACTTCTTTGGGATTGGATGAAAAATTAATTAAAGCAGCTAAAGTACAAGCAGCTGCTGAAGATATAACTTTAACTCAATTAATTGAAAAAGCTTTGATGGATTATATTCCTCATCAGACAAAGAAATTTATCAATGATCCGTCTGTTTTAAAATCGGTTAATGTAAAATAAACTACTTAGACATTTTTCTTATTCAAACGAAAACGCTTCGATAGGTGAGACGGTTTAACTACAGATAATAATTCTAAGAATGAAAGCAGGTGAAAAAATATGAGTTTAATAGATATCATTATTATAGTTTTAGTTATTTCATGGTTAGGAGGATTTTCACTAAGGGTAGGTGGAGGATTGATCCATCTATTACTGGTTATTGCAGTAATTATTTTACTTGCCCGTCTTTTAGGCGTAAATGTATAAAAACCATCAATTATTAAGGGGGTGAAAAGATGTGAGTCTTTCTTTTGCAAATTTAAGTCCTTTGGCATCATTGCTTTTTGGAATTTTGATCTTGATGTTTCCGAAATTTCTAAATTATTTAATCGCTGTTTATTTGATTATTGTGGGCATTATCGGGTTGGGAATAATAAAATGATATTAAACTTAAACAATTAAATACGAGATAAATAGTAAAGTGAAACTTAAGTGTTAGTCAATATTAGAGTTAAGTTTTCAGTGTTTAAGAATTTATGTATTTTCTGGCAAATGCATCAGCTGATTTTTCCTGTTGACGAATTTCTGATTTAGTTTGCTTTTCAAAAATTGAATTTTTATGACCAAGCACCACATGTCCAATCTCATGAGCGATAGTATGGTGGATTTGCTGGGGAGATTGTAAAAATAATTCATCAGTTAAGATTACCAGATGCTGATTTTTTAAATCATTTCCGGTCAAAGTATATGCCCAAGCATCACCAAATGATGCAAAAAACCAACAGTTATTGGTTATAAAGCTAATTATTTTATCTTCTGTGAGAGATACAACTTCACATACATGTTGTTTCATGATTTTATGACCCACTAATTTTCCGCCAAAAGCATAGTAAATTTGTCTAAGATTTTTTTTCATGGCCAGATTTTACCACAACCAAAAACCGAAAAATTAAAAAAATTACAATTCAACAATACTTTTTAGTTATTTATATTACAGTTTATTTTCAGCAATTTATATTAAAATATAATTCTTATGAAAAAGATGATACCTATTTTTCTAATCGCTATTTTAATAATTGCTGTTGCAGGAGTTACGTTTTTTAAACTTACAAAAAATAATTCATCCAGAACTGCCATAAACCATTATACAGATAATGAAACTGGTGGGGGATTAGCCAATGAACCAAATCCCTTATCCATTGAATATATGCGCAGTCAAGAATATCCGGGAAGCGATATTGTTATTGAACAAACATTGCAACCAGGATCAAATTACAATAGATATATTGCCTCATATAAATCTGACGGATTAAAAATTTATGCATTGTTAACTGTGCCTCAGAGAGAAAAACCTAAAACAGGTTGGCCGGTGATTATTTTTAATCATGGTTATATTCCTCCGGAACAATATAGAACCACAGAAAAGTATATTGCTTATACAGATGCGTTTTCGCGTAACGGTTATATTGTTTTTAAATCAGATTACAGAGGACACGGCAATTCTGAAGGAAATCCTCAAGGCGCTTATTATTCTCCTGCATATACAATAGATATTTTAAATGCAGTGGCTTCAATTAAAAAATATCAGGAAGCTGATTCAAATAGAATTGGCATGTGGGGACATTCTTTGGGAGGATCAATAACATTGCGGTCAATGGTGGTTTCCAAAAATATCAAAGCAGGTGTGATTTGGGCAGGAGTGGTTGCCTCATATGAGGATTTAACCAATAATTGGCATCATCCGGATTTAAATCCCAGACCCTTTGTGCCTTCACAAAGAGAACAAGCATCAAGAAGGCCTGGTAGACAGGAATTGATAGATAAATATGGGAGTTTTGAAACAAATCCGCAATTTTGGCAATCAATTGCCCCAATTTCTTATGTAAAAGATATTTCAGGACCTATACAATTGCAACATGGTGAATCTGATGATGAAGTGCCATTGCTTTTTAGTCAAAAATTGAATACTGCTTTGAAAGATAATGGCAAGTCGGTTGTATTCTATACTTATCCGGGAGATAATCACAATTTATCCGATAATTTGAGTATTGCATTACAGCGGTCTGTTGAGTTTTTTGATAAATATTTAAAGCAATAATTGACAGATTTTTGTAAGCTATATTACAGACTTTAAAGCAATTATTATACAAAATAACTTTATATGAACAACACAACAGCATACACAAATGGAAGCTACGGAAAAAGATCTACTTGGCAATGGATAGCCATATATTTTGTCATCGGTCTAGCAGTTTACGGTATTTTTTACTATTTTGTATTCGCCAAAAACAGCGGTAATAGTTATGGTCAAACAGGACAAAATAACCTAAACGTAAATTTGAGTTCTCCTGTTACGAATATTGAATCACCAAATATATCTCCATCAGGACAAGCTAATCAAATGGAAAATACAGTTATATTGGGAAGTGATGGATATTTAGCTCAAACCATCACTATCAAAGCAGGCTCAAAAGTCACTTGGATTAATAAAAGTGGAGCAGATGCAACAGTTAGCTCTGATCAGCATCCAACACACACAATCTACCCACCTCTTAATTTAGGTAAGTTTTCAGATGGAGGACAATTATCTTTAGTTTTTAATACTCCCGGTACCTATAAATACCACAACCACTTAAATTCAAGTCAAACAGGAACAATAATAATTCAGTAATATTTTTATAAAACTGGGTTTAAAAAAAGTACTTCAAAAAAAAATAAACATTTTTTAATGTTTATTTCAATTTTAAGTATTGAGATTTATTAACTACTTTTTTATTACCATCTTCACTAAATTTTCTGATATATTTTTCACCTTTCATTTTTATGTCTAAGTCTGTTTGTCCTGACAAATACTGGTCATAAATTCTTAACATTTGTAAATAGGTCATGTTTTTCATAAACATCCTCCTTAATAAATTTTTACTAAATAGAGGATAAGACTTTATAATTATTTTATCTGTGAGATTTATTACAAATTAAACAGGTGGTTACAGAAGTGAAAGTTATTTAAGTAATTTAATAACAGTAGTTTTTAATTTCTCAATGCTTTTCTGGTTATAAAAAGAACAAGATAGAACTGGTTTTTTCATTTTTGTAAAAATTGCAGACACTTTTTTTATTAATTGTTCATCGGCTAAATCAATTTTATTAAGTAAGATATATTCAGGCTTTTTTAGAAGTTGGGTGTTAAATTGGGCAAATTCTTTACGGATGGTTTCATAAGCTTGTTTTGGATTCTCAATTGTAATATCTATGCAATGAAGTAGGATTTTGGTTTTTTCTATATGGCGTAAAAAACCAGTACCCAGGCCTTTACCAAGCGATGCGCCTTCAATAAGCCCCGGAATATCAGCAATAGGATGTTTACCTAACATGCCAATGTTTGGTTCAAGTGTAGTAAACGGATAAGCAGCAATTTCTGGCGTAGCATTGGTCAAAACTGAAAGTAAACTACTTTTACCGGCATTAGGTAAGCCAATAAGACCTATTTCTGCAATCAACCTGATTTCCAGCAACAGTTCTTTTTGTTCACCAAAGGCTCCTGGTTCTGCAAAACGGGGAGTTTGATTGGTAGCGCTTTTAAATTCTACATTGCCTCTACCACCTTTACCGCCGTGGGCAAAAAGCAGTGGTTCTTTAGTGTTAAAAATTTCCCAAACTTTACCGGATATCATATCGGTAATTTTAGTACCAATTGGTACTAAAATCGTAATATGAGAAGCATTTTTACCAAATTTTTTCTGGTTTTGCCCGTTTGTACCATTTAAAGCAGTAATTTTCTTTTTATACCTAAATTCCCTTAAATCATTAACATTGTGTGTGGCTAAAAAGTAAATGTTTCCGCCATTTCCACCATTTCCACCATCAGGACCGCCTTTGGATGTAAGACCGTTTCTAAGCAGAGTTGCGGCACCATTTCCACCGTTCCCGGCTTTGATAATTAACTTGATATTGTCTATCAACATGTGTGTATTTTATCATTTAATGAAGTATAAAAGTTAAACCGAAGTATTTTAGTAAAAGTGTAATTTATTTAAGTTTTATTGTCCTTTATTTAACAATTTTCTTAATAATTCCAATATTTGATTAATCCATGCCTGTTGAAATATATTTATTGACACATCATCATTTGTTAATGGTGATGGATTAGTCAAGCTTTCTTCACCAGATGCACTTGGGCTTGGCAAAATAGATGCTTGCGGTGATTCACTTGGTGATGGTAAAGGTGTTGTACTTGGATTGACAATTGGTGCAGGTGAAGTTGTGTCATCTTCATCATTATCATTTTCTACTTCGTCTATTTCATCTTCATCATTATTTTCCATAGATTCGTCCTCCTCATCTTCTGATATATCTGGACTTGATTTTGGAGTTGGAGAGACACTGGATATAGGGCTTGAATTAGGTGATCCGCTTGGAGTAATTACTTTTTTGTGCTGTTCATTTTCAGTGTCAGCTTTTGCCCGCGTAACCATTAGACCAATTAATAATAATGTGATAGAAAAAATAACTAAAATTTTGTATTTCATATACAGATGTAACGCAACTCGCTTTTAAATGTTACAAAACTACTTTTTTCGCGTAATAGTAGTAGAATAACTCGAGTATGACTGATGAAATATCAGTTTTAGTCAAAAATGCACAAAATGGAGACACACAAGCCTTTGGGAGTCTTTACAGTCTTTTTTTAAGAAAAATATACAGGTTTGTGTATTTTATGGTGGAAAGTGAGACTTTGGCCGAAGATATTGCACAAAATACTTTTGTGAAAGCTTGGAAAGCTCTACCCGTATTTTCGCAAAAAAAAGGCACCTTTCAAGCATATTTATTTTCAATTGCCAGAAATCTGGTGATGGATCATTTCAGGCAGAAAAAAACTATATCTGTGGATTTAGATTTTGTGACCAATATTGAGTCAAGCGAAAACATTGAAGAACAGACTATAAATGGTGAAGAAAAGCAACAAGTGAAACAAGCTATAAATAAATTGGATGATAAAGAAAAACAAATGATTATCCTACGCTATTTTGAAGAACTGCCTATGGGGGATATTGCAAAAACATTTACTATGGAAGAGGGGGCAGTCAGAGTACGGATTTTCCGTATTTTAAGAAAATTAAAAGAAATTTTGGGAGGCAAAATATGAATATTGAGTCAAAATTAACAAATCTTAAAATAGATTATCTAAAAATAGAACCATCAACATCTTTTTTAAATAACGGCTGGAAAAATTTAAGCAATCATTTGGAACCAAGAAAAACTCACAAATTTTGGTTGATGTGGAGATGGAGTTTTACAACAGCTACTTTAGTTTTATTATTGATTGCGGGCAGTATCTTTGGTTTATTTCAAGGCGCAAAAGCAGCTTTGCCGGGAGATCGGCTATATCCACTCAAACGGATATCTGAAAACGTGATTTCGAAAACTCAAGGGAATGATCAGATAAAAGTAGAAAACAGAGCTCATGAAATCATCGGTTTGGTCAAAGAAAAACAAAAAGATCAACAAGCTATTGATAAAACCGTAAAAGAGTATCAGGAGAATGTGAATAAGGTAACTGAACAAATAAAACAACCGGAAAAACAACAGGAATTTGAAAAAAAAGTAGAAGAACATAAACAGGAATTTCAGAAATTATCTGAAGAAAATCCGGAGATAGAAAAAGATTTGCATGAAATTACGCAAAGAAAAACAGAAGACAAACAAGAAGAAGTAAAAAAAGAATCAGAAAAATCTTCGGAAGAAGATTAAAACCGTCAAAATATTTATTATTGAAAATTTTATTTTAGTATATCACTATAAATATAGTGAATGATACAAAATCTGTTGAAAATCATCCAATAATTTGTAAAGCAAAAATCTGTCCAATGCTATAAATCTAAAAACAAAAAGCATGCTGTAAAAAATTACCTATTTAAGGATTTTAAAGTGTCATCGGTTTTAGTCTGAAAATCTTGGATGGTTTGATTATATTTATCAACTTGCTCTTGAGTTTGATGTAGTTGTTGGTTAACATTAGTAGGGTTGGTAGGTGATTGAGGAGAGATATAATTTTGAATTACTCTAAATTGCATCACTGCAATCACGCCAACGATTAATGCAGTTATTAAAAGAAGAATCAAACGCATATAAATTCAGTTTATAAGAAAATTTTAAATTTACACATGATCGGATTCATCAGCTAAAGCTTCGGTTTTGGTCACATGAATTTTTCCATCCGGATGATTGGGCGGAGAATAAATCGTATATAATTTCAACTGATTAGATAAAGAAGTATTAATTATATTGTGTTGTGTGCCGGCGGGAACTACAAAAGCAGAACCATCGTTAATCACCATTTCTTCTCCGTTCATGACTACTTTGCCTTCACCACTCTCAATTCTAAAAAATTGATCAACAGTATCATGCACTTCCATACCAATATCTTCATTTGGCTGTAAAGTCATCAGTACTACCTGACAGTATTTTCCGGTAAATACCACTTGACGGAAATTATTATTTTTTAAAGTTAAATCCTCAATATTGCCAATTAGTCCTGTCATATTTGCCTCTCTTATCCCGATCACCTTATATATTATAAAATGAATATCGGGATTAGACCCGCCGAAGTGAATTTTCGACTGCGTGGATGTAAACCACGAAACGAATATGAACGTTGGCGGGCAATAAATTTATACTTTAATAATTATACAGTAACTTATGATTATTTTTTCTGTAAGAAAAATTACATAATAAATTTGTATTTTAAGAATAAACCTGTTGTAATTAAATTATGAAAAATAAAATTATCGGGATTGTAAACTTATTTTTTGGAATTATAAATATTTTATTATTTATAGGTTTATTGCAAGCTATATTTAAAATGAATCAATTATATGCAGACTTAGGAGTACCCAGTTCAAGTAGATTTTTCGAATATTGGGATGCAGGAATAATAGTGATCATGATTGTTGCAAATATTTTTTTCAGTATAAAAAACTTAACAAAATCAAAATATCCCAATAAGTATTTTATACTAGGATTAATTTGTGCTTTGCTAACATTCTTTATTGGTGGAGCAGTGGTTAGTTTTCTGACATTTGCAATTATTAATCCTCTATATTATCTTCCATCACAACCTTAATAAAACCATTCGTATTATTCGTTGTATTCGTATTAATTAGTATATTAGCATTATCTATTTTTTTCCGACATTTCCAATTTTTGGAAATAACCCCGACGATAGAGGAGGGCGATCACTGCATAAACACCAATATCAATCCAGCTATCATTCACGCCTTCATTTTGAGGAGCGTTTCTTTTCATTAATAAATTTTTTAGGCGCTCTACTTTTTCACTAATACGAAAAGCGATACCAAGTTCTTTGATGGATAAAATATTGCCTTTGCCATAATCTTTATGTTTTTTGACAAATGTTTGCAATAATTCCTGGCAGACTTTTTCAAAAGCTTCGTCTAAATACTTTGGCTGTTTCATAACGTCATTTCCTTTCTTGAGTTAGATACTACTATATAGTTTCAATTATTTCAAAGATTGTCTCTACACAAAAATATAAATTCCTGTTAATATTTTTCTAGAGAGGTTTTTTTATTTATGGCAAATGATAAGGATATTCCAGTAAATGGCAGAATTGCACCAAAAATTGAATTGCAGATTGATAAAAATGCATTAAAAAAATTTAAATTAGTTGTTGTTGCATATTCTCATGTTGAACGGGAAATGTTTCCTACACAAGATGCATACGATGCAGAAGTAGAAGTTGAAGAGCGCGCACAGGAAGTGATTAAAAAAATTTCCGACATGGGAATTCCGGTCAAAGGGCATCCTGGTAATCAATATTTATTAACCAATTTATTAGTTGATAAACCGGATTTGGTCGTAAATCTGGTTGATACATTAAAAGGCAAAGATGCTTTACAGACTAGCGTACCTGCGTCACTTGAATTATCCAACACTCCATATACAGGTGCCGGAATTGAAGGCATGGTTATTGGCAATAATAGAAATTTAACTAAAAGACTTTTAATTGCTTATGATATTCCTACTCCGGCTTTTCAATATATCAGACGGTCAGGAACTGAAGTGCAACAGGATTTAGGTATGCCTTTAATTGTTAAATTAAATGAAAGCGGAGGTAGTGTGGGGATTGATAATCATGCTGTCAAAGAAAATATAAAAGATGTACAGAAAAAAGTTGATGACATGATTTCTGTTTATAAAATGCCGGTAATTGTGGAACGGTTTATAGATGGACCTGAAATAACTGTTGCCGTATTTGATGACGGACAAAAAAATCATGTATTGATGGGACAAAAAGTTTTCAAGAAAAAACCTGATGGTAAACATTTTTTTACCTCAATTGAATCATATGAAGATTTAAATGCTTATAAATATAAACCGGTTGAGGAACCAATGAGAAGTAAAATTGAAAAATTAGCGATACGCGCATTCAATGGATTATCACATAAAGATTATGCTAAGTTTGATGTGCGGGTTGATGAAACTATAAACACACCATTTTTTACTGATTCAAATCCTAATACCGCTTTTGGTCCGGATATAGGATTGCCATTTACAGAAGTGGCTGCAATGCACGGAGTTGCATTTGATGATATACTAATGAGCTTACTGACCAAATATGCGAAAAATATCCCCTAAAACCAGGTACTTTCCGGAGATGAAGCGGGTGAGACAACAGTCCAATGCCCACTGCGGTCCGGCTGTGTTACAAATGCTGGCTCAATTTTGGAAGCTAACTTACGAGCAAAGCGAGTTTGTAAAAGCTGCAGGGATCAAAAATATCAAGAAAACCGGTGGCATGACGCCAAAAGAACTGGCAATGGCAGCCAGTAAAATCACCCCACTGCAATTTTGGATTAAACAAAAAACTACTTTCAGCCAATTGGCCAAAATTGTCAATATTTATAAAGTACCTGTAGGTATTGAATGGCAGGGAGTTTTTGGCAAATACAGTGATGGTTATGATGGTCATTACAGTGTAGTGGTAAGAGTTGACAAAAGACGTAAACAAATAATTATTGCTGATCCTTATAGGCATTTTGCGGGTCGTGACAGATATTTTTCAATTTCGCAATTTGCCAGACGTTGGTGGGATTTCAATGAAGTCAAAACCAGATCTCGTAAAAAAAGAGTTATCAGAGACAGACAATTAATTTTTCTTTTGGTACCACATAATCGTCATTTCCCCCAAAAACTTAAAATGTCCTGCATAGCAGGATCTGGCTTTGCCAGACAAAGACCTAAAAAGCTTTCTGCTTGATAACCTCAATATCTATGAAGTAGACTTAAAATAATGGACACTTTATCTGTTTTAAATCAAAAAGAATTGATGATAATTTTTACCTATGCTCCTGCAGGATTGGGTCACCTTAGAGTAACTGATGCGCTATATCATGGTTTGCCTAAAAATGTGACACCGGTTTTGTTAGGCGCACATGATGAATCTATAGGGCAAATTCATCGGATAACCAGCATTTATGCTTGGGGTAAAAGTATTATGGAAATTGTACAGCAGGGCTTGATAGAGGATATCTTCACCAGAACTTACAGGAATTGGTTGCGCGGACATACGGATTTATTATACGAACAAATTACTACATTATTAAATCAACGGATTCATATAGCAAAAACTTTACTGGTGGTCGCAACGCATTTTGCTTTGGCACATCAAATTGCAGCTATAAAAGAGAAATTAAGCGCTGATAAGCAAATCCAAGTTATTCTAGTTGTACAGGTAACTGATGATAGTCCTCAGCACATGTGGTATGTACCCGGTGCTGATTTGACTTTTGTACCCAGTTATAAAACACGCGAACAGTTATTGAATTATGCAAGGCAAGAAAAATTACCTCCAATCAATATAAAAGTAGCTCCATATCCAGTCAATCCGGATTTAGCTAAATATTTAACTGCTGATAAAAACTCTCAAAGAAATCTGCAGGTGTCTCTCACACACAATCATCCGATCCATGTGTTATTTCCGGTGTCAGGTGCAGCCACACAACTTAATTTTGTTAATAAATTAACTGTATTGTTAAAACAAAAATCACCCAGGTTTCAAATAAATATAATCTGCAGAAATGTGTCTTATACGCAAAAATTTATTACAGAAATGCTGAAGCTGTCATTTGTAAAATTGATCACCGCGTTTCATAGAAGAGAAATTGTCAGTCAATATGATGCAATTTATCAGGAAACGCAAATACTATTGGAAGTAACCAAACCCAGTGAACAAGCTTTTAAAGCACTTTTAAAACCCAATCAGGTTGGCGGTTCTATTTTATTATTTTCCGAACCGATTGGACGGCAGGAATATGATAATTTAGCCTTTTTGGAAAGACATCATTTGATTCCTACTGCGTCAGAACATAAATATTTATGGAAAATGGCAAAAACTAATAAAGAGATCAAACCAGAACTGATTTCTCATGCCAGAGAGTGGCGGGGTCTTATATTGCCCCTACACTCAAAAGACGCTGCAGATTTTATTTGGTGGTGTTTTGGTCAACAATTATTTGCATCCATGTTAAAGTATCGGGAAAGGGAAAATTTTGATAAACGAGAAATCGATGATAATGGAGTAGAAATATTTTGGAAAGAAATTGCTGACTTTTTAAAAACTCATAAATGAACAGGATTTGGAGAAGGTAATTGTCTGCATCCGTCTTTGGGTTGTGTACCCTTAACAAAATATTCTTGTCTGTTGTAACAAGGAATAGAAATTACATCTGCCGGCTGTATAAATTTTTCATCCGGCCGATTTTTTAATAGCTGACTCATAATCTGATTCCAAATTGGGGCTGCACCTGTGATTCCTGAAGTTAAATATGGATCCATAGGACTGTTATCATTATTACCCACCCAAACTCCAACAGCAATTGAAGGCGTATATCCAAGTGTCCAATTATCCCGCTTTTCATTGGTGGTTCCGGTTTTGACAGCTACAGTTTTACCAGGGATGGTAAGTTGTGAATTTGGGCCAAAAGCGGCAGCGCGTGCATTATTATCAGCTAAAATATCTGAAATAATAAAACTAATACCCTTAGAAACAACAGATGTATTTGTGGAAATACCTTTTTCATACAAAATTCGTCCGGTATAATCAAAAATTTTTAAAATCGGATCAGGATTAACTCGATTACCTTGATTTGCAAACACACCATAAACAGAAGTTAAATTTAAAAGTGTAACTTCGCCACCGCCCAAAGTTAAAGACAATCCAAATCTTTCTTTATCTTCCCAGGTATTTATACCCAGTTTTTTTCCCATATCAATCATAGAATCTATTCCTATTTGATTTAACACTTTTACTGCCGGAATATTATAAGAATTGCCAAAAGCTTGTCGCAATGTCACTAACCCATGATATTTGCCGTCATAATTAACTGGGGCATATGGCAAAGATCCGTTACCAGCATATGCAACTGGAGAATCATCGATGATTGAAGCAGCAGTAAAACCTTTTTCCAAAGCTGCTGCATAATTGACAATTTTTATAGAACTTCCCGGTTGTCTGGGTGCGAGCGTTACATTGACATTGCCGTCTTTGGTTTCATCAAAATAATCTTTGCTGCCGACCATGGCTAAAATATCTCCGTTTTGCGGATTTAAAACAATTGCCGCCCCATTACCAACTTTCAGATTTTGTAGTGACAAAATATTATTCGTCACAATTTGCTGGACATTTTCCTGGGTAGGTAAATCCAGTGTGGTAGTAATTTTTAAACCACCGATCTCCAAAGCTCTGGCACCATATTTTTGAATCAATAAATCTCTTATATACATCACAAAATGAGGTGCCTGAATGTTTATAAGTTGTGGTCTTATTTCTAATGGAAATTCAAGGGCAGTTTTTTCCTCATCTCCAGTTATATATCCTTCTTGTTTCATTTGCGTAAGTACCTGTGCTTGTCTTGTGCGACTTAAATCAGGTCTAATGCCATATGGAGAATAAAGAGTTGGAGCAGCAGGTAGTCCTGCCAGGTATGCACTTTCTGCAAGTGATAAATCTTTGACAGACTTGCCAAAATACCCCCAAGATGCAGCTTCAACACCCCAATAAGTTCCTCCATAGGGCACTTGATTTAAATACATTTCCAAAATTTGATTCTTAGAATAAATTCTTTCCGCCCAAACACTTAAAATAACTTCTTTGATTTTTCGTTCCAAACTTACTTCAGGCGTAAGCAGTGCATTTTTAATCAATTGTTGAGTGATAGTTGATCCGCCTTGAGTATGATTTCTAAATATTGTTTCCCTAGCTGCCCGAGCTATGGCAATTGCTGAAAATCCAGGATGTTGATAAAAATTCTTATCTTCTATAGCAATGGTAGCTTGTTTTATGGTTTGAGGAATTTCAGAAAAGGGTAATGGTTTACGATTTTCATCAGCATAAATTTCATATAGCAAAGTACCGTTTCTGTCAAAAATTTGCGTGGTTACCGGTATAACTCTTTGGGTAAGCAATGTAGGATGTGGTAGTTGATGGACAAATAAATAAAAATTATAAGGCATAAAAATAAAAATAATTGACACAGATGTTCCGAAAATAAAACCTAATGCCAATTGTGAGAAATGTAAACGGGGTAAAGGAATTCGGGGCAAATATATTTTTGGCAAAGAGATGGTTGGTAGAGAAATAAAAGGCTTTTTATAAACTAATTTTGGTTGAGGCTTTATTTTTTTAGTCAACCTAAGCAACTTAAGAAGCATATAGTCTAGAAAATAGACGAAACGAATTAGAGCTTTTTTACAAATACTAAAGGATATTTTGAGTACAAAAAGTATAGCTTTACCTATAATTATTGTTCCATCACCGATACGGGCAATCAAGAAGATTATAATGCGAAAAATTAATGAAATAAATTCAAAATCATGATTTTTTGTTGATACAGAAGGATTTTTTGAAGATTTCATGTAAGGGCGTTATATCATAAGTTATAAGACTGGTAAAGAGAGAAAATATTGAATAATGAATAATCCTCCTTCGCGTAAAGCTTCCACCTACGCTGAAGCTACGGTGGACAAGTCGGAGGACAAGTGAATAAAGAATCATAAAAAGATTCTGGATTCTAAATTATAGATTTTGGATATGATTATTTTGTCATTCTGGAGTCCCGATGATCATTATTATTTATTAAAGAAAATCGGGACGATAGAATCTTAAAATAATTTAAAATAAATATAAGAGATCCTATCGCTCACTGCGTTCGCTCCAGGATGACAAGAGAAATACGTTCAGGATGACAAATTCTGGTAAGCTTTACATTCATAATTAAATTATGAAATAATAAAAATAATCTTATGACTGAACCAATGCCAATTTCTCCAGTTAAACCAGAACCAATTCAACAAACACCTGAAGTTGTCTCAAAACTCAAAAAACCCTGTTGCAAAAAAATTATTTGGTTGGGGATTGGGGTGATTGTTACAGCATTGTTTATCGTAGGTTCATTTATGTACATTCAACTCAAATCTTCACGAATAGATTTAACTATTTCTAATAAATGCACAAAAGATGCTGATTGTGTTTTGGGAATTCAAACGAGCCAGTGTTGTTCTTGTCCTCAAGCTGTTAATCATCAACAAATTGGTAAAAATAAATGGTTGTTATATGAATCTGAAGTAAATTATTCTTCTTTTAAGCCTGTGTTATGTGGCATAGTTGCCTGCGGTCCATGTCCGCAACAATCAGATTCTTTTACTTGTTTGAATAATCAATGCACAATTTTACCTTCAGCTTCTAGTGAAAGTACAGACTGGAAAACATATTTTACAAAGAATCTTGGTATTTCTTTAAATTACCCATCGAATTGGTATGTTGTTGAAAATTTAAATGAAACAAAACAAAGCAACTTTTATGCACTTAGAATCGAAGAAACAAAAGATAGTTGGGCAAATTCAATTCGAGTAATGAAATTTTCTTCATTGATAGGTCAACAAAATGATTCAATTGAACAATTCGGGGAAAAGAAAATTCAATGGGAAATGTTGAATCTTCCAGGAATAAGTAAGAATTCTCCAGAGTTAATAAAAAAAGAACCTATCAATTTAAACGGATTGAATGGTTATAAATTTCTTTTAAAGTTTAATAATTTAACTGAAATTGATTATGAATATCAGTCAGAAGTATTTTTATATAATCAACAGAAAGAATATCAATACACAATTATTTTAGCGGGTGATAACCAATCAATTCTTAACCAAATCCTCTCCACATTTAAATTTACGGAATAAAAATCCCGTCATCCTGGAGGGAGTCCCGACGAAGTCGTGGACGACCGATAGGATCTCATAAATATAGATTCTATCTCTGCGGACTTCGTCCTCGCTCCAGAATGACAAAAAAACTATTTAACAATCGTCACCAGATCACCGTCATGGGGACAATCAATGCAGTAGAGAGTATTAAGTACGTCCTTAACTACTAATTTTTCTTTGACTTCCACATTTTCTGTTTGATTTGGTTGAGCTAGTTTTTGATTACTTTTATCAACTGCCACATTCATTTTTAGATTTTCTTTATCTTTGGGTTCGGTACCTTTTATGAAATATTCATATCTGGGATGGCAATCTTGCCCATCAGGAGGCAATAAACCTGAAATCGGACAGATAGAGAGTCCAACAATTCCTTCAGGTTGTTTGGGCCAGGATTCTTTGATGTCTGTAAGGGCAAAAGTCATAATTTTATTCCAAATTGGCGCTGCTCCTGTCACACCTGATGCTAAATATGGATTCATGGGTGAATTATCATTATTTCCCACCCACGTAGCCACCAAAAATTCCGGAGTAAAACCAATTGTCCAGTTATCCCGTTTATCATCAGTGGTTCCGGTTTTGACAGAAACAGCAGGATGGCCGGAAATTTGTAAGTAACTTGATCCAAAAGCAGAAGAGCGCGCATTTTGATCCAATAAAATATGTGAAATTAAAAATGCAGTTTCCCGGGACACTACACGTGGCCCATTTATCAAAAGTTGTGAGAGAGTTTCTTTATCTAAATTAGCATCTTTATATTCATCCAATATTTTGCCATTTTTATCTTCAACTTTTAAGACTGCTACCAGATCTTTTCTGATACCGCCGTTAGCAAATACACCAAATGCAGTAGCCATTTCCGTCATTGGGACTTCACCGCCTCCAAGCGTCAAAGATAATCCATAACGGGATTTATCTTTAAAAGTAGTAATTCCAAAAGCAGAGGATGAGGCAACCATGGTTTCCACAGAATTTAATTTGAGCATTTTTACAGCCGGAATATTATAAGAATTTCCCAATGCGAACCGTAATTGAGTAGGTCCATGAAAATTACCGTCATAATTGACAGGACAATAAGTTTTGGGGAGGGCCGCAAAACAAGACAGATCGTCATTAAATACTGATGCTGGTGTGACAACTTTATTTTCAATACCAATAGCATAATTTATAGGTTTGATTGCGCTCCCTGGTTGACGTAGAGCGGTGGTAGCATTAAAAGTGCCTGATTCGCTGGCAAAATAATCTGTCGAACCGACCATTGCCAAAATTTCTCCGGTTGCAGGATGAGTAATCAAAGAAGCAGCATTGGTCACATGTAAATCTTCAAGTTTTCCCACTTCTGAAGCAATTGTATTTTCAGCAAATTCCTGAAATTGCAAATCCAAAGTCGTAGTCACTTTGAGTCCGTCTTGTTCAACTGTACGTTCTCCGTATTTGGTAACTAATAATTCTTTGACATACATCACAAAATGCGGAGCTTTGATGTCATTGGAAATTGGTTTATATTTTAAATCTTCGTTCAGTGCTGCGTCTCTTTGCTCACTGCTTATATATTTATCCTCTAACATTCTGTCCAGGACTAATTTCTGCCGCTGCCTGGCATATTCGGGGTGTGATCCAAACGGAGAATAAGTGGTTGGAGCTTGCGGAAGTCCTGCCAATAATGCGCTTTCTGCCAAAGAAAGTTCACCGACTTTTTTATTAAAATACCGTTCACTGGCTGCTTCAATTCCCCAGGCAGTTCCTCCGTATGGTACCTGATTTAAATACATTTCTAAAATTTTATCTTTGGGATATTTAAGTTCTACCAAAGACGCCAGGATGATTTCCTTTATTTTTCTCTGAATTGTCCGTTCAGGAGTAAGCAGTGCAGTTTTTACCAGTTGCTGGGTGATAGTTGATCCACCCTGCAGTTGTTGTTTAAAAACAAACTCTTTAACAGCTCTCAAAACCCCGCCAATGGGATCTATCCCTCCGTGTTTATAAAAATCCTTATCTTCTATGGATATGGTTGCTTGTTGGACATATTTCGGGATGTTGTTAAGAGGCACAAAAGTACGGTTTTTATCAACGTAAATATTGTATAACAGCTCTCCTTTGCGGCTAAATATTTTTGTGGTTTGGGAAAAATCAGACGTCAATTTATCAGGAGAGGGGATATCTTTAAAAATATAAAAATATAAAAATAGACTTAAAATCAATATCGCCCCAAAGCCAATTTGAAACCTGCGTTTAGTTTTTATATTGATGGCTAATTTAGTAAAACCGCGGTAAATATTTTGAGCTTTTAATTTTTCAGAAATTGGGGCAATTTGTTCATTTGTTAGGTCGGTTTTTTTATCCAACAGTTCTGTTGCCGGCAATGTGACTGCCGGTACTGTTTTTAATTTTTTTCTTCTTTGACGATTTTTAACTGTTTTATTAACAATTTCTGTCAAAGTTGATTTAGTTGCTGAACTTTTATTTTTTGCCATGGAAGTATTATATTACAAGTTGGATAATAAGACGATAAGATAGCCAGATGGGAAGATAGTAAGACAATAAGACAGCAAGAGCTAAGATGTAGGAAATATTACAGATAGTATTAATTGCTACATATAATATAGAATTATAATAGTATTAATTTAAAAATTAATTTTCTAGAATTAAATCTTAAAGATTATATATTATTTAGAATTTAGGATTTAGTATTTAGAATTTATATAATTATGTTTTCTTTACCACCTTTACCGTATGCATATAATGCCCTGGAACCTTATATTGATGAGGTAACCATGAAGTTTCATCATGACAAGCATCATGCAACTTATGTAGAGAAACTAAATTCAACTCTGATAGGTCAGGATGAGTTATTAAATAAGCCAATTGAAAAAATTTTGGGAAATTTGCATAAAGTGCCAGAAAATATTTTGCAAGCTGTAAAGAATTTTGGCGGAGGCCACGCAAATCATGCTTTTTTTTGGAAAATCATGTCTGGCCAGCACAATCAGGAACCACAAGGGCAACTAATTTCAGCCATCAATCAAACATTTGGATCATTAATTAAATTTCAGGAAATTTTTTCCCAAAAAGCTACCACTTTATTTGGCAGCGGTTGGGTCTGGTTAGTTAAATCTCCTTCTCCGCCAACTGGCGTAGAAGGACAAGTAAAATTGGATATAGTAGGCACTGTCAACCAGGATACGCCTTTGTCAGATGGAAAAATACCACTTTTGGCAATTGATGTGTGGGAACATGCTTATTACCTGAAATATCAAAACAGACGGGTTGAATATATAAAAGCCTGGTGGAATGTGGTAAATTGGAAAGAAGTTGAGGCTAGATTTATGTGAATTTTGTTGATGCCTTGATTTAGAAAGAGTTTTTAAAATACATGTATACTGACGTTTTTGGGTTAAACAGGAAAAAATTTATTGATAGATCTGAAAGACCCAGATTTAAGATAGGTAAAAACCTAAGTAATACCCCAAATAGTGCATTTGAAACATTAAACTTCGGTTATGATTGTCTGTTGATGGTCGAAACTAATGGAGAAAACCCCTTAAAGAGCGCGCAGGAACTGGTGGATATAGCCATCATTTCCCATAAACATTTGTCTTCCAGCGATTTTTATTACCGGGCTAGAAAAAGACTCATGGAACAACAACTGAAAGTAGTGGCAAGATGTTTGCTTAGGTTGCAGAAAAAATTTCCAGTCAAAGCTAAAATTGCAGTTTTTGAAAGTTCGTCAAAATCCTGGTGGGTAAGCATGGTGGGTGATATGTGTTTTTATATATTTAATCAAAATAAATTAGAAAGACTGTTGCCTAAAAAAATTTCCTATAAACAGTTGGATAGCATTCAAATTAAAGGCATTCAGATTTTAGGATTGCAAATAGTAGATGGGGAATTGATCGTTGGAGAAAGATTTATGCTGATTAACCGCAATTTAAATCAAATTGTAACTCAAGAAAAACTTGCAGACATTTTAAGTAAAAATGCTCTTGAAAAAGATTTAACCAAAATTTCTGGGCAAATTATTGATTGCGCTCGCAAGAAAGACAGCAAACAAGCATACGGAATTTATTTATGGGAAAAACTACCTTAAGATTTATTAAATATTTTTTATAGATTGCATCCTTTGTTAAATTTCTCTATAGTAAATATATCAGTATCATTTTTCATTTCCCGCCTGCAAATGCTTTCGCATAGCGATAGCGGGCAGGTGATATTTAAATTTTACATTAATTATTATGCCTCAAGAATTTTTTGAAAAATTATATTCTAATTCAACACCACCATTGTATAAATGGTTTGATGGAAGTAATTGGGTGGCACCCAAAAACGGGCATTATACCGATGTCATATCTCCAATTGACAATAGTGTTGTGGGTAAAATCCCGGTTTGCACTTTTGAAGAAATTGATGCTGCAATTAAACGTGCCCATCTTTCCCAAAAAGAATGGGAAAAAGTATCTTTGATAGACCGCGGAAAAATTTTAAAACTAGCTGCTGACTGGATGCGCGAACATGAAAAATATTTAACTTCACTATTGATCAGGGAAATTGGAAAACCCATGGATGAGGCAAAAGATGAGATATTACGAAGTGCTGATATGATTGATTATTATGCCTCTGATGGGCTTAATTTGCGGGGAGAACAAATTCCCTCAGATGCATTTCCCGGATATGACAAAACCAAAGTATCGATTATTGAGCGGGTTCCTCACGGAGTTATTTTAGCCATTGCTCCATTTAATTATCCGGTGAATTTGTCAGTTTCCAAACTAGCCCCAGCTTTTATGACCGGTAATGCAGTGATTTATAAACCTCCGACCAATGGCGCAATTTCTGATTTACATTTAACACAAATTTTTAAAAAAGCCGGAATTCCTGACAATTTACTTATCACAGTGACCGGATCAGGAGATACAATCGGTGATTATTTGGTAACACATCCAGGCATCAACATGATTACTTTTACTGGTTCTTCACAAGTTGGTAAACATGCAGCCCAAAAAGCCGGGATGATTCCACTTTTATTTGAATGTGGTGGCAATAATCCGGCATTGGTTTTGTCTGATTTTAATCCGGAAACCACAGCCGCCGAAATTGTTAAAGGCTATTGTTCTTTTGCAGGTCAAAGGTGTACTGCTATCAAATATGTTTTAGGGCTGGAATCAGATTTAAAAAAAATCATTCCCAAAGTAGTTGAAATTACACAGGAAAAAATCAAAATGGGTGATCCAAGGTCTCCGGAAACAAAAAGTATCGGTCCATTGATTTCTGAATCTGCAGCTAAAACAGTTGAGTCAAGAATATTAAATGCTTGCAAAGATGGAGCGAAAATATTATTAGGTGGAAAAAGAAAAGGGAATTATATTGAACCCACAATTTTGGATAATGTAAGCGAGCATTC
>Ga0208375_1001714_pt1 | contig 23312 bp, 18 predicted proteins | sample RifOxyD1_FD_184038 | JGI IMG/M metagenome (GOLD analysis project Ga0208375, IMG submission 184038) | Soil microbial communities from Rifle, Colorado - Rifle Oxygen_injection D1 (SPAdes) | ecosystem: Environmental > Terrestrial > Deep subsurface > Rock core/Sediment | place: Rifle, Colorado...
CTGCACCGAGCTTGGACCGACCCAAGTATAGAGATGATGTAACGAGTAAATAATGAGAGCTACTATCAGGACGAATTTTTCAATAGTTGTAAAAAACACCTTTTTAGACTCCATCTCTTCGATAACATAGGCGAGCATTAATAAAGCTGGAAGCAAACCTAAGGCGCCCAATCTGCTTCCGCTATTAACCGTATTCCAAGGACCGGCTAAAATCGGTTGTGAAATCATTAGTAGAGCACTTAAGGCTAACGAAAGCAGCTTAACTTTATTCAATTTATTCCAGGAATATTTCCAGTTCAGAGTCACGAAAACGAGAAACGGAATGACAACTATCAAAACCGGTAGAAACGCTCTTATCGTCTGCTCCAAAAGAACCAGCAAAACGGTACTGAGAGGATCAACAGCAATGGCTTCCTTAGTCCAAGTCCATACCCCAAGAATGTGATCCACATTTGCCGACCGAATCCCGAACTGCGAAGCATATATATTACTTAAAATGTAAAATCCGAGTGTAAAGAACGCAAAAAACAGTAACAACCCCAGCCGAAAACGTTTACTTTTTTTTGCCCAGTCTTTTTCAAAAGCAACCCATAGCATGATGCCGGGTAACAACAATAGAATGGTCTGCCTCGCAAGCGAGCCCAGCAAAAGTCCGGCAAAAATCGTCCAGCTTTTCTTATTCTCTAAACCTATAAGGCAAAGGCTGACACCAGCGAGAAAGATCAGACCTTGAGCCATCCCGGGTACGATCGCGTGGTAACGGAAAAAGTAATTATTAAGAATTAAAAGCCCGACAAAAAAGGCGTAACTGAAAATCGATAATTTAAATTTTGAAATCTGCTTATTCCAAAGAAACAACAAAGCAAGAGCTGAAAGCAGCGCCAAAAAACAAAACGAAGTACTGATCGGAACGCCTGTTGTTTTAGCCACCGTACCAGCAAGCCAGGGAATCGCGAAGCGCTGTAATTTATGATAACCGACCGTTACGCCGTGATAGTCTATGGACGGGGCCACGTCGGCCATCGCAACATAATCTGGAACATCCTGTCTGTTGAGATAGGATAAGCCACTGTCCCAATCCATCCACTTGTTGGTCAGGACAAAGAATAAGAGGATTGATCCTGTTATCAGCAGCCGAATTCGTGAACTCTTTTGTGCAATCAAAACGATAGGATGCTAACGTATACAGCATCCAAATCAAAGTATTTTCAGATAACTCCTATGCGTGCTTGCATTAGCTTAGTTTTATCCCTATTTTGAACAAAACCGTTATTATTTATGAATGACCAAAGCTGGCTAGCTTGCACAAGTTCTTTTGATTCGATCCCCCCAGGGCAATCCATCTATTGGTGCAGCAGCCCGTTTTTACGCAATGCCGAGATACGACGTTTCAGCTCGCCACAGGGAAATATTGCGCTTCAGGGTGCTTTTAAAAAGAACGCGCTACTTACCCGCTTTGTTGTTGAAGATGGCCCGCTGATTAAAGACCAGTGTGAAAAAAGCGAATTTGTAGAATTTTTTTTGAACCTTGCGACTTCTCTTGGCAAGTCTGCACTTATAGAGCTTTCGTCAGTCTCCACGTACCAGCCGGAACTTGAGCTATGGCTCCGCGAAGCCGGATTTAAGAGAGCAATACTCCCGGTCAAATGCCCACTCACGTACACGGTTAATTGTGAAGCCAAACTCGAACAGTCGCTTTCATCGAATTGGCGGCATAACTATTCCAGATCTCTTAAACACGGTCTGACTTTCGAAGCGATTACAGAACCGAATGACAAAGCCTTGAGCGACTTTTTTAATATTTATAAAGAGACCGTTGAATTGAAACAAATGTCGGGCTCTATCGATCTCGACGCTGTTATGGCTGTAAGAAAAGAACCGGGCGCGAGGCTGTTCTTTGCCTCTCAAAACAATCAAAGATTTTCCGGGCGGATTTTGATCTTTGGCCGGAAAACCGCTTTTGACACTCTTGCGGCGACTTCAGCGGAAGGAAGAAAAAATTACTCCTCCTATTTTTTGATGTTCAATATTTTGCAGTACTGCAAAGAAAACGGAATCAGATCGGTAGATCTCGGAAGAATCGGACCCGGAAAATTCGATACGGTTTTAAACTTTAAGAAAGGTATGGGAGGAGAACTCACTTCCTACCTCGGTGACTGGGTATGCTCAAATCAGCCGGTTAGAGAGCTTATCTTCAGTGCTGCTCGTTCGATTAAATGGCGCGAGAGATGGTAGCGGATAGTTGATCGAGAACACCAAAGTCTATCTTCTTCCAAACCGGCAAAACGATAAGCTTCGAATAAAATCCTGGAAAATCAGACTTGATCATTTTTTTTGGTAAATCTGGCCAATAGAATGCTTCGACACCGCACTCGCCGATTCTTCTCAGCCATTCATCTCGATTGCCCTTATTTATAATAACCGGAAAAACCCATGGTACATCTTGTGTTCCCAAAGCAAAGGTTGAAAAATTTTCGCGGTTATTTGAAAAACGCTCGTAGAGAGCCAAATACGCTTTTCGACGTTCGTCGCTGATTTTCGGCTTTTTTAATAAAGTCCAAATTGTAGCAAAATATTGCTCGTTCAGTAGATCAAATTCTTTTGGATAAACTTCATCAGAAATATCTGAAGCAGTGTTTTTAGTTGGCCTTAAAAAATCGCCAATACTGGCGGGCAAAGCAGAGAGTAAATTTGAGACCTCTTGTTTTAGATTTATTCCTCGAAGCTCTTTACTCACCATTTGGAGAAAATCGGCTTTTCCATTTACAACTGCCCCAAAACGAAGCCCCGCAATTTTACCAATTGAAGATATGGAGTAATCCGCGCCGGTTTCGGTTTTCGATAAAATTCCATGCGCATTATCATGGATAGAAACAAGCCCTTTTTTCTTTACCCAAGAAAGCAGCTCGGCACTTGTATGAGCAAGTCCGAAATAAGTTATGTAAAGAAAAGCGCCATGAAGCTGCCTTTTATCCAGCCAGTCGATATCGGGAGATAAAGATTCGGTGATCGGATAATATGCGACGTCAAGGCCCTCAATCTCAAATGCTTTAGGAACAACGTCGCATACCAGTGCCGGTATCCAGACATTCTTTATCCCTTTATTCTTTAAATCTTTTGCTATTAACCGAAGGCCTACCCTGCCAAATGATATCAACTTCCCGCTTTGATTTACTCCAGACTGATAACTAAGCCCATGCTTAAGCAAATAGTACGAAGCGGCAGGCTCTCTACTTATTTTGAAGTAATTCTTCATATAACTTTAGATACTCGCGTGCTATCGATTGCGCCTTGATTTTTTCTATCGCAACAGGGGTTAAATTGGGTTTTTTATTTTTAGCAATAGGGTTACTTGAAACCCAGGAAGCAAGTTTAGAAAGACTCTCACGATCCTGATGATCCCGGTTTGGCAGCATTAAAAGTTCATTGGCAAGCCCCTTAAGCTCCATCGCACCGTCTGTTTCAGTAGCGGCGATTGAGCAGCCCATTGCTGCTGCTTCAAGTAACGCAATCGGAAGTCCTTCGTATCGTGATGGACTGACCACAAGATGAAATTGAGGAAGAATTTCGGAAGGATTAGGGACGTAACCGAGAAAAACCACGTTGTCAGCGATGTTAAGATCAATAGCGAGCTGTTCTAGCTCCGCTTCCATAATTCCTGAACCTGCCAGAAACAACTTGGCTTTCAATCCATGCACCGTAATAAGTTCTTTAAACCACCTTATCAACCGATCGGGCCCCTTTTCTCTCGATAATCTCCCAAGATACCCTATTCGTAACTCTTCAGCCTTTTCAAGTTGCTTATAGGCATTAGACACTTCAGGAGCTTTAATCATCGCGCCAAGTATACGCTCGGATATCGGATTAAAAATAACTCGTATCTTATCCTTTGGAATACCAGTCGAAATAAGACTTTTTCGAACTCCCTGAGAAACAGCTACATGATGATCAAAAGCCCAAGGTGTTATGAGCCTCTCGAAGAACCACCCGAAATATGGTTGATGCGGAAAAAGTTGAGGAGCAAGTGCCGCGCGAACTTTGACTGTCTTGTGATCGACTTTAGTTACTGAAGCATAGATATCGGGTAAACCGACGTGGGACTGTAAAACGTCGGGATCATATTCATGTACGAATTTTTTCCATCTCCGGAAAGCTTCGAGATGTCCACGGTAGCCACCTTTGTCTGCCCTGCCACCGGAGACTATCCGTACTCCTTGCATTACCCCTTCTGCGATTTCTGAAGGGAGGCCCTGATTGTAAATCGTAACTTCGTGCCCGGCCTTAGTGAATTCACGGGCAAGAGGACCGACCAGACTCGGTACGCCGCCTGGCCTTAAATCTCTTACAAGTAACAAAATTTTCATCCCTTACCCCTCAGCACTTGATACCCAGTCCTGCCAGCATCCAACCAGCGATCAATTGGGGAGTAACGTAATGAAACCGTAAGGCACGCAAATAAGCAGCGAGCGCTTCTTTTCTCATGCCGAGTTGCTGGTAGTTTCTCGCAAAAGAATATTCAAAATGGCCCAGTATCCGATCTCTATAACTATCGAGCGTCTCCGGATACAGTTCGATCTGCTTGTGAATGTATTGAAGGTTCTGGCGATAATTGTAATCAATATTCCTCGTCCAGTTTTCCGAATGGATCGTATATTCGCCTAAGACCTCGTGCAGGTAGTAAAAACGAGATCCCGATTTAGCTAGCTTCATCCAAAAATCAAAATCCTCGACCAGAAAGTAACTCCGCTCCTCGTTAAATCCGCCGACCTTACGTGCCGTTTCAGTGCGAACGGTAGCAGCCGAAGTCGAGACGCGGTTACCACTCAGCATCATGTCCAAATACATCTGCTCTGAAAATGGTCCGTACTTGTTTCTTTTAAGAGTCTTCCCGGCACAAACGACTACTTCATCATGACAAACGAGATCGATTTCGGGTTTTTCCCCGAAAACCTTCAGCACTTTAGCCATTCGATCGGGGTACCAACGATCATCATGATCCAAAAAAGTGATAAACTCGCCTTTGGACTTGTTTAAGCCAACATTCCTTGGTTTTGCAGGGCTTCCGGAGCCTTGATCCAGCTTAAAGTACGATAACCTCGGGTCTTTGATGTTTTTTACGGTAGCTTCGGTTTGGTCGGTGGAGCCGTCATCAACGACTAGCAGCTCTAAATTTGAATAGGTCTGCCCCAGTACATCGGAAACCGTCTTCTCGATCCACTTGCTGCAATTATAGGCAGCTATCACTACTGTTACTAAAGGGTCCTTTGGCATAACCTTGGTGGCATAACCTCTTGAATCTCTGCGACCAGTCCTGATAGAACCATTAGGAATGTCGGAAAATCAAGAACTAAATCAGAATAGTCCGTTAATCAGCGTGATCGTCGCAACCCGAAACAGCGGACGTGTCCTAAGCCGTTGTATCGACAGTTTCTGTTCACAGACATTCAAAGAAAAAGAAATGCTTATTGTCGACGGAGCGTCCACTGACGATACGCTCAAAATAATTAAGCAGAATGAAAATAAACTCGCGTTCTGGATGAGCGAACCTGACAAAGGAATCTACGACGCCTGGAACAAACTCATCTCCCACGCAAAAGGCGACTGGCTTTACTTCATAGGTTCGGACGATTGGTTTTATGATCGAAATGTTCTTGAAGTGGCAGCACCACACTTGGCCCGGGCCTATCCCCAATATAAGGTTGTGTACGGATCGATAGCAAATGTCACTGAAAAAGGCGAAATCGTGGAGATCATCGGAAAGCCGTGGGAAAAAGTTTCTAAACGGTTTCAACATGAAATGACGATCCCACATCAGGGAGTGTTTCATCATCGCACGCTCTTTCAGACAAAGGGCCTTTTTGATCCTTCTTTTAAGATCTGCGGGGACTATGAGCTGCTGTTGCGCGAATTAAAAACGAGTCCCGCCCTGTTTATTCCGGATCTTGTTTTAACAGCCATGCAGTTTGGTGGGGTGAGCGCAACCCTTTCACACGTGCCGCTTATTATCGAAGAACTGGAAAGGGCCAGGAAACAAAACAATCTCGACTTCTTTTCTTTTCCGCTCTTTGCAAGAAAAGTACGTGCAAAAATGCGCCGAAGAATCCAAAGTATTTTGGGAAACAAAATGGCAAACCTGATTGCAGACGCTTATAGAGTGCTGTCGGGGAAACCGAGGATCTGGACGAGAAAATGAAGCCGCAATTTGAAACACCTGTTGTTTTTATGATTTTCAACCGCCCGGAACCAACAAAGCGGGTATTCGCTGAAATCGCCAAACAAAGACCAAAAAAATTATTGGTTGTCGCTGACGGGCCGAGAAAAAACCATCCGAATGATGCAAAGAACTGTGAAGAAACAAGACGCATCCTTAAGGAAATCAACTGGGATTGTGAAGTACTGACAAATTTGTCGGATGAGAATCTTGGATGTAAGAAGCGGGTCACCTCAGGAATAAGCTGGGTTTTCACTCAGGTTGAATCTGCTATTATTCTCGAAGATGACGTTCTGCCTTCCGAAAGTTTTTTTAGTTTTTGCGCCGAACTTCTTGAACGCTACAAAAATGACAGCCGGGTAATGATGATTTCGGGAACGCAGTTTCATCCTTCGTGCATCGATAACAAATACAGTTACAGTTTTTCTCGCTGGCCGCAGATCTGGGGCTGGGCAACTTGGCGCAGAGCCTGGCAGACTTATGATGCTGATCTAACGCTTTGGCCGGATTTTAAAGATGAGCAGCAACTAAAAAATGCAGGCCTAGGTTTTGAATCAAGACTCTACTGGGATAGAATTTTTGAAAAAATGTACCAAAAGAAGGTCGACACCTGGGATCATCAATGGAGCTTTAATATGATCTCCAATGGCGGGCTGGCCATTCAGCCTAACGTCAACTTGATAACCAACATAGGATTTGGCGAAACGGCAACTCATACAAAGGTGATCAACCGTTACGCAAATATGGAACGAAGTGAGATCCCCTTCCCCCTAATTCATCCAAAGTTTGTCTTACCAAGCGCAAGGATCGATACTGTCATTAGAAAAAGAACCCAAGGAATTCTGTATAAAATTTTTAACAGCACCAGGATTTATTTTGAGACGAAAAGACAGCAGCTTTTAGAAGCGCGCCAGAAAAAAGCTGATTAGCGAATTTGTCCGGCGACTGTTCTTGCAAGCCCTTCTTCGAGCGTGACTTCCGGCCTGAAAGACAGTTCATGGGTGGCTTTCTCTATAGCCGCTACAGAACACTTGATGTCTCCCTGTCTTTCGCTGCCGTGCTCTGGCTCAACCCGGGTCTTAAAAACAGCGCCTAACGCTTCGACGAGGTCTGAAATAGTGGTCCTAGTCCCAGAACCTATATTATAACACTTTCCACACACTATTCGATCCGCATCCATCGCCAGAATATTCGCCTGGACGACATCATCGATGTAAATGAAATCTCTGAAGGCTGTACCATCTCCGAAAATTTTTGGTCTTTCCTGATTTTTTACGGCTTTAATAAATTTGGGAATTACCGCAGCATAAGCCGAATTAGGATCTTGCCTTGGCCCATAGACGTTAAAATACCGAAGACTTATTGCTTCAAGCGAATATAATTCAAAAAACAAACGGGCATATGTCTCGCCCTCATACTTCTGCAACCCATACGGAGAAAGAGGTTTCGGTATTGCATCCTCCGAAAGCGGTAAATTAGTTGAATCGCCATAAACCGCGCTAGAAGACGAAAAAATAACCCGTTTGATCCTATTTTCCTTGGCAGCAGAAAAAACATTTAGCGTTCCAAAACTATTAACTTTATGTGAAAGGCTCGGATTTTCAATCGACCCGGGAACGGATGTAAAGGCGGCAAGGTGAAAAACATAATCAGCGTTTTTTGTAGCTGCCACGACTGCTTCTGCATTACAGACACTGGCTTCGAAGATGCTGACTTTGGCTTTTATAGCATCGAGATTGGATCTCTTGCCGGTAGAAAAATCATCAAAAATAGTAACTTGATGGCCAAGCGATATCAGGCGCTCGGCGATGTGGCTCCCGATAAACCCAGCGCCACCTGTAACCAAACATCTAGCCATAATATTTCGTTTCCTACCTTATGCCTCTTGACTCAGGCAATCATTCAGGGGATTTTCCAACTAAGTCATAAATATATCCCTCTCCTTATTAAGTCCATTTCTATTAAGGGCAAAATGGACAAGCAAAGGGAGAAGAACTAGGTATGAGCAATAATGTTCTGGCGTCGATACTTCATTAAATCTGTAACGTGGCTACAAGCACTTGCCGATTTTTCAACAGTGGTCGCTTGCTATCTGGCTAGCTACTGGTTTTACACCGGTCCGTTAAAGTCCGTTTCTCCCCAAGCTCTTCCGGAATTTGCAATATTTTCAATGGTAGCAGGTTTGCTTTATGTCTTACTCCTAGAGCGGGAAGGCCTTTACAGGAGAGAAATTAGCCTTTTAAACGTCAAGGAACTTAGAGGTATTTTTTATATCGGCATTTACGCTTCTGCTGTAATCCTTAGTGCGACATTTTACCTAAGATTTGCAAGTTTTTCTCGAATAACACTTACATTAGCTCTCATAAGTACCCCCGTTTTTATCTACCTACAACGACAACTCTTTTACCGGTTTCATGTCCTCTTTCATCAACATGGTTTATCGCGTTACAAAGTTCTGATTTATGGAGCAGGAAATATAGGCCAGCATCTCGCCAAACGTCTTTTTGAAAGTCCATCGCTTGGATTACTTCCGATCGGTTTTCTTGACGATGATGAAAGAAAATACGGCAAATCGATAACATGGAAAGGAACTTGCCCACCCCAAGGTTTAAAGGTACTTGGCGGAGAGGAAGTGATCAAGCCATCCATCCAAAAAGGCGTAAACGCAATTTTAATCGCTCTGCCATCCGCCACCTTTGATCGCAATCAGAAGCTGGTCGAATTCTGCAATGAACAGAGGATCGAATACGCGATAGTCCCCAACAGTTACGAAAAATTCATCCAAGGCATTGAAGGTTTTGAAATCGGTGGAATTCCCTTATTACGAAGGCGAGAACGAAAGCAAAGCTTTTACTATGTTTTTATTAAAAGACTTATCGATTTCGCACTAAGTGCTCTATTTCTACTGGTTCTGCTGCCGCTTTTTACTTTCATCGCAATCGCAATCAAAGTTAATTCGAAAGGCCCCGTAATTTTCAAACACAAAAGAGTAGGCTTAAGAGGCAGAACGTTCTCATTGTACAAGTTCAGAAGCATGCAAACATCAGCACCGAAATACTCCACTTGCCCGGAAGACCCTACAGATCCTCGGATTACGAAAGTAGGAAGATGGCTCAGGCGCACGAGCCTAGATGAACTACCTCAACTTTTCAACGTGCTTCGCGGAGATATGAGTCTGGTTGGTCCTCGTCCGGAAATGCCTTTTATCGTTGAAAAATACGGACCGCTTGAAAAACAAAGACTTGAAGTCAAACCAGGGATAACAGGTGTTTGGCAGATAAGCGCTTTTCGGGGTGAACCCATTCATACAAACATCGAATATGATCTTTTTTACCTGGATAATCGTTCGATACTTTTAGATTTAGCAGTCATTGTAAAAACAATACTATCCGTGGTCAGGGGTATTGGCGCAGTATAAGCTACTCGCTCCCTACGTAGACGACTTTTGATCCATCAAGCTCAAACCTAAAATCTAATTCGCGTAATTTCGACAACGCAGAACGGAGTTGCTGCTGCTTATGCTGCTCACAATAAAAAAGCAGAAAACCGCCACCACCGGCACCCAAAAGTTTTCCACCTAATGCACCGTTCTTGATCGCGTGTTCGTAGATTTCATCTATTTCGGGGTCCGAAACTTTTGAGGCCATTTTTCGCTTTAGCAGCCAACTTTTGTCGAGTAATCTCCCAAAATCATTCAGCTCGCCTGCATAAAGTGCATCGCGTCCCTGATGCACCAGTTCGACCATATTCTTCATATACTCGAATTTCTCCGGGTTTTGCGCGATGTTTTCTTTCTGCTCCTCCAGGATGTTACCAGCCGGCCTCGTTCGACCCGTATAAAAAAGCAGTAGGTTTTCTTCGAGCGCTTTTAAGAAACCTTCAGGAAGATTTATTTTATCGACCGAAACATGGCCGCTTGTGTGAAAAGTGTAGACGCTTAAACCACCGAAAGCCGCCGCATATTGATCTTGTTTGCCAATCGGTTCCTTAAGTAGGTCAATCTCAATTTCGCATGCTTCCTTAGCTAAACTTTCTGCCGTTACAAATGTGCGATTACGGACATAGTAATTATGAAGAAGACAAACGGTGAAAGCAGAAGATGACCCGAGGCCGGTTCCGGAAGGTACGTCTGCGATCGAACTGATCTCAAGGCCACCGGTGTGCCCGAATTTTTGTAGTACGGTCCGGAAAATCCGATGTTTGATTTCTTCTACGTTGGTTACCGTCTCGGTTTGTGAATACTTGATACGCGTTTGGCCGGGCTCGAAAAAACGGTGCGACGAAATATACATGTGCTTATTGATCGTAGCACTGAGAGCGGCGCCAGGGCATCTTGAGTAAAACTCCTTGAGGTCCGAGCCACCGCCAAGAAAGCTTATTCTGAAAGGGGTCTTAGTAATAATCATAAACTAATAACAATATCCGCGAATTCGCGGTCCTTTTCAATCAAATCATATTCGTCTTTTTTCCGTGACTTGTATAACGCTTCAATCTCACCATTTGACAGCCCTTTCCAGCGATAAAATTCCATGACCCGCTGAAAATGGCTTTTTTGATCGATCGAACAAAAGATCTTGGTATGGGCAATGTTTCTAAAATACGGCAACGCTAAAGCAATAACCCCGTCCAGCAATACGAATTCCGAATTTTTAAGGGATACTTCGACTTCACGGTCAGTGTGTGGCCCTCTCGTCACTGGATTATACTCATTTATTTTAATGGTCTTGCCAGCCATAACATCTCTAAGATCCGCCTCGAGTTTACTGATTTGATAGCGATCAAAAACGTTAGCTGTCTTTGCCCGGTCTGAAACTCCGAGCAACCAGTTATCCAGTTCGATCACCAGCGTTTTGATTTGTTCTTTGGCGAACATTTTCTTCAAATAGGTGGCAACGGTGGATTTACCGGTCCGCGCATTTCCAGCCACCGATACAATAAACGGCTTTTTATGTCCTTCCCGAAACATTTTTTTGATCGATGCGTAAGTAGTGGAAAGCGGATCGTCAACAATGAAGTCGACTGCCTGTTTAAGATCAGAAAAGAAGTAATCAGGCTTTACCTTTCCGTCCCTGCAGCCTTTGCCGGTCCTGACCCCCACTGTCGTTATCTTTGCCCTTTTGCCGCATTCGATATCCCGGAATGAATCGCCAATAATGTACGAACTGGCTAAATCAATATTATAATCCGCCACTGCCCGCTCAAGCATCCCCGTTCCCGGTTTTCGACAGTCACAAGCAATCTTAAAAGCCTTATTTTCTCCTTCGAAGCCTTTATCAGGATGATGAGGGCAAAAATAAATTCGATCCAGCTTTGCTCTATCCTCGCCCAATACCGTTTCCATCTTTTTATGAATACTATTGAGTTCGTCAATCGAACAAAGGTTACGCGCAACCACGGGCTGATTGGTGACTACAACTGCTAAATAATCCGAGCAGTTAATTTTTTTTATCGCCTCCGGTACAGCGGGAAGGATTTCGAGGTGTTCTGGACGGTGTAAATATTCGACGTCCGCATTAATTACACCATCCCGATCGATAAAAACCGCAGGTCGCTTATAGTCTTTGTTAAATCTCGCAACCCTTCCGGATAAAATATCTTTTTCAACTTCACGTAGACGCTCAGGGGTACCCACGTCTTTTATGTACTCGGCAGTTCGGTAAGCATAAATGGAGCCCTTAGGCGAAATTCGGGGAAAGATATCTCTTCCAAAATCGCACTTAGTGTCTTGGGGTATGTCGGCTAAAATCCGTTTAGAAAGTACGTATGCTCCGGCATTGACTAAGTTATTGTAGAAATGCCCTTTTTTATGAGGCTTAGCGTAGAATGCCTGCACACGGCCATCGTCAGCTGCCGCTAATAAATCACTATCAAACGGATGGTCGTTGGGATGGACGGCTATGGTGGCATCGCACTTATGCTTTTTGTGAAAAGCGACGAAATCGGCTAGTTGCATGTCGAGGATCACATCCCCGTAGAGAACTAAGAAGTGATCAGAGAGAGAGTTTTCAACCGCCCTAATCGCTCCAGCGGTTCCAAGCGGCTTTTTTTCTTTCGAATAGATAATACTTAAATCATAACGCGAACCATCACCAAAAAACTCTTCAATCACCTCCGAAAGGTGCTCGGTTAAAATCAGAACGTCTTTGAAGCCGTATTTTTTTAGTAGAAGTATTTGGTGTTCTAAAATCGGCTTGCCCGCGATCCTAACCATCGGTTTAGGAACATCCTTAGCCAGATCACCTAAACGTGTCCCTTTTCCTCCGGCTAGAATAACGGCTTTCACTGAATTTCTCTTAAATACGACTGAACGGCTAAGCGGACTGAATCTTGAGACGTACGTTTTGCCTTCCAGCCCAGACGATGAACTTTTTCCAGGCTGTAACGAAACTTAGGCACATCACCTATCCAGCCTCTTTCTCCGCCGGTGAACTCGAATTTTACGTTTGGCAGCTTCATTTCTTCTACAACGATCTCGGCAATTCGTCGCACCGTTAAGGCGTCTTCTACGCCCAAGTTGTAATAGTTGAGTTTGTCTTTTGCATTTTGCCAGACAAAGAGCAGACCCTCGACGAGGTCTTTGACGTATAAGTAAGGTTTTTCCTGGTTTCCATCACCCAATATCCGCAATTTTGTCGGGTCCGCCTTTAGCCGACTCACGAAATCAAACATCGCACCATGAGTAGCTCTTTCACCGACGACATTCGGAAAGCGGCAAATCCAGCTGTTAATCCCATAATTTTCAGAAAACGCCGATATGAAAGCTTCACTCGATAATTTTGCCGCCCCGTAAATCGAAATCGGAAATAGAGGACCTATGTCTTCATACAGCTCCTCTTCCTGCTCGCCGTAGATCGCCGATGTTGAAGCAAACACAATTTGTCGCACTTTTGCTTCTCGCATTAGTTCTAAAACATTATAGGTTGTCATTAAGGTCTTCTGAAGATCCACACTCGGTGTTTCGTGACTTTTCTGGATATCAGAATTAGCAGCCATATGAAAAACCACGTCAAAACGGTTTTTCAAAAAAAGCTCCCGCATTACAACCTTGTCCAAGATGTCCGCTTTATGGAAAGAAAAACTGGAATTCGATAAATGATGATCGATGTTAGATAGCTTGCCTAAGCTTAAATCATCGACACAAACTACTCGGTTTCCGTTAACCACCAGCCTATCGATCAAATGGCTACCGATAAACCCTGCGCCACCAGTGACTAGTATATTCATGGATGACACCTGTTTCTAACTTTCATTAAGCGTTTTGGCTAACGCCATTGTTTGTTCAATAATGTTGTCCATATTGTAGTATTCAAACTGAGCAAATCTACCCACTGAATTGACGTCAGCTAATTTTAAATAGTTAAGGATGAAGTCGACGTTTCTACGATGATCAATATCGTAAATGACGTAGGAAAACGGAAATGATCGGGTCTGAACGTCAAAGACATCATTTTTCTGACATAACTTCAGCTTGTGCAAGCCGTCTACGACATCATTTTCAATAGAATCAACTGATCTCTCTCCCAAAAAACTTCCCGGCCGATAAGTAACTTCGGCCATAAGCGTGCTGCCATTGTTAGGCAGGCAATAGCTTTGGCCGAGAAAATTCAGTTTTGAAAGCCGGTGAAAGATTATGTCCTTGTCCGCAAAGTAGAGAGCGAAATTACCGCCTATATTATCCTTTTTTGCCGCAATAAGGACAATATGAATGGAATTCCAACGAAGCTGGTTTATCCTCTGCGATACCTCTTCAGGCATCTCCATAACCTTCGCTAATTCAGTTATCGGAATCGTGCTAACAAGCTTCTTTCCCCGGAACTCTCCTTTGCTTGTTTCGACTAACCATTCGTTCTTATCCCGTTTAACCCGTTTAATTTCAAGATTCGTTACCGTTTGGGTTTTCCCCCTAATGCGTTCAGCATAGGCATCAATGATTTTCTGGATTCCGCCAGCTTTCGGATAATTGAAATATAACTGGTGAACATAACCTTCTGTCGCTTCGCCCTTAGCTGATTTGATTACATCCTCTTTTGGCGGTTTCGGAATTCTCTCCACCATCTGCATGTCCATATAACTTGGATCAAATTTCCATATTTTTTCGTTATATGGTTGTAAGTAAGTTCGAGTGATCCCTTCACCGAAGGTTTTCAGGAAAAACTGGAGCATGTTGTGGGGTGTTGATTTTTCGTAGGGGTTGTTCAAAAATTCTTGAAGACAATAATCCCTCTCGGCTTCCGGTAATGCCGACAATTCGTTCTCGAAAGGGTACTTTACGAATCTGCCCTTACAAAAAATTCTATTCGATCTTCGGAGCTGATGGGTTTCAGTCAAACTGAGCTGAAAGTCATTAACGGTTTTATTCTTCGAAAACAGGATATGCGGTCCAACGTCACACATCACGCCGTTGAAGTCATAGCTGCGGCACAAACCGCCACAGTTTTCTTCTTTTTCCAAAATAACGGTTTTGCAGTTTAAGAAATTGGCCAGAGAAAGACCAGCAAGGCCCCCTCCTAAAATTAAAGTACTCAAGCAGCCAACCCTCCCGTAGATTAAACTTTCTGGTTGTCCCGTAAGTAAGCCAAGTACTGACCAAAGCTGTGCATAATTATCTGGTGGCTATCTTCAACGATTCCGTAATTAGAGAAACTAATGTGAATAGGGACATCGACGAGCCTTACAAGTTCGCCACCCGAAAACCCCGTCAGGCCGAGCGTCTTGAGTTTTAACTCCCGAGCCGTTTTGGCCGCTTTTAGAATGTTCGGGCTGTTACCAGAAGACGAAATAAAAACGACCAAATCTCCTGGTGAAGCAAAGATCGAAAGCTGTTTTGAAAATAACTCGTCGTACCCGAAGTCATTCGAGATTGCTGAGCCAAGTGCCGTATTAGAACTGAGGCAATATGCACGAACCGGTCTATGCCCCGCAGAAGCCGTACCTTTAACCCAATCGCAGACCCAATGCTCAGCTATGGAACTCGAACCTCCGTTGCCGGCTAAAAATATGTTTTTCCCTTCTACTGAAGCATTACGAAAAAGCTCGAAAGCTGCTTCGAACAAGGCGGGATCAATGGAGGCGACACATTTGTTTAACTGCTCATTATAAGATTGCAGAAACTCGACAGCATTATTGGCCTTAAACAAAGTATTCTTAGTTCTCGGATCTTGAATCATTTTTTATTGGGTATCATGTGAAAAAAGGATACTCAAGTTTTTACATCGGGTTTTACCGTTCGCCTACCTACAAATGGCTATTGAATTTGATAGCACATAAGGTACTCAGAGATAAGATGCCATCACTCTACAACTCCGCCTTAAGTCTATTGCAGAAAATCGAGGTAGATAAAGCGGTATCTTTTTCTGTTTTAAGCCGTTTTTGGCTTCTTTTCGCTGGGCCCATTACGGCTATATTAATCGCTACTTTCTTCTCACCTGAGCTGCAGGGCTATCACTACACCTTTGCGTCGCTACTCTCTTTACAAGTCTTTGCGGAACTTGGCCTTGGAACGGTAATAATTCAGTTTGCGGCCCATGAATGGTCAAAACTCCAAATAGATAAGCAGGGCTTCATCTCGGGCGACCAGATCGCCTTAGAGCGACTCCGAAGCATCTTCAGATTCTCGCTGAAATGGTACGCTATAGCGAGCGCTCTGTTTGTGTTTGGGCTTGCCATAGGCGGATCGATATTCTTCTCGGCAAAAAGCGATCCCAATATCGTTTGGTTCGCCCCGTGGCTGGCGCTTTGTATTTTAACCGGGGCAAACCTCACGCTTACTTCGGCTTGGTCTATTTTAGAGGGCTGTAACCAAGTTGCAAAAGCGCAGTACTACAGAATGATTGTGAACATCACAACCAGCATAGCTGTCTGGCTATCCGTGCTCGGCGGCCTTAACCTTTGGACCGCTGCAGCCTGGAACCTAGTATCGTTTATTTGCGCATTAGTGCTTTTCTACAAGGGCTATAAGAACTTTTTCAAATCACTTTTTGGTGTTTCAAACGGCAGTTCCAAAGTGGACTGGCTTAAAGAAATGTTGCCGCTACAGTGGCGCATAGCCGTGACCTGGCTTTGCAGTTATTTTATTTTTTCTCTTTTTACCCCACTTTTATTTCGCTTTGAGGGCCCTATTGTTGCGGGTCAAATGGGAATGACGTGGAGCATAGTTGCAGCGGTTTCGGCAATTGCCGGAGCATGGCCCAACACGCGCGTGCCATACTTTGGAGTTTTAGTAGCTCAAAAACGTTTTGGGGAATTGGACCGGCTTTTTTATAAGATTACTAAAATCGCCACAGCGGTTGCTCTACTTGGCGCTATCGGAGCATGGTCCGTAATTTACGGTCTAAACATAATAGAACATCGGCTTGCTACGAGACTTTTACCACCGCTGCCATCAGCCATATTTCTGCTTGCAATAGTGTTTCACATCCTTTCGATACCGATGTTTCTTTATTTGAGGGCACATAAAAAGGAGCCAACAATGCTCGTGTCCGTGGTAAGCGCTATTCTCATATTAATTTTTAATCTTGTTTTGGGAAAAAAATATGGTGTAACAGGCATGGCAGCCGGATATCTTTTTGTTAATATCTTGATTGTGCCGTTGGTGTTTATCATCTGGTCTAGAGCAAAGAAAAGTTGGCACGGAAATTTGGAAGAACAGGTGTAATACAAAAGATGAAATTCGTAAAAACAGCTCTTGTGATTGCTTCTGTCATTCTGATCCTATCACCGCTCGCACAGTTGCTGCGGACTCAGCAGCCGTGGAATTGTTTTCAGTTGACCTATGACGAGTCTTTTTATCTTCAGGCCACTTATAACTGGAATAACGGGAACGGTTACAAAATCCACGAGAATAATAAGCCATTCGAGCCGCAAATTACAGTCGGTCTTCCGTTAGCTATCGGCATTTCTGCTGTAAAAAAGATGACTAATCTGGACTGGCCGCAGGCCGGTCGCCTGTTTGTTCATCTAAACTTCTACCTGCTTCTTTTAATAATCGGTTTCTGGTCTTTAAAAAAAGCGCGTGACTGGGGGGTCCCACTAATCGCGATAGCTTTATTAGGCTATCTGATTTCAAAAACACCTGCAGGCGGTTACCTTACCTACGGGATTCTGGGCGAGATTCCTGCCGCCGTTTTATCCTGGATTTCGCTTTTAACACTTAATACCGCTTTCTTACCCTTTTCAGGCGTTTTTGCCGTTCTAGCTTATTTTATAAAGCCTTCTTACGCGCTCATAATACCGGTTATCTGTTTGGTTGCCTTTATGACTGACCGAAAAAAAGGACTCCTTACAGTTGGCATTACTGCTGTAACCGGAATGGCTCTCCTTGTTTTTATCGCGCTATCAAGACAAGAAACTATAACTGAATATCTTAGAGTCCTGAGCACCGCAGCTGCGGGCATTTCACCAGGCGGAACATTTGAAAGAAGCATGGTTTTTTTCAAATCGCTTGGCGTTGTTTCCGTAATCGCCTCAATCTTAGTACTTGCTTTAGGTGCCTTAGATTTTGGCAAACGCTTTCGCAAGGCTTCAAATTTTTCCCCAGCCGAGCTTGGCGCTTGGCTGTTTTTTGTATGTGGTCTCTTTTATTACTTGGTTCTAGGGCGCGATCCGCAGCCAAAGCATTGGTTTGTGTTCTACAATATTGCCGCCGCTTTATTAGCGATCAGGGTGTCCATATACTTTGGACCGATGCTGTCCATCGTATTTTCGTCCGAAACAGTAAAAGTAGTTTTCCTTACCTGCACGTTAACCTGGCTGATCAACGTGCCTCCGCTTCTTAAACAGTCCTTTTCGAAAGCATCCACCATAGGTTGCCCGGTAAAAGAACAACGTTTGCTGGATAAAACGTTGTTAGGGTTAAAACAAGAAGCCAGACTGAATCCCGAAAATTTTGCAGTTATCGTGGACGATGCTTCCACCCATTTTCTTTATGAATTAGGCTTTAACCCTTTATACGTAAGAAACTGGGGTGAACTAGGCTCTCCAAGAACTTATATTGCGGGAGATCTCAACTCGCTTTCTCCCTGGCCGCCTAACTGCACGTCAAAATGGAAGGGCAACTATCTCGCTTTGCTTGAATGCCAGAAGAAGCCGAACTAATCCCACGCATCTATCATTATTTTGGATCTATCAATCCCTTTTTGCGCCAACTGCTCCGAAAGATTCTTGATCATCTGGGGTGGGCCTGAAAGATAGTATTTCAATGAATCATGGTCCTTTAAGTGGGACCAAAAAACTTCGGTCGCAATTCTGCCAATTGTTAAATTTGAAGAAAGATCCTGCGCTGTTTCAGCCAAAAGCTGAAAGGTAAAATTTTTGTTCTTTCGGGCAACTTCACTCACTTCTTGGGCGTAAATAAGAAGATCAGAGGAACGAGCACCATAAACAAGATGCACGGGGTAACTCGATTGCGATGCAAGGTTTCGGATAAAAGATATGAAAGCGGTAACCCCTGTGCCGCCCGAAATCAGAACAATCCCTTTTGAATCCTCTATTGTTGTTTCAATTACAAAATCACCATAGGGCATCTTTACCCATACTTCTTTTCCAACCGCTAATTCCTGTTCCATCCTTTTGGTGAAGCGGCCAACGACCGAATAAACGATTTCCAGCGTTGGCTGGCTGTGAGAGCTTGCAATCGAAAAAGCTCGGGAATCCGGCCAAAAGGATGACGGATCATACGGATCGATCGCTAGGTGTAGGAACTGCCCGGGTTGAAACTGCGGAATAGACCTTTCCGTCACAAGCTTAAGCGAATAAACGCCTTGGCCGTAAGGGGTTATTTCAGTCACTTTGCAGCAGATCTTCCTTGGTGTTGCCATTTTTCTGCTTATCAGGTCCGTTTAAAAAATTCTTTAAAAGTATCTGCCAGAAACGTCAACTGGGCTTCGTCCAATCCCGGATAAACGCCGACAAAAAAGGTATTAGAGGTAATAAAATCTGTATTTGTAAGATCGCCAACCACCCGATGAGGAATGTTCAGATAAGCGGGGTGTCTGAGCAAATTACCCGCAAAGAGCGCTCTCGTTTCAATCTTATTTTCTTCAAGATATTTTACCAGGTCATTGCGCTCAAACCCGGCATTTTTCCTGACACTGATCACGAAACCAAACCAAGAGGGATCAGAATTCGGTGTTGCGTGAGGCAGAATAAGACGATCACTGTATCGTTCTAACTCTTGCTTTAAATAGCTGAAGTTATTTTTTCGCTTTTGAATAAAGCCAGAAAGCTTCTTGAACTGGACACAACCTATTGCAGCCTGGATGTCCGTAAGCTTAAGGTTGTAACCGATGTGAGAGTAGACGTACTTATGATCAAAACCGAAAGGAAGAGTTCCAAACTGCTGTGAAAAACGCTTTCCGCAGGTGTTGTTTTCCCCGCCGCTACAGTAGCAATCCCTGCCCCAATCTCTGACGGAACGAAGTATACGGCCCAAGTCCTCGTTATTGGTGATTACACAGCCGCCTTCTCCCATCGTTATATGATGGGCCGGGTAAAAAGAGAAAGTCGCGATATCGCCAAAAGTACCGGTCTTCTTTCCCAGGTAGGTGGAACCTAAAGCGTCGCAATTATCCTCGACCACCCAAAGGCCGTGTTTTTTTGCTGTCTGCATGACTGTATCGAGATCAAAAACGTTACCCATGGTATGGGCCATCATAATTGCTTTTGTTTTTGGTCCTACAGCTTGCTCGATCCTTTCAGATATGGCCGTATAATCGCCTAAATTAACATCGATAAAAACCGGAACCAACCCGTTTTGAATAAGAGGTGCAACGGTGGTTGGAAATCCTGCTGCCACAGTTATAACTTCATCCCCTGGCTTAAGTCTTCGATCCCCAAGTTTGTGGGACGTTAAGGCGGTAACGGCGACGAGATTGGCCGACGATCCCGAGTTAACGAGTACCGCGTCGGAAACATCAAAGAAATCCGCAAAGTCACCTTCAAACTCCTCGGCAAAACGGTTCGCAGTCAGATAAAAATCAAGCACCGCTTCCGTAGCCGCCTGCAGCTCGAGATGATCAAAAACTCTTCCAGCATAATGAACTAAATCAGTACGAGGATTGAATTTTTTCGGAGCAAATTTTGATTGGGCATACTCTTTTACAAGAGAAAGAATTTGCTGCCTAATTTCTTCGTTTTTCTTCATAAAGTCGTTATGCCGGGCGCAAGGGGGGTTTGGCAATACTTATTATTTTGTTAAAAAAAGCTTTAATCCTATACCAGTAGTGGTTAGATCCATATTAAGAGATGAAGGATAATCAAAAATTACTGACCATAGCTTTTTGTATCTATGCTGTATGCATGCTCTTCTCTATGGCGGCAATGAGCATCGGAGCTGTCCTCTTATTTTTGACCATTGTTATTTGTTCTGGCGGGCCGGTACCATTTCTAAAAAACTTTAAAGACGAACTTCGTAAGCCATTCACGAAAGTATTTCTATTTCTTTCACTTGCACTTACTAGTGCCTGCTTATTAAGCCTGATTGTTGCTAAAATTAATCCCCTCGGATACGGGGGTAAGTACCCGGAAATCAATTTTCTTAAAGACATGGCTAAAGCCTGGTATCTTTTCTGGCCATTTGTCTTACTTGTCGGCCTACGAAGATTATTAATTCCGAGCCGCGGTGTAATATTTAAGACTTGGATAATCGCTTTTACCATTTTATCGGCCTTAGGTATTTTTCAGTATTTTACCGGCTGGCCGCGACTTGTCTGGATACCAGGAAACATTACCAGATACCATTCGACGCTTTTTCTCGGTCATCATCTGGCTGTAGCGAGTATATTTATTTTTCCTTTTTTTGTTGTGCTCGATTTATTACGACAAAAGGGTTCGGAAAAATTTGTCGGCCTGCCGCGGTACATTTTGACAGCGGCGATCGGATTTGCTCTTTTCACTTTCTTTGCTACCTACTCCCGCGCTTTTTGGATTGGTCTTCCGATCGGTATTCTCGCCTGGTCTCTGCTAATTGTTGCGAGAAAATGGAAAGTGGTAATGATTTTGCTCGGTATCATTGCCGGGATTACCGCGTGGAATATCCCGCAAATACAAAACCGAATGGTTGATCCTGACGGTGTTGGATCGCGGAAGTTTCTCTGGCATGTGAACGAACAACTTTACCACGCCCGTCCGGTTACCGGTACCGGCTGGCACCACAACTTGGAATTAGCCGGGTATTATCTTCACCACCACTATCCGGACGGAGTCCACTTTCTTGGGCACGCTCATAATAATCTCCTTGAGATGTTAGCTAGTACCGGGATTATTGGCGCAGTTACATGGGTTTTATGGGCTCTCTTTGTTGTGATTATCCTTTTCTGGGTTAAACCGTCGCCAGCGACAGGTCCCCCTAGTTTTAAAAACGGATGGCTTGCTGCGTGGATCGTCTTTCATATTAACGGGATAACGCAGGTCAACTTTTGGGATTCAAAAGTACTTCATACAATGACTTTCGTCGTTGCTTGGACTTTACTCTTTGCTTCAGAATCACAAAGAAAAGAAAATGTTCAATAAACTTTCAAAAGTACTCCTGCTTCTCTGCATCATCGCTCTTGGCGTCAGCACTGTGCGATCTTTATCTTCTTATCTTCAAAATAGTCTAGCTGATAACCCTTATTGTTGGCAGGACGAAGGCTATGTGATCGAACCTGCACTCCGGGTTTATAAAAATGGTTTTGGCGATTTTCGCTGCCGGGAAAATAATCCCAGCTCCTGCTACGGATCAACTCAGGTTTTTCTCGACGCGGCTTTGCTGAAAATACTTCCCGAAAAATTCGTTACGTCACAACAACTCCTCCCATTACCGGGAACAAGATGGTTTTTTCTGCCTGACTTGCCAAATGCCCTCAAGACGCTGCGCTTGAGTCGAGTATTTCATGCGTTTTTCTTACTTTTATTAGTACTTGCTGTTGCTCGCTTCCATAAATTTAATTGGCCCTCATCTATCGGCATGGCTTTAATACTCGGTGGATCACATACGTTTATCGAAACAACAAAGACGGGCCTAAAAAACGACTTTCCGGCTACCTTGTGGCTACTTGCATTACTGTTTCTGTCCAATTTTTGCTTTAAATCCATAAAAACGAAAAAAGCAGCGCCATATTTCATAGCTACAGTTTTGGCGGGAACTTTAGCAACAGGAGTAAAATTCAGCATAATTGCGCCTTTGGTCTTCTTTGTATTCACCTATACGGCGATAGCTGTATCTGAAAAAGTGAAATACGGGATTATCCTTCGCAATCTGGCGTTTGGCTTGCTTACCTCAGTTATAGCTTACCTGCTTTTTAATCCAAATTTCTGGATTAATTCATCAGAAGCATCTTGGTTTTTGATATTCACCGCTGTTTCAGAAGCTAAAACGGATTTATGGCGGACATGGATCGAATTTAAAGCAATTGCAGCACCGAGCATCTGGCCGATTATTTTTCTGGGCTATCTTTCGTTCAGATTTTTGAAAAAACCGGCTCTGGTTTCGCAATACCTCACAACGCTATACTTTATCATCGTTCCGCTATTTCTGATTTTCAGTGCCGTTCGGGCTGCTTGGATAAGGCCACCTTACTACCTTCCGGCACTAGCCTGGATACTTTGCGTTATCTGTCTTTGGTCAGCTAAACTTAAAGAAACCTCTTTAAAGGTTGCAGTAACCATTCTTGTCTTTGTTGCAGCAATGGTAAACATCATAGAGTATGGAAACCCCATTCAGCAGGCCCGCGAGATAATAAATCCTTTTAGACAAAAAATGGACGAATTTTACAGCATATTAAACCAAAAGTACGACTTATTGGTCATTGACTCTAACCTTCGTCCCGCACTTCAGTCAGCTGAATATGATAAAAACAAAGCCGTCTTCTTTGATCCTTTAACTGAAACTCCTAAGGCAGTTCTGCAAAAGATTTCAGCAGTAGAAAGAAAAGTTGATTTTGAAAGAAGTTCATTCTTCGTCACCTGTTTCAACGAAGAATGGGGTAGTAATAACGACAATTTCGAACTGGCGAGCCCGGCATGGTCTCTTTGGAAAAAATTCATCAATAGCGAGTGCGCTGATTTCGAACTCAAAAACAATAAACCGCTTTATCCGTTCGAAAACGGTTACAGGCCGATCCGC
>Ga0208375_1001715_pt1 | contig 23308 bp, 20 predicted proteins | sample RifOxyD1_FD_184038 | JGI IMG/M metagenome (GOLD analysis project Ga0208375, IMG submission 184038) | Soil microbial communities from Rifle, Colorado - Rifle Oxygen_injection D1 (SPAdes) | ecosystem: Environmental > Terrestrial > Deep subsurface > Rock core/Sediment | place: Rifle, Colorado...
GCTCTTGCATCACTTTTTCAACCCCTCCAAAAGTCGGAAGATAAAACATATTTATGTGGGCTATTTTCATATAAATTTAGAAAAAAGATATTTTATAAGGATATTGTAGGGGGAATATGCTTATAAAATAAGGAGATTTTTGAATTATACAAAAAATTATAAATGGGAAAAAACTGGAATTTTATGGGAAAAATAAAGAGTAAAGACAAGTTAATCTCTAAATTAATAAAAAAATACAAACGAGAAGACAATAAAATTAATTTGGTTGACATAGGTGCGGGAGATCAATTTTTGAAGAAAATCATGCCCAAAAATATAATTTATAATTCTTTAGATATTGACCCTAAGAATTCTCCTGATGTTCTTTGTGATTTAAATGAAACGTTCCCCTTAAAAGATAATAGTTATGACTTTGTTGTATGTACAGAGGTATTAGAACATACATTTTATCCGAGAAAAATTATTCAAGAAATTAAAAGAATTACTAAAGAAGATGGAATTATTATCATTACGCTTCCGAATGAGTATAATTTTTATCTACGACTTAAATTTTTGTTGGGTGTCCAAAATAATACGGAGATCCCATTTCGAGAAGAATTATGGAAAAATCATATACACCGAGCAAAAGTGAATGATTTGATAAAATTGTACAAGGAGGAATTTGATGTGCAAGAAATAACTTATTCTTGGGATAGTTTTTCTGGAAAGAATTTTTTCTTATATATTGATAAATTTATTCGTAATTTTTTAATGCCCCTTTCAAAAAATCTTTTTTCTCGAAGTGTGATTCTGGTCGGAAGAAAAAAGTAAGATGGAAAAAATAAAAAATATATTAATAATAAGAAATGATCATATTGGAGATATGGTTTTGTCTACGGCCCTATTTCGAGAAATTAAGAAAAAAATTCCTAATTCTAAAATTACATTAATTTGTTCGAAACTTAATCTTCCCCTTATTGAAAAAAATAATCATTTGAATCAAATAAAAGAAATTGATATTCCAAAAGGTAAATTTAAAATACTTATTAATTATTGGAAAATGTCTCGTTGGATTAAAAAACAAAAATTTGACGTTGGAATTGATCTAAGGGGAAGTGTGATGAATAGTTTTTTTCTTTTATGGTTCCCGCAAATTCAGAAAAGAATTAGTAGAATTGATTATCATCCCTTTATCAAAATCTTTCTAACCACCCCAATTAAAATGCCAAATAAAATTCATGCTACCGATGAAAATATTAGAATTGTTGAAGAAAGCTTGGGAATAAAAATACAAAACTCAGAACCAGAGATAATTACAAATAAAAAAGATAAGGAAGAATTTGAAGAATTTTATGAAAAAAATGGATTGAAAAAATATGTTTGCATGTGCCCTTTGGCTGGACTTGAAAATAAACAATGGCCTTTAAAGAGGTGGGAGGAATTAATTAAAAAAGTTGATAAATCTTATCAAATTATTTTGCTGGGTGTTAAAGGTGAAGAAAAAATTTTGAAAGAACTTTCTGATGGGAGAGATAAATGCCAAATCTTGATTGATTTTGATTTAAGGCTTCTTTCGTTATTATTTGGAAAAAGCTCTTTGGTGATTGCTCAGGACGGAGGTCCAATGCACATCGCTTGGGTTTCGGGAGCAAAAGTTATTGAAATTACTTCTAAAACAAATCCGATAATTGCGAGCGGAAAATATTTTCCATTAAATCACTCCACAATCTTAATTGCATCTGAAGATGAAATTGAAAAAATACGCTCAGAAGATGTTTTGAAAGAATCAAGCAAAATTATTCTTGAGAGAAAAAGAACTATTCCTAAAATTTTAGAATTTTAATTTAAAGGTTCTAAAAGATATAACACATCTCTTACAAAACTTTGAGGAAATATTTTTGCAAGAATATTCTTTATTGGTTGTGGGACAAAAGAAGGTTTTACTGGAGGAAGATTAATTTTTTTAATTATCTTTAAATCATGTTTTAGTAAAAAATCTTTTCCTAATTTAATTGGAAAATAATGCATGTGGCCATAAGGTGCAAATGGATCTTCAGTTAGGGGTTTGTTAAAAACAAATCTAATTTTATTTAATAAATGATAATCATTAGGCAGAGTTATTATAAGTTTTCCGGAATTATTTAATTTTTTTTTCGCTTCAGTTAAAAGTTTTGAGGGGTTTGCAACATGTTCTAAAATATCTAATAATAAAACATAATCAAATTCCTCTTTCTCGAAGGGCATTTCTTGTTTATTTAGATCTACCTGCTTAACTTGAAATCCTTTTTTAGATAAATCTTGTATAAGCTTTTTGTCTCCATCAATTCCAAAATAATTAGGATCATCAAAAAAAGATTTTATTTTAGCGTCATGGCATCCTATATCGAGGATTTTAGATTTTGGAGAAACTAATTTTGCTACTTCATTAAACTTTCTTTGAACAAATTGATTATGACTATCCATAATTCTATAAATTTTGATGGTTTAAAATTCTTTTTATCTATTTTATATTTCTAATATTTACGGATGTGTGGCCTAGTTCTTGTTTGTAATTTGTTTTTAACTTAACGTCGCAGGGATGGCATTGTCCATATTTATTACAAGATAAAAAACGATCTTCTATTTGAAAGTTGGGATCTGCGATGTTTCCCCTGGGGAATTCTCTAGAAAAGACGTCTCGGTGACATCTATAAACATCTCCATTAGAACCAATTAAAAGTTCGGAAGTTTTACATTCACAAGTTCTTGTTTCTTCTTGGAAAGAACAATTGGGGTATTTTGAATAATCTCCATGGAGAATGGAGAATGGTCTTCCAAGATCATCTACTCCCTCGAATTTTCCAGTGAAATCTTTAACCCTAAAATCAATGCCCTCGTCTAAACAACGAAATTGCATTTGAGTTATAGCTTCTAATTGTTCTTTACCTGGATACTGGACTGCATATAATCCAACTTGAAAACCTGCTTCTTGTAACTTTTTTGCATTTTTTACAAGAGTTGCCCCGCTACCCATTTGTTCTGGGTGATACGACGCACGAATTGAGGCGTAACTGGAATCCCTTTTTAATCTTGCAGGATCTACCTTTGAAATAAATTTTTCTATTCCTTTTTCCCCCCACATTAAGTTTGTTAAAATATCAATATTTGTTTCTGGTTTTATTCCATTTATTATTTCTATAAAATCTTTATGTAAAGAAGATTCTCCTCCAGAAAATGTTATTGGTACTTCCGGCACGGAATTAATTTTGTTTAAAGAATCAATCCATTCTTCTCCAGATAATTCTTTAAAACTTTTTCTATTAAATCTTTCAGAAAATTCATTTAAGCAATAACTGCATGAAAGATTACAACGCATTGTTAGAAATGCGGAGATATATTTGTAAGGGACTGGAAGGTCTATTGATTTCATATTTTAGTTGATTAAATAGGATTTAAAAGGATTATGAAATTTAATAAGCCATTTTATTATTGTAGTTTTTTAAATAAAATTAATATGTTTTGGATATTTCCCTATGGGTTCTTTTATTTCACATCTTTTCTCTTTAACACTCCAAAGATATTTATTAATTAAATCTCCCCTACACCCCTCTTTACAATATTTCGTTCCATTATTCTTAATTTGATTTAGAACTTTTTTCCTTTTTTCACCATCCCAAATCTCAGAAAAATTATTGGCATAAATATTTCCATAAGATGAATCGGACAGATTATAAAATAAATCACAAGGGATAACATCACCTCGTTCATTAATCATCCCCCAGAAAGATAAACTTAAGCAAATAGGATACTCTTTTTGAAGAGATAATTCTTCTATTCTTTTTGTCCGAAAAATTACTTTGAAATCTCTCGTAGAAAACTCTTGCAATCTTTCTTCCAATCCCGGAAAATTATTATAATTAACTTTAACGGCATTATTGCTAGGAGGGTGTTTGGAATAAGGTTTTACTTGTAGCATATCGACTCCAAGATTTTTACAAATTTCTGCTAATTTAAAAACTTCGGAAGCGTTTTCTTCTAAAAGTAAAAACTGCACTCCTAAAATTGTATCATACTTATTGTTCTGCTTTACTCTTACAGCCTCCTCGAGGTTTTTTAAAATTCGTGGAAAATCTTTTTCAGAAGTATGGTGAATATATGAATGAGTTTTTGGAGTAGCAGCATCGAGGCTAAATCTAATCCATGATGTGTGAGGCAAAGTTTGCTCTGCATTATTTTTATTAAAAAGAACCGTGTTGGTTGAAAAAGCTACATCTATCCCTGCTTCTTTTGTCTTCCGAATAATTAAAGAAAAATCCTTGTGTAAAAATGGCTCCCCTGCTCCAGCATAGAGAATAGACTTAACACCATATTCTCCCATTTCTCCCACCGTTTTTATTAAAGAATTTGTTTCTAAAGAATCCCTCCCTCTTGCATAATCAAAACCACAAAAAATACATTCATGATTGCAAATGTTTGTCAAACCTATTTCAAAATAGACTGGAGGGCAATCTCCGTTCTCCATCCATTGTTTTAGTCTTTCAGGATGCCAATCCAATTTATGATCATCTATTTCCTTTTTTTCCATTTTTATCTTTAGCTATAATTTGTAGTCTAGTTCCTAAATTGAGCTTGCTAGAAACACTCCACATTATTTTCTTCCAGAATAAATTTGTGCCTTTTTCATAAGCACCTATGACTCCCATCGGTCCAGTCCATTTACCTAAGACTTGGAAATCATTTTTCTCCAATAAAGTTGTTAAGGATTTAGGATTAAACTGCCATAAATGATGAGGAAGGCCATACCCGTGATTAGGAGGTATTCTAAATCCTATAAGGTTTGGAACTTGAATATATAATAATCCTTCGTCCCCCATAAAGTCCTTACATTTTTGTAGTCCTTCATTTGGGTCTTCCAAATGTTCCAAAACATCAAACATTAAGGTTAAATCATATTTTTCAGTTGGTTTAAACTCTAGCAAATTATCTGTTGTAGCATCTAATCCAAATGTTTCTTTTGCATAAGTTACTGCTTCATAAGAAATATCAAAACCTCTTACAGAAATATTTCTTTTCTTGCAATAATCCATCCAAAAACCATATCCACATCCAATATCCATCATTGTTTTTATTTTTGGGCTGTGCTCCTCTGCTCTTTGCAACCTCTCTAAGAAAAATTCTTCAAAAATAAATTTATGTTTGGCGAATAAATCTGGGAAACTCCAGTATTCTATCTTCTCCTTTCCCGAATCTTCAAGAGATCCTTTAGCATCCTCGATAAATGATATTTGATTTGAAAAATTTTGGTCCAAATAAACTAAGCCACAATCTCTGCATTCAAGAAGTGTGTACTCACCTACAGTTTTATACAATTTATTTTTTTTTGAATCACAAATACAACAATTATTACCCATTTTATTAAATGAAATTTACGTGTTCTGGAGAGTCTTTTAAATTAGATAAAAAGATATTTGTTGAATGGTGTCTGCAATAACTCATACATTTACTTACATCATAATTTTCTTGGATATCTTTCATAATGAATTTAGTTCTTTCGCTATCAAAAATTTCTTTAAATGTTTTGACATTTAAATCCCCAAAAGAACGCTCCGGCGTATCAAAAAATTGACAGCAAGGATAAATTTCTCCACTTGCCAATATTTGAGTAATAAATGGTAATCCAAGACAATTTTTATACTCTCTTGGTTGCTCTTTAAATTGATTCCATCTTACAATTGACATAAAACTATCATCCGTAAGTTTTTCTGCTTCTTTAAATTGCAGAGCAGATTTTTCATGTAAATCTTCCGGCACATCATAAGTATTATTTGGGTGTTTAGAAAATCTTTTAACAGTAAAATAATCTACCCCTAATTCTTTTGAAAGTTTAGCTAATCCTAAAACATCATCCCAATTCTCATTAATTATTATTTGTTGTATTCCAATTTTTGTTTCTAAATTATTTTTCTTCTTTAATTCCGTTGCACGTCTTACGTTTTCTTTCACTTTTTCAAAATCCCTTTCTGAAGTTCCATGGAGTTTAGAGTACAATTTGGGTGTTGAAGCTTGTATGCTAAATCTCATCCAAGAGAGATCTCCAAGAATTTCTTTAGATATATCTTGGGTGAAAAGAACCCCGTTTGTAGTCAAGGATGAATCAATTCCATTTTGAGTTGATCGTTTTATTAAATCAACACAATATTTATTTAAAAGTGGTTCTCCCTCTCCAGCCAGGAGAAAACTTTTTACAGAGGCTTCCTTCAAATCATCTGATAGTCTTTTCATTACTTCTTCACTTAGATTCTGAGGTTTATGTCTCTTATAATCTACACAACACAAAACACAACGATGATTACATCCACTTGAAGGACTTATTTCTACATGTATTGGATAAATTTGTTCTCCTTGAATCCATTTTGTAACAGTTGGTAAATGGTGCATCAACTTACTCCCATCAATAAAAAACTTTTTATTTCTCATTTAAATTATTTGGGTGTTTTGTTTTTTAAATATTTAGGTAGTTAAAATAAGTCATAAAATTTCTGAAAGTAAGGTAGTAATTTCTTGAGGTATAACTTCATCTAAACAAGGCTTATTTATTTTGCATCGCGGAGATTCACAAGGCATGCATTCTCGAGGAGGTGGTTTTGCAAAAGATATTCTTCCATAAGAGAATTCCCTATTATCAGTTGGTCCCGTGATAGCAATCACTTTTTTTCTTAAAGCAGACGCTAAATGCAATCCCAATGTGTCATTTGTGATAATTAATTTGCAGGAATTCATCCATTGATAGTATTGTTGAAAATTGTCCAATCCTTCTTGCCAAGAGAAAGAGTAATTATTTTGGATTATTGAAGATAATTCTTCCCAACTCTCTTTCTTCCAAGCCTTGGAAATCCATTCTGGGTGTACATGATAATTCAAACCAATGTCAATTGAATCTTTATCTTTGGAATAAATTCTTGGTTTCAAAAAATCCTGCTCCATCCATTCAAACCCTAAACCTTCTACTAAACATTGTTGCCAACTCTTTTTAGTTTCATGATTAAAATAGGGAATTGTTGATGCCAACAATGAATTTTCTGGAGAAACTTTCTCACCATTGTACTTAAATCCTTTCCATTCCCCCTTCAATTTTCTAAAAAAATTTTCATTCAAGATATAATTATCTAAATTATAGATATTCTTTTGTTCCAAAGATGAATCCAAATCTTCCAAAGTAATTATTCTTGAGGGTCTTACAAAACATTTTAACAAATCTTTGGCCCTCCTATCCGTGACCCATAAAAAATCCTCCTCAAGACAATTAACTAAAATTGTTGACCGGATCAAATCCCCAAAATTAGATTTTAATTTTCCATTTGGAAGTTTAGTGTAGGAACTTTTTATTATTAAATTATTTGACAAATTAAATTCCTCGGGTGGGGCAAAATAATTTACTCCTTCCAAATTTTAAGTAAGAACATTCATCACATTGTATGCAATTATCTATTTCTAAATTCGCTTTAGTTTTTCTTACTATCTCTGGGTCCGCAATATGGGCTCTTCCCATTGCTACAAGATCGCATTCTTTCTGAAATAAATGTCTTTCGGCAGAATTCAAATCTAAAACTTTTCCAACTCCAATAACTGGCTTGGTTACGATTTCCTTAACATATTGGGAATACTTAAAAAAATCTCCCCTTCCCATAGCCTCGTGTTTAAATTTGGAAGTGTCATAAACTCCTGCAGTAACACTAAAATAATCAACCTCTCTCTCCTCAATTATTGGAAGAATCTCCTCATTTATTTTTTTGTTTATGCCATCATGAATATAATCTTCTCCAGAAATTCTCACCCCCAAGATAAGATTTGGGGATTCTTTTTTAGTTCCATCAATTATTTCTAAAATTAACTTCATTCTTTTTACCAAAGATCCCCCATATTCATCTTGTCTTTTATTTGTGTGTGCTGAAAGAAATTCATGAAGAAGATATCCATGAGCTAAATGAAATTCCACGGCATCAAATCCTAAATCATATGCAGATTTAGAGGCAGAAATAAATCCATTCCGAATTTCTTTAATTTCAAGGGAAGACATTGGGCGAGAATTAAATCCTGTTGAATTACAAATAACTCCCGAGGGAGATAGAGGTTCATGATTTGTAAAATTAGGATTTGCTTGTCCCCCCGCATGATTAAGTTGAAGCGAAACGAAACAATTATTCTCTTTTATTGTTTTTGCTAACAGTTCTAATCCTTGCAAATGATTTTTATCATATAAACAAAGAGAGTTTGATGTCCCTTTTCCTTCAGGAGATATTGCAGTTCCCTCCACAACAATCATCCCACAACCTCCTCTTGCAAGAGTAGAGTAATGCTCTACCATTTTATTGGAAATTGTACCGTCGGGATTTGCCCAATTTGTTGTAACTGGAGGAAATACAATTCTATTTTTCAACAAAGTCTTTCGGATACGGAGGGGAGAATCCCAAATTTGACTACTCACTTTTTTCTCCAGACGTATTTATTTGCGTATTTATCAAAGACATCCAAGTTTTAAGATATAATTTATTTGTTGGTAAATTTTTTGATTCACAATCAGCAAGAAAACCCTTTATTGCCTCATCGGTCTTTTTAAATCTTAAATCGAAAAAATCTCCGGCAATTCCATGAAAAAGCAAATTTGCAGTTTCTTGATTCCATCCCTCTTGGGCTAAATAAACAAAATCTAAAAATAAATTAGATTGAATATTTCCTGTTTCAACAACTATCTCTTCAATTGTTGATCTAAATTTATTAAAATTAGGTTCATTTGCTAAAAGATGCTTATTTATTTTATTATAAAATCTACTTAAAATATTCTTAGCATCATACAAACGGTTATTTAATTTCATAATTTCTGGATGCTTTAATTTCAAATCAGCCATTTCATTTGCAACATCTGCTACTCGAGGATCTTGAAATTTATATGGCACCCTCGGAGAAAGTTCATCATGATCTAAAATTAACCCTCTTATATCCATTTCCGCGTGATAAGCTGTTCCTGGAAAAATAATAATGTTGTTAGATAAATTCAAATAATCCCATTCATGATTTAAACTTTTTAAATAATCTAATTTCAGAGGGAGATCTTCCAAGTCTAAGATTGGGGTGAACATCATGTGCCCCATTACACTAAAAAATTTTCCGTGCTCTTCTAATCTTAAAATACTCTTTCTACTTTGCTCGGGAGTAGTTATTTTGCGATAGGATTTAAGCTCTTTTTCTAATCCTGATTCAACTCCGGGGATTATGATATCTACTCCGGCATATTTTAACATATCTAAAAAGGAATCATCCATCTTAGAGATATTTTCTGCTCTCAGATGAATTTTAAATGATGCTTGAATTCCATTTTCACCAATCTCCTTGCAAAAAGTTTTCATCCTTTCTATCCCTTTTTTCCCAGGATCTTCAAATGAACTATCGATAATATTAAAAAAAACTGCCCCATATTCTTCTTGAAGTAATTTTATCTCTTGGATAAAACTAGAAATGCTTTTATTCAAAATAGGTTTTTTTCTTCCTCCCTTAGTTATATTTGACCTAGATTCTGCACAATATAAACAGGGAGACATGCACCCTCGACTTGATTGAACTCTTGGAGATTGAGAATTTATCCCTTCTGGAGAGATTGTTTTTTCTAAATAATCACGTGATGCAAAAGGGAGAAAATTAAACTCTACTGGTTTTATCGGTTTTTCTGAAATTTTTATTTGCCCGTCTTTTCTATATATGCAAGCGGGAACATCTTTCAAGTCAGTTTCTTGTTTAGAGATATTGTCACAAAGTTGAATAAATGAACTTTCCGCCTCACCAAATAAAATGTAATCTAAAGATTTGTTTTTCTCAATTAATTTTCGTGCAAAGTTTTTTGCATCTGGAGCACAAAGCAACATTTCGTGTTGGTGTTGATCTGAATTTAATAAGCCTATTTTAGAATAAGGAAAATCTTTCTTGATCTTCTTTGAAAAAGCAATAGTTTGATCAAGAAGAGAAATCATTGGATAAAAAAATATTAAATCTTTTCCCTTAAATTTCTCTTTCTTATACTTTTCAATATCTTGTAGCAGTATCTCTGCACTACCTCTGTTCATCCTTAATAAAGAAGCCATATAACCCAATGAAAGAGGATAATCACTTTTGGAAAAATCTCCCTCTTTTGTGGGAAATACAAGTAAGCAATTTAAATTGGATAAATCCTCTCTTAATTTGTAAGGATTCCCTGGAAGATTAGAAAAATCTCTCCAAAAAAATTCATTTTGATCATATTTATTTTTTTTTAATACCATTTTTTTATTTATCTTTATGTCAAATATAAATCTAAATATTTTTTAGTTTATAATTAAAGAAGATACATTTCCATTCATTTTTATTCGAACAATAATTTTTAAAGCTTTAGGTAGTTAAAATATTCAGAACCTCGTCGTAAACCTCTTCGGGAAAAATTTCTTCCATACAATTATTTCCTCTTTCGCAAATTCCTTTAAAACATGGTGCACAATCGGGATAAGGACTTGGTAAAATAGCTTTTCCATTTCCATAAAAATAAACTTCTGCATGAGGCGTTGCTCCAAATAAACCAAGAACTTTTTTTTCGAAACAGATTCCCAAATGCATTCCTAAACTATCATTTGTAACTAGAACCTCTCCAGAATTAATCCAATCCATATAACTATATAAATTTTCCAAAACTTCTTTGCCTTGCTTATCTTGTCTGCTTACTTTTAATCCTCTTCGTACTAACATCTTTTCTAATCGATTCCAATTCTCTTCGGGCCAAGCTTTTGTTGGCCACTTTTGCCCTATTTTGTTATTTAAGCAAATATCATATTTTTTGGAAATTTTTGGAGAATAAGGTAAAATATATTTTTCTCCTTTCCATGTTGAACCCGCCATTTCAAATAAGAGTTCTTGTACATGCCTTTTGTTCTTTTTTTTCATTTCTGGATCAGAACTTATACTGAATGATTCATAAGCCCGATCATAGGCCTCCACTCTTTGTGTCTTTGCATCAATTCTAAACCCGTGTTTTCTCCAAGCACTAATTCTTTTTGAAAAATTGCATATGTCATGATTTTTCTCCAAATTTATTAAAATGTCAAAATCTTCCTCGAGTAAATGCATTGCACTTGTAAACTCTAATGGGAGTAATTTGTGTATATAGGTATTCCCTTCCAATAATGGAAAAGCATCTTTATCCGTTACCCAAGTAACATTATCCGATTTATAGAGGTGTAACAAAGGAGTTGTTCTTAAAATGTCCCCAAAACTTGGTTTAAAAGAACTTTGAGAATTATCCAAAACTTCTGAATATCCTGTTTTTATAATTAATATTTCCTTTTTTCCCATATTGTAAATTTAAAATGAGAGTTTATAAAAATTATTGTGCTTTTTAGATTTCTTAAAAAATTATTAATCATTAAATTTTTTTAATCCAATAGCTTTGCCGGCAATTTTTCCCTTAAACATAAAACTATAATGTGTTTTCTTTAAATTTGATAAAAGTTCTTCCAAAACTCTGTCTCGCTTTAGGTATTCTTCTTTTTTCTCCTCCCACTCTCCAATTCCAATCTTTTCAACTTCTTTTATTAAGGGTAAGTAATATCCTTCCAAATCTAAGGGTGCAAAAATATTCATATACCAATGACCTATGTCAAAAAACTTTTCTAAAAAGGCCTTTTCTCTAGGGTTGTGTTTAACATTTATTGAGAACCTATCTGAAATTTTCTGGGTACCATAATTTTTTTCTAGAAGACCTCTTTCCTTACAAAATCTATATATCTCACTATCTTGGTATGGGGCCATAAATTGAAATTTGCAAACATCTACTAAATGCCGTGCATTGAATGCTAATGTATCCAATGCTTCTTCTTGAACTTCCGTCGGATTTCCTAAAATATTTAATGTCCAAATCCCTGATGGAAACTTCGCTTTTACAAGCAAAGAAATCTTCTCATTCATCATATTTAACGAAGTTTTTCTATTAAAAATTTCTAAGATTCTCTCGTTCGCACTTTCAATTCCTACTACAACACGTAAACAACGCGAATCCTTTAATTCCTGGATAATTTCCTCATCCATAAAACTAAGGTGGGTCTGGATAGAATATCCTACCTCCTTTGGAACTTTTTCCTTAAATTTTTTACAAAACTCTAATGCGTTTTTCTTATTCAAACAAAAAAGATCGTCCATGAAATTAATAACAGTTATATCATATTTTTTTACCATCTCTAAAATTTCTTCAATAACTAAATCCAAACTTTTAGATCTGAGATATCCTAATTCTGAAATAGAACAGCCTATTTCCTCCGCATATGTTTTACGAATCATTTTATTATAACAATAACTACAAGAATATGGGCAACCACGAGAAATAATATATCTCTGCCAACCATTATTTTTTTCTACCAAATTATCTATAAAAGGTTTTCCAAAAATCTCGTAATCTATTGTGGGAACATTATCTAGATTTTGTAATGGAAAGATTTTATTCTTGATTAATTTTCCAAATTTGTTTAATCTCCAAATACCTGGAACATCTAATTCCTCCTCTAAATTCATTTCTTCAACAAATTTTTTGAGAGCATTTTCTCCTTCTCCAACACAAATATAATCAATTCCCTCTTCGGATAAAACTTCTTTAGGATAGAGTGTTGCATGAACTCCTCCACAAATTGAAGGAATGCTGAAATTCTCTCTTAAGTGTTTTGCTATAACTTTTATTGACTCAAACAAAGGCGAGGAACAGGAATAGGCAATTAAATCTGGGTTAAATTCCTTTACTTGTTCTGAAATATCCTTTAGATCTATCTTATTATCTTCATTTACTATAACATAAATCCCTTTTGTGATATGACCTTCATTTTTCAAAACAGAAGATAAGATTCCAACCCCGATTGGGAAACTTAGAGGTTGATCAAATTCATTACAAAAAATGAATATTACTTTCTTAGGTGTTTTAGTTTTTTTAATATCTTTAAATGACTTTTCAAATAAATTTTTCTCTCCCATCGTATTTAGGATAATTAAAATTTATTTATAAAGATTAGTATAATTCTTTTTTTCAACAACTTTTTCAATAAATTTTTCTAATCTTGGAAACTGTTTTTTTATGTTGAAATCCTTCTGAGCTAAATTAATTTTTACATTTAATTCTTTTTGTGTGAACTTTTTTATTTGATTAATAAAATTATCCACTTCCCCCAAGTTGGTCATGTCTATTGGAAATCCCAATCCATATCTTCCTGTAACTTTTTCAATAAAGGAACATCGGGGAGGATAAATTATTGGAAGACCTGCTTCAAAATAATTAGATATTTTGTTACCCATCTGAAATCTCAAATCATTACTTTCAGTTAAATTATCTAAATAAGGTATCCACATTCCGAAGTCATATTTTGAAATTGCAGAATTTAATTCATTTGGTGGAAGAGCAAATTCCATATGAAAATATTTACTATTTAAAAGAGATCCAAAAGCTATTTTTAAGTTTCCCACATCTTCTTCTTTTGAAAGATGCTGTGTTTTTTGATAAAGATGTATGTGAATTTTTTTATTAATTAATTCTCTAAAAAAATTACGATATATTTTGGAATTTTCATCATTGGATAACAGCCCCCCAACATGAACAAAATGTAAAGATTTCTTATTTTTAGATGATTTATTTTTATTTAAATAAATTATGTTTTCATCAGAACAATAAGGTTGAAAACTTATTTTCAAATGAGTGGTTTTTAGAGGCGCTCCTAACATATTTTCTTTATCAAGATGTTTAAGTTCGTCTGGTGCTCCTTTGTGAAATATTCCCTCCGCATTTTCAAAACAAAATCTTTCAGTTTTAATTTGATACATTTTAACTCCTCCTTCCAAAGCACTCTTACTACTTGAATAAAAATGAGAAACAATATCATATGGAAAATAAATCCGCGGATAATTTTTAAAAAATTTCATAGCTAAAGCGGCAAGATATGTGGGCCCTGCAATAATAAAAACGGCATAAGGAGTTAATTTTTTCATTTCATAAAAGGAATTGATTAAATAATGTGTTCTTTTAAACATATTAAATAAATTCTTGGGCGTGGGCTTAAAAATTTGGAAATTGGAACAAATTATTTTATCAAAACCATCTTGATACCAATTTACATCCCATTTATCTCTTTGAGAAATTGTTATTAGGACAGTCTCATAACCTCTTTTACGAAATTCTTTTGCTATTTTATAAATCATAACATAAGGTGTTGTTGTACAAAAGAAAACTATCTGTTTTTTTTTTGGCATTTTTCTTAAAATTAAAGAGTGTTTATAAAGATTATATCTAAATTAAATTAATAATTCAAGATCAGGGTAAGATTTATAATCTAAAAAACTAATTACAATTTATGGAAAAAGATCCTGAGATAAAAAAATTTTATAAAAAATATCCCTTTCCGAATGATGAAAAAATAGACAATCATCAGTGGATATTAAAATCACTTCCAGAGCCAATTAAAGAAGGCAGTTCGATTTTAGATATAGGTTCTGGAACAGGAGAAATGAGTTGTTTTCTATCAAAATATGGAAATGTGGTTGGAATTGATTTTAGTGAGGAATCAATAGCAAAAGCAATTGAATTAAAAGAAAAATTTAAAATAAAAAATTTAAAATTTGATGTGGATAATATTGTTTTGAAAAAAGAACGTGAAACATTTGATTATCTTTTTTGTATTGGAGTTTTGCATCACATTCCTGAAATAAATCAGGCTATAGAAAATATCAAAGAGTGTATGAACAAAGATTCTTATGCTGTTATTTCAGTGTATAATAAATATGGTAAATTTTTTGGATTACAAAAACATAAAAAAACAAAAAATAAGGCACGATATATGGATACTTTTGAACACCCTTATGAAATTTATTACTCTAAAAAACAATTTGTAAAAATTCTTAACCAGCATAATTTAAAAATCGTAGGTATTTGGAGAAATATCCCCGAGATATTGAGATTAATTACAGGTCGTGGAGAATTAATGACTTTTTGTGTTAAAAAGGATTAATTTAACCCCACACATTTTTTACAAATAGGGAGTACAAATTGTTTTTTCTTTAATTGTCTTCTAAAATTTTTATAGATTGGTTTTTCCCAAATATCTATAATCTTTTCTTTTTCCAAATTGCCAAACTTAATTGAGCTATGATAATCATTACAACATAATAAAACATTTCCATTAAAATCTACATTCACAGCATTTCTAGGATGGAGACAAATTGGGCGATCAAAATCAATATTTTTTTCTACAGGGATTTCTCCCCCTCTATTTGATAAAGGTAAATCTTCCCCTAAAACTCTGTAAAGTATTTTATTTTCTACATCTAAATGTGATTCAAGATAACTAAAAAGCTCTTTAATTTTAGGGGGCATACTATTTGAATATTGCGTAATAAAAAAAACCTTTATCCCTTTTGAAACTAACTCATTATAAATAGGTATACTTAAAAGAAAACCGTTAGTATTCAGTTGCATGTTTGCATAAGGAAGTTTCTTATTTGTATAGTCTACTAACTCTGGTAGGCGTTTATCGGTTAAAGGTTCTCCATAAAAATGAAAAAGAATCTGTCCCTTATATCTTACTTCAGCTAATTCGTCAATAATTTTCTTAAATAATTTTTCAGACATCAATTTCTCATTTTTTTTTGACCCTCGTGCATATTTATTATTTGGACAAAATTTACACCTAAGATTGCAATGAGTTGTAGTTTCTAAGGCAATAGAATCAAAAAAATCCCACTTTTTATATAAAATTCTATATTTTAAACTATACTTGGAAAATAAAACAATATCATAAAAAAAAGATTTTGCATATTTTTTAAGAAAACTTGGAATATTTGCATAAACTTTTTCTTTAATTATTTGAAATCCCATCCTTAAAGTAAAAAGTGTTTTGTTTTAAAGTTTTATGTAAAATACAACAATCTTTAAAAATGACATCAATTACTCCCTATTATGTATATTTTGGGCATAACTGGGGGACATAACGGGACTGCAGCCCTTTTAAAAGATGGGAAAATAATTGCTTGTGTTAGTGAAGAGAGATTTTCCCGGATAAAGAATCATGTGGGTTTTCCCTACAAATCAATAAAATATTTACTAGATTCTGAGAAAATTAGTGCTCAAAAAATAGATAAAATAATTCTCTGTAAAAACAAAGCAACAGGAGTTGAAAAAAAAGGTAAATTTTTTAATTCTTTTTTTATAAATTATTCAACCAAAGGATTTATTAAAAGAATTATGGGGCATTTAATTTATAAAAATCCCTCCCTCTTTGAGTGGGCAATAAAATTAAAACATAATGCTTGGGACAAAATAAAACAGCAAAAATTAGAAAACAACAATCTAAAAATTCTTTCGAAAACATTTATGTTGCCACAAAATAAATTTACTTATGCTGACCACCATTTAATGCATGCTTGCTCTACTTGTTTTAATCTCCCTCAAAACGAAGAAAGCTTAATTTTTACATTAGACGCTGAAGGATTGGGGTGGGGAGAAAAACATTTATGCGCAACCGTTTCTATTTATGATGGGAAACAAATTAAAAGAATAGCTCAAACAGAAAAGGGTGCATCCCTAGGTTATCTGTATGGATTATGTACATTGTATCTTGGAATGAAACCTAATGAGCATGAATTTAAGGTCATGGGTCTTGCACCATATTCCAAACAAAAACATATGGAAACAGTTTATCCTATTTTTAAAAAAATACTTGATGTAGAAGGGCTAAATTTTAAGTCAAAATTTAGGATGCAATATGCCGATTCATATTTAAAAAAGGCGGCAGCTTACACAAGATTTGATAATTTCGCAGCAGCTATTCAAAAACTTACAGAGGACTTAACTGCAAAGTGGGTTCGAAACGGAATTAAAAAAACAAATATACAGAGTATTGGATTAAGTGGAGGGGTTTTTATGAATGTTAAAGCAAACCAAAAAATTTCTGAACTTAAGGAAGTAAAAAAATTGTTTATTATGCCTAGCGGAGGAGATGAATGTAATGCAATTGGGGCTTGTTTTTATGGTTATATGATTTACTGTAAGGAGAATAAAATAAATTTTATTCCAAAACCCCTCGAAGACCTTTATCTTGGGCCAGACTATTCAAATGAAGAAATTGAATCTTTTCTTAAAAAAAATAATTATTTTGAGGAGTATAATATAAAAAAGTATGTTAATATTGAAAAGGAAATTGCTACTTTGCTTTCAAAAAATAAAATTGTGGCTAGATTCAATGGAAGAAGTGAGTGGGGAGCTAGAGCATTGGGGAATAGGAGCATACTTTCAAATCCATCTAATAAGGAAAGCGTTCAGTTTTTAAATGAACTTATTAAAGATAGAGATTTTTGGATGCCCTTCACTCCAAGCATTCTGGAAGAAGATTTGGATAAATATATAGAAAACAACATCAAAACTTCTTCCAGATATATGATTACCACTTTCAACTCTAAGGGGAAAACACGAGATGACATCCTTGCAGCAATCCATCCTTATGATTTTACAGTCAGACCTCAAGCAGTTAATAAAGATTGGAATTTTAAATATCATAAATTAATTAGTGAGTTTAAAAAAATAACTGGGATTGGTGCAGTTTTGAATACCTCTTTTAATTTGCATGGAGAACCTAATGTATTGTCTCCAGAAGATGCAATGCATACCTTAAAAAATTCTGGTTTGGACTACCTTGCAATCGAAGATTATTTAATTTCAAAAAAATAAAAATTATAGCTTGCTTGTTTTTATCTTCTTTTTTAATTTAAGATATAAACTCATTAGGGGGAAAATTAAATGAGAGAAATTATTTATGATTTTTTTTAATTTACTGATTACAATAAATCTTTTATTACAATCACGACAAATTATTAAATTAGAAAAATAATTTCTATTAGAAATCCTAAAATTATTGTAGATTGTGTCTGTATTACAAAAAGGACATTTAACTAGTATGGCATGCCGTTCTCCTTCTTTATGCGTTATTTTTTTGGGAATGACATGAGCCCGATAATTTGTTGTTGCCTTTAAAATATCTTTTTTTAAAATAGATATCTCTGCGTCAGTCATCTTTTCGGTCATATTTAAAAAATATCTCGTGTTAATATTTTTTAAAAAATCTAATTTATTTTTTATAATCCCTTTTCTTAAACAATGCTTGTATATTTCACTTCCAGGATATGGTTGAATAAAATCCAAGGAAATTTGTCCCAAACAATTCTTTTTCCAATAATTAAGAGTTTCGTATGCAGTACTTTTTGTTTCAGCAATATCTCCAAAAATAAAATTTGCTTGAATTGCAAGTCCCTGCTTTAAAGTTAATTTGAGGGCATTGTCAATTTTTTCTGCAGTGATTGGTTTCTTCATGCTTTTTAATACATCGTCACTAATGCTCTCAAAACCATAACTAACTACTTTACATCCAGAATCTTTTAGTTTTGCTAACATTTCCTCATTAACATTTAAAACAGATAATTGGCATCCCCAAAAAAAAGGTTTTTTTGTATGCTGAAATTCTTTTTTTATTTCATCACAAAAATCATACAATCTTTTTTTATCTATGGAGAATAAATCATCATAAATTAATAAGGCATTAATATCATATTTTTTTATTGCTCCTTTAATTTCATTCATTACATTCTTTATCGATCTCACCCTATATTTGCTTCCCAAACTATGATAACAAAACGTACATTGGAATGGACAAGATCTACTACAAATTATAGGATAAACTCGTGGCGTGTCTAAAAAGTTGTGATAATCGGAATCATTTGAACACGAGTTCTCTAGTTGTTCTGCTAAACCAAATTCATCAAAATCGGGGAGAGGAAGGGTGTCTAGATTTTCAATTACTGGACGAGGACTAGTAATGATTATTTTTTTATTAAGATCTTTAAATATCAGCCCATTGACTTTTGTCAGTGACTTTTTTTCTTTTAAATTTTTTAATAATTCTACTATTGTAATCTCTCCTTCCCCTAAAACTCCAAAATCTGGTTTTAAGAGGTTAAACATAAATTCTGGCTCGCTTGTCAAAATTGCTCCTCCTAAAATAACTTTTGGAGATGTTTCATGAGAATGAACCGTTGTAATTATTTCTTTTATATTATGATATCCTATACACATGTGCCCAGTACAAACAAAGTCATATTTTGTATTTGAAAGCTTTCTATTAATAAGGTCCGAAATTGTTCCATCAATATGATTTAGATTCATACAATCTAAATCATATCCTGCCCTTTTTATTGCAGAATGTATATACGCGAGGCCCAAAGGGAAACTATAATTATATCTTTTTGAATTTGTTAGGTTATATCTTGGAATAACTAAAAGTATTTTCATGATTTATCCGAGTTTAGTGATTATTTAAAGATTATTAGTTAAAATTAACTAAATAATTTTCTTTTTAATTGCCCCCAATATCATTAAATCATTCTTATCAAGACAGTGAGTTAATAATAAAAGTAAAACGTAACCTAAAGAAAAAAACGCCCCTAATAAAATCAAACTAATTAAATTTATTTCAATAACTGTTTTGAGAAACAATACTAAAAAAAGTGGAATAAATGTAAGTAAAATAATTCTGAAAATCTTTCTTCTAAATGGAATTATTGATAGATGGTGTTTTGCCTCCACAATTAAAATTACACTAAGCACAATCTTTGAAAAAGTTGTAGCATAGGCCGCGCCCTCAAGGCCATATTTTGGAACCAAAATAATATTCAAAAAAAGATTCATAATTGAAACTCCTGCTAGGGTAATTAAAATTAATTTGGATTTTCCTTTTATTGCGAGAAGGCTATTCGGAATCCATGCTAAGCTTCCAATAAATCCTCCAACAAGAAGAATTCTTAATGAATTTGTTGCTGGAAGATATGTTGGTCCAAATAAAATATTTATTATAACTCCTGGAAAAAGAAACATCAATATGAAAAAAGGGAAATTTAAAATGAAAATCCATTTCCCTATCTGTTGACTTAATTCTTTGACAACTTTAAATTTACCTTTTGAAAATTCTCTTGCAATTAATGGAGAAAATATTTTAATAAAAATTTCTGGAGCAAATCCTAGCAAAAGCACTATTGGGACTGCAGCGTTATACAATCCAACCTCGGTAACATTTCTAAAAAAACCGATTGAAAAAGAATCTACCCAGAAAAAAAGTAAATTGATTACTCCAGAAAAAAGAAGAGGCCAGGAATAAGAAAAAAATCCAGAACTCATTTCTCCCTTCTTAGACCTTGTTAAAAAAGATTTCTTAAAAAGTTGTGGAAACTTACATTTACAAACTAAATAAGAAACAACAAAAGTAATTAATGCCCCAATAAAATAAGAAAAAATAACGGCATTAGATTGGAATCCTAGAAATATCAGCACGAAAAGAGCCAAAACTTTTACTCCGTTTTGGAGAATATTTAAGATAAAAGAATACCACTTTATCTCCTCGAAGGATTGTAAAACTACAATGAATATATTTGCTAAGATAGATAAAGGTATTAAAAAGGCGAATATTTTTAAGAAAATAATTAGGTTGGGATTATTAAAAATATTTATGGAGATAATTCCAGAAAACAGGAATAATAAAATCCCTGCAATTAAACCTGTTGATAACGAAATTCTTGTTGATAATGAAAATATGTATTGTATTTCCTTGTCTTGTTTTCTCCCCCTGTACCAAGGAATAAATCTGAGTAACCCTTCTGGAAGCCCGATTGAGGCAAAAACAATAAACCATCCAGAAACCATTATTGCTAAAGAAAATAGCCCATAAACCTCTGGTCCAAAATTTCTTGCAAGGATTATCCGATAAAGGTAGGTAAAAATTTTTGAAAAAATAAGTCCAATAAAAATTAAATAGGATGATTTTAATAATAACTTCAAATTTTTATCAATTTCTGCTTGATTACTTAAATTTTCTTTATCTTTCCCAGCATTTTTCATCAATTTCGATAAATAAAGTCATATTTAAAGATTAACTATGAATAATATTTGAGATAAGTTAATCTTTTAAACCTCGGAATTATTTGAAGTTTATGGAGAAAAAGAAATTTTTGCTTTTTGCTTTTTGCGTGGTTTTGATTTCGTTTTCTTTTTTTGCCACGAAAGTGCAATTTCATGATGTTTATGAATATATTACTGTTTCAAAGGCCCTTGGAAGAATTGAAAATCTGAATATTTATGTGACCCATTCAATTCTTTATTCATTTATAATTTCCCTTTTTGTTAGAATTTTTCCATTTTTATTTACAATTAAATTTGTTAATGTTTTGATGATTATCCTTATTTCTGGAATAATTTATTCACAATCTAAAGATAAAAAGGCACTGGTGATTTTTATTTTTTCTCCGATTGTTTGGTATTTAAGTATTCAGATTACACCAATTATTCTTGCTTCGCTTTTTTTACTTTTAGCATATATTTTTATGGAAAAAGATGAAGGAATGTATTTTGCTCTTTCAGGTATTTTTTTGGGTTTGTCAGTCGCTTCTTACACTCCGATGTTGGTCATCAGCGCGCTATTTATTCTTTTTTATTTTTGGAAGAAGAGATTAAATAAAATTATTTTCTACTTATTGTTTGTTTTGATTGGACTATCTCCTCGGCTAATTTTGGAGATGTATTATTTTGGAAATCCTGTTTATACTTTTATAAGGTATTTTGGAGCACGGGCAATTATTAGTGCCGGATTGCACCCCGATGCCAGCGATTTTAAATTGTTTAGTAGTGTAAAAGGAATTCTTTATTTGTTCACAATTTCTCCTCTACTCTATAGAATTTTTTCAGTAAAAAAAGAGGAAAGAAATAAACTATACTTTGTAATTTCCTCTTTAGGATTTCTTTTAATTATTGCTCCTTCAATAAAATATTTTTTTCTTTTGGCTCCAATAATTATTTTGATTCTTGGAAAAATTTTGTCAAATAAGGAAATCAAAATTCATATGATTCTTTCATTAATTTTGATAATCATTTTAACGCATGGATTTTTTGGAACCAATGAAGATTTGCTTGTGAAATCAGATATTCAAAAAATTGTTAATGAGTATAATCCCTCTTTTATTATTGCTGAACCATACAAAGCTGATAAAATTTCAACTTACTTGTGGGAGGACTCGCCAAAAGTTGTTTGGTTTATGAATTTTAACGCTAATTTGAAGAGCGAGCCAATTTTGAAAGAATATGGATTTGATATGAATAAAAATGAAAAAATAAAAACAAGAGAAATTGTCAGTATTGGGGCGAAATTCAAGAATGGATATTTTGAAGAATATGAAAATTATATCTTTGTTTCCGAGGGAGAAAATAAATTTTGTGAAAACTGTTCTTTAGAAAAATGTTATGAGGTCTTGTGTGTGTATGCTCCAAATTAAAGGAGTTTAGAACATATATTCTTTTAAAATGAGGAAAAGGGTTTAATTTATGGATTATGAATATTTGTCTAGGGAGAAAGTTAATTTATTGAAAAGTATTGAACATAAAAATATAACAAAGGAACTTTCAGTGATACTTCCAACTTATGAAGAAGCTAAAAATTTGAGAAAGTTCATAAAAAAATTGGAAGAAAATTTGAAAGGTATTGATTACGAAATAATTGTTGTTGATGATAATTCTCAAGATGGGACAAAAAAATTACTTTTAGAATTGGTGAAAAACAAAAGAGTTTTTGGATTGATTAGGAAAAAACAGCGGGGGTTATTTAGTGCAATACTGGATGGAATTAAAATTGCGCAAGGAGAATATGTCCAAACTATGGATTCGGATTTTTCCCATCCTCCAGAAAAAATAAAGGAGTTTTGGAAATTTCGGAAAGAATTTGAAGTTGTTTCTGGCTCGAGATATGTTATGGGTGGAGGGGTGAATGCTTCTTTTTCTAGAAAATTTGGTTCATTAATTTTAAATAAAATTTGCTCTAAAATTATGGGGCTTAAGGTCAAAGATGTCGGAGGAAATTTCCATCTAATGAAAAAAGAAGATTTTGAAAAACTTAAAATTAGATTGCCTTCTGTCTTCGGAGAATTTAGTTTTGAATGGTTTTATAATTCTAAAAAGAAGAGGTTCAAAGTTAAGGAAGTTCCATTTATTTATAATTTTAGGGAAGAAGGGGAATCAAAGATGGGAGATAATAAAGATTTTCTAAAATTATTAAAAATTTCATTACTGTATCTTAGAAGATCTTTTGAATTAAGATTATTCAATTAATTCTTTTCCTTTGATTTCGGATAAACAATAAAATAAAGAAGATTTGTAAATTTTTCCAGAAAAACTATACTCAAAGATTATGTCAAAAAGAAGATGTAAGGTTAAACCTAGTAA
>Ga0208375_1001718_pt1 | contig 23210 bp, 29 predicted proteins | sample RifOxyD1_FD_184038 | JGI IMG/M metagenome (GOLD analysis project Ga0208375, IMG submission 184038) | Soil microbial communities from Rifle, Colorado - Rifle Oxygen_injection D1 (SPAdes) | ecosystem: Environmental > Terrestrial > Deep subsurface > Rock core/Sediment | place: Rifle, Colorado...
GGCGCAAGGTCGGAGGAAGCGCCTCGTCCCGCATCCTATCTAAAACAGATAGAGCGGGAATGATATAGTCCATCCCTATTGGTAACAGTAGGACAAGTGTAAGGCGACGGTCGTAGGTTCGATCCCTACCCGGGGAGCCAGTGTGCACGAACAGAGGCGAGAGCTTCTGTTTTTGCTTTATTCATCGGTGTTTTTGTCGGTTCTAACCTTAAGTATTTCTTTTCAAGGGCAGGATAGTCATTTCCTATCTCCGCAAACCATTCATTCGGCTCAATAGTGAGCTTTTGGTCTTTAATTATCGGCGTTTTTCCAAGTGCCAGTAAAATTTCTTTCTTCAGTTCTAACCCTGCTTTGCCCATTTTGTTAGCTCGCAAGAAAGCGGCTCGTGCGTAAGTGGCAAAAGCAAATGTTTTTTCGGTAAGCTCAAGCCATTTTTCGGCTATATTCGTATATAATCCGCTATAGTCGTTATATACGATTTGGGCTCTTGATTTTTAGTGTAATACAATTAGTGAATAATGTCTACTTTTTAGCCGTATTCACCGGTTCTTGACTTTATATCGTTAAAAGAGTAGTATAGATATATAATAAATAAAACACTATGGCTACAAATAACCCTACAAAAAAGCGAATACAAGCATTAAGGGCCGAATACGATGCCTTACGCAAGGGTAAAGAGTCCCTTTTGGTAATGGTTGATGAGGCAGAAATTCCGGAAGCGGTTTACAACTCAAACGCCATAGAAAACTCCACGCTCACGCTTAAGGAAACAGAAAAAATCTTGCTTGACATGGAAGTGTCTCGCGATGTTTCCGTGCGTGAAGTTTTTGAGGCGAAAAATCTCGCGCGTGTTGTGGAGTACATCCGTATCAAATCTCAAGAGATCGAGCTGAATAAAGAGATGATTCTTTCGCTACACCAGATGCTTATTGGCGGAATAGATGATAAGATTGCCGGCCGGTTTCGCGCAAAGGGTGAGTATGTGAGAGTTGGTACGCATGTCGCGCCGGCCCCGGAACATGTTGAAAGCATGGTTGATGCGATATTGATCGAGTATTCAAGCGATCTTAATTCTTATTTCTTAGACAAGATTGCAAAATTTCACCTGGATTTCGAAACTATCCATCCGTTCAATGATGGCAATGGCCGTATTGGCCGCGCCATCATTAACTTTCAGTTTCAGCGATTGGGGTTCCCAAGGATTATCGTTCGTGATCGGGAAAAGAAGGACTACTATCAGGGCTTTGGTGATTATCGAGAAAAAAAGAACACAAAGACAATGGAAAAAATTCTTGTACTCGGTCTTATGGAATCATTTCATAAACGCATCGCGTATTTTAAGGGCGAGACAATTATCACGCTTTCTGATTACTCAAAGAAGCGCAAACTTTCTGCTCCGGCTGTCTCAAACGCCGCTCGTCGGCAGAAGATCCCTGCTTTTCGAGAAAGGGGTGTCTGGAAAATTCCAGAGAATTTTGAATATTAAAAATGAAAATTAAAGATTTACCAAAAATTGATAGGCCAAGAGAAAAGCTTGAGAAGTATGGACCCGAGCGGCTTTCGGATTCAGAGCTTTTGGCCATTCTTTTGCGAACTGGAAGCGAGGGCGTGAATGTTGTTGAGCTTTCAGGCAAAATTCTCAAAAAGTTTAGCGGCGTCGGATTGGCTAAGGCCTCGGTCAAAGAACTAAAAAATACTTTTGGTCTTGGCACGGCGAAGGCCTGCGAAATCGTAGCCTGTTTCGAGCTGGGCCGTCGGCTTCTGCAAAATAAGCAATCAGTTTTATTGCTGTCGCCGCAGGATGTTTGGGATCAGTTGAAAGATATTCGAGACAACAAAAAGGAACACTTCGTCATCTTCTTTTTGGATGCCCGCAATCAGGAAATTAAACGGGAAATCATATCGGTTGGTTCTCTTAACGCCAATCTTGTTCATCCGCGAGAAGTATTCGAGCCGGCAGTACGGCATTTAGCCGCACAGGTAATTATTGCTCACAACCACCCGGCCGGAGATCCTTCGCCGTCGCAAGAAGATTCAGAGATAACGAAACAACTGGTTGATGCGGGCAAACTTCTTGGCATTGATATAAGTGATCATGTGATCGTCAGTAAGGCAAATTATTTCAGTTTCAAGGAACATAAATTAATATAACAAATATGCAAAAAATAATTGGTAAAGAAAAATCTTTAAGCGATCTTCTTTCGAACAAGAAGTACACCATTCACTATTATCAACGCGGATATCGTTGGGGAAAAAAACAGATCGAAGAACTTATCGATGACTTGACGGGAGAATTTTACGAATTTTATGATGCTGATCACTCGCGGGATATGGTAAAACAATACGGTCATTATTATTTAGGTTCAATAGTTTTTAGTAGTGGAGAAAATCAAGCCGCAATTATTGATGGCCAGCAACGACTTACTTCTCTAACTTTATTGTTGATATACCTTAAAATATGGTGTTCGCTCGTTTAATATTCATGTGGATGAAAGAGAAAAATGTCTTAATGCACTTTATACTGACAATGCAACCGGTTTTAATTCCTCTAACGAGCCCGAAAGTGTACGAACGATATTTGATCGCTATCAAGATATTGCCGAGATGTTCCCAGAAGATTTAAGAGATAAAGCTTTGCCGTTTTTCATTGATTGGCTAATTTACAATGTTGATCTTGTGGAAATATCGGCATATACCGAGCAAGATGCCCACAAAATATTCGTATCAATGAATGATCGCGGATTAAGCCTCACACCAACAGAAATGTTGAAAGGATTTTTACTTTCTGAAATTAAATCGGACAAAAATAGAAGCGAGGCAAATGAGATATGGAAAAGGCAGATTTTAGAACTCACTGCTATAGACGCAAAGGAAGACGATGACTTTTTCAAAAATTGGCTGAGAGCTCAATACGCGGATACAATTCGCGCAACACACGCAGGAGCAAGTAATGAGGATTTTGATATTATTGGAACGACTTTTCATAAGTGGGTTAGAGATAATATCCCAAAAATTGAATTGGCGGATACAACAGATTACGAGCGATTTGTAATGGTTTATTTGCCAAAATATGTGGCTATCTACAAACTACTAAAGGAGTATTCTTTAGAGTTTTCCGCTGACCTTGAATGTGTTTTTTATAATGCCGAACGAAACTTTACGCTTCAGTATCAAGTTATTCTCTCCGCCATCGCGCCGAGCGATGACAACGAAATTGTTAAGCAAAAAATTCAAATTGTTAGCAGATATATTGATCAATATATTGCTCGTCGCAGTTTTAACTTTAAGACATTAGGATATAACGCCGTAAAAAATGCGATGTTCGTTGTTTCAAAAAAAATACGCCGAAAAACGGTTCAGGAATTGAGAGATATTTTGCAAAAAGAATTACAAAACATGGATTTTGATTTGAACGGAATTGATGATTTCTATTTAAATCAGTTTACGATGAAAAATATGCGTCATGTCTTGGCAAGAATGACTTACTTTATAGAAAATGGTAGCGGATTAAACACAAAATTTGATGATTATGTAAATCGTGAAGTCGAAAATCCATATGACATTGAGCATGTTTGGGCGGATCATTACGAGCGATTTCAGGATCAATTTCAAACAGAAAGGGAGTTTCAGAGTGCTCGAAATAGATTCGGCGACTTATTGATTTTGCCACAAGATAAAAACAGAAGTTTTAATGACGCAGAATACCAAGAAAAGTTGCCAATGTATTTTGGCGAAAACCTACTCGCAAAATCACTAAATGAGAAATGTTACCAAAACAATCCTCAATTTATACGGTTTATGAAAGATGAGAGATTGGGCTTTGTCGCGATTGATAATTTTACAAAAGATAGCATTCAAGCTCGTCAGCAATTATATAAAGCGATTTGTCAAAAAATCTGGGATGTCAATCTAATATAAATTATGCCCATATACGACACAACTGGAAAAAAGTTTTTACGCGAGACAGACGCGCGTATTTTGATTGATAGAAAGCTCCGCGAAGCTGGTTGGGACCCGGAAGATAAAGACCAAGTCATTACCGAAGAGACCTCGCAAGCCGGACGCGCTGATTATATCTTGAAGGACAGCCGCGGCCGTGGAATAGCCGTGATTGAAGCAAAGCGATTTTCCGTTGATCCTGCTTCTGCAAAACAGCAGGCCCTTCAATACGCAGAATCAATCAAAGCCGAATTTATCTTTTTATCCAACGGGGAAGAAATTTATTTTTGGGATTACAAACATCGGCCAGAACAAAAAGTAGCGACTTTCTATTCCCAGCGCGATCTTGAAAAAATACAAAATCTGCGGCTCGAACAAAAACCGGTGTCAGTTATACCGATCCCCGAAAGATACTTCAAAGGCGGAGAATGGCGCATGCCTCGTCCGTACCAAAAAGAAGCAATACACATCATGGATAAAGCCCTCATGGGCGGTAAGCGCAAAATGCTTCTGGTTATGGCAACAGGCACAGGTAAAACCGACACCATCGCGCTCTATCTCAAACGGCTTTTTGACGCGGGGATCGTAAATCGCGCCTTATTTCTTGTGGATAGGATTCCGCTTGGTGTGCAAACCAAAGAAGTTTTTGACGAAATCCTTAAAGATCACTCATCTGCCCTTCTGTACGGCGGTAAGCCAAAAGATGAGTCCGAAATAGTAATTTCCACGCTTCAAACTCTTTATTCTCAGCTTCCGTCTCTCACCAGTGGTTATTTTGATGTCATTATCTCTGACGAGGCGCACCGCACTATCTTCGGCATTTATAGTGCCGTCCTCTCGCATTTTGACGCTATCCGTATCGGCCTCACCGCAACCCCCAGTGGCTATGTGGACCGCAACACCTACAAACTTTTTGGCTGTTGGGACGAAACGGAACAAAAAGGCAAGCCGACCTTTGTTTATAGTATTCGAAGCGGCGTTAAAGAAGGATATCTTGCCGGTTATGACATTGTACAGATAGATACAAAAGTGTCGCTTGAAGGCGTGAATTTTGAGGGTGAAGATTACAGCCCGGAAGATTTGGAAAGAAAAATAAACATCCCTGCCCGAAACGAACAAGTCGCACAAGCGTATTTTACTGAGGAAGAAAAGCGTGGTTCGACTACGCCTGTCCTGAACGAAGTTGAAGGGCTCACCACAGGCGAGCCAAAGAAGCCGAGAAAGGCAATCGTCTATGCAGTTACCAAACGCCACGCCGCCCAGCTTGCGTATTACTTTAATCAAGCAAAGCCGGAGCACAATGGCCGCTTTGCCGAGCTCATCACTTCTGATACCGAAGATCCTCGCGGCGCAATCAGGCGCTTCAAGTTAGAAGAGTTTCCAATGATTGCCGTTTCTGTCGGTATGATGGATACTGGCATAGACGCTCCAATGGTTGAAAATCTTATAATGGTTCGCCCTACGCGCTCTCCGATTTTGTATCAGCAAATGCGAGGCCGTGGCAGTCGGCTTGACCAGAAAATAAATAAAAAGTCATTCAGGATTTACGACTTCGCCGGCGTTACCAAATACTTTAACGACGAAAGCTATAACCCCTATTCAGAAATTGCCAAAGCAAAGGCCGGTGTCCCATGGGGTACGGAAGTTAAGGATTTTGTTGAGCAAGAACTGGAAATGCCGGCTGGCTTTGTTCAAGTTGCCGAAACAGCTCCAGAAAATATAGATGTCATTATCAAAAGAGCATATGTGGAAGTTGGCGCCGAGGGAGAAAGAATTGATTCTGATGACTACCAGATGGCATGGGAGCGACAGATTCAAGAACTCGCTAAAGCAGAGCCGTTGGTGAAAAAAGTAAAAGAAGGCCAAGAGCTCTCAAGCGATGAATCAATGGCTCTTGCCGAAAAGTTAAACTCTCCAAAATATTACTTCAACGAGGCGAACTTGCGAGAGGCATATCATTATCCGCCCGGCACGCTTAATGAATTTGTAAAAACCGCTCTTGGCATTCAGGAGCTTCCCACAGAAGCGCAGTTATACGATGAGCGCATCAGCGAGCTTTTTGAAGCGTGGCTGATTGATAAGCAATTCCAGCCGGAGCAAACAAAAATCCTACGATTAGTAAAGAGTCAATATATCGCTCGCCGGGCCCCGATTGAAGTATCTATTTTCAACGAACCGATTTTCCAGCAGCAAGGCGGACTCAATCAAATACTGCGAATTTTCGGTGAGGACGCCCTTCAATCCACACTTAAAGAGTTAAACCAAGCGGTATTTGTTAAATAATTTATGAATCAAGACGAAATTAAAAAGTTTCTTGAGTCGTTTACTCCTGGGCGTGAGCGAACTATTGTCATTATTGATTTTAGCAATGTAGAAAAATGGAAACACGGATTGGGTTGGCGGGTGGGCATACGAGAACTTGCATCATTAGTAAAACATTTTACCTATGGCAGGCGTTTTCTTCGCCGGTTTTACTACGGCGCGGACTACGGCCAAAATGAAAAATCAACCGCGCTGACTGACTGGTCAAAATATATGCTTCGTACCGCCGATCTGAATGGTTTTGAAGTGTTAGATAAGCGCGTGAAATATATACATAGCCCAGACAATGTACATGGCTTTGAGAAAAAATGCGATTTGGATGTGGAGATGGCAGTTGATCTTATACGCGAACGGGATAACTACGATACTATTATGCTGTTTTCGGGAGACGGTGATTTGGTTACGGCACTTAATTATCTCAAAGAAGAATATAGCAAGAAAGCGATAGTAATGAGTGCGCGCGGACATATGGGGCGTGAGATTATTGACGCAAAGCGGGATGGAATAGTTGATGAGATTTTATATGCGGATGATTTTGAATATCGACTCAATATGGACAGATTTCGCAAAAAGAGATGAAAAATCAGAAGCCCCGCCTTGCGGCAGGGCTTCGATCAAAATCCGTGTAAACCGATGTCTACAAATACATACTACCAAATAAGCAATACATGAGTCAATAGTTATCCACAACCCCCAAAAATGACCCAAAACATCCAACAATTAAGGGAAGAGTTTAAAGGCAAAGTCGCGCGCTTGAACGACTATCTTTGGGGCGCGGGGCTCAAAGACCCGGTTACCCGGATTCAACAAATTAGTTTTCTCTTTTTCTTGAAAATGATGGAAGAACAGGATATTGCGATGGAAAAAGAGGAAAAGCTCACGGGGCATAAGCATAAATCAATCTTTGCGGGAAAAAACGAAAAATTCCGCTGGTCTCGCTGGCGCGAGAAAACTGGCAACATTCTCTATAAATTTGTTCGCGACGAGGTGTTTCCGTTTATTGAGGACCTACACAATGGCCATACCAACATCCGCCAAATCTTTCATGGCGCCAAGCTTCTCATACCCGATGAGGTAACGCTTAAAAGAACAATTGAGATTATTGATACCATTGAATTCTCAAGATTGGATACCGACATAAAAGGCGATCTTTACGAATCACTGCTTTCAAGCATTGAATCAGCCGGTGAGCTTGGACAATTCTTAACGCCTCGCCATATCATTCGCTCCATTATTGAGATGATAAATCCCAAAATTGGCGAGACGATTTTTGATCCCGCGTGCGGTTCTGCCGGATTCTTAATTACCTCGTATGAATGGCTGAAATTCAAAAATAGCGACCCGAAAAACATTGAGGATCGCGATGGCCCCGAAGGAAAGCAAGCTTCCTACGGGGCAGGCAGAAAAATCGGCTATGGCGACAAGCTCAATAAAGAGCAGTGGAAATTCTTAACCGAGAAAACCTTTCATGGTTATGATGTAGACCCGGAAATGGTGCGTCTCGCTTTGATGAATTTAATCCTTCACGGCATTGAAGGAGCGCATATTCGTAGAAAAGACACAGTTGCCGGCGCCGAAGATGAAGAAGATTTGCGCCGGTTTGACATCGTTCTTACCAATCCGCCGTTTGCCGGAAAAGTTGACCGCGAACGCATTAAGCCAACTCTGCCGGTAAAATCCAACAAAACGCAGGTTCTTTTTCTTGGCTATGTTATCAATTCCCTAAAGCCAAATGGCCGGGCCGGCATAATTCTGCCGGAGGGTTCGCTTTTCGGCACAAACAAAGACGATAAAGAAATTCGTCGCTACATGCTGGAAAACACAAAACTTGAGGCGGTTGTTTCAATGCCAGCCGGTGTATTCCAGCCCTATGCCGGAGTAAAAACCAGCTTTCTGATTTTTCGCAAACGCCCGAAATCCATTGTCATTGCGAGCGAAGCGAAACAATCCCGTCATTCTGAGCCAAGCGAAGAATCTCATGGGGTCCCTCGACAAGCTCGGGACAAATTTTCTCTTGATGAGGAAATTTGGTTTTTTGATATGAAAGGCGACGGCTCCTCACTTTCTGCCGCCAAAAAGTTCGGCCCGCAGTATAAAAATGATATTCCAAAACTATTAGAACTGTGGCAGAAGGATAAATCCATTGAAAAACCCTACAGCTGGCTAACGCCTGTTAAAGATATCGCCGAGAACGACTACATCCTTTCGGCGAATACTTATAGCCCTTACAACGGTGAAGAAGAAGTGAGCCATCGCGAACCAAAAGAGATTTTGAAAGAAATTGAAAGCGGCGAGAAAAAACTTGAAACAGTGTTAAATGGAATTAGAAAACTTCTATAAATAAATATGGCATTACTTAATACAAATTTTCTTAAATCTTTAGTGGCTATAGGTATTGAAGAAAAGAAAAAGTTCTCTTGTCTAGCAACAGGATTTTTGATTGGTTTTATTGCTAAAGATTCTAAGAATCCTGCTAAAAAGCAATACTGGATTTTTTTGGTGACCAATCGTCATGTATTTGAAAAAAGAGATTTTGTTGATTTGCGATTTAATACAAAAAGTGAAAAACCGAAGATATTTAGACAGGGTTTATTTTTCCCCAATAACGAGCCACGGTGGTTGGCTCATAAAAATAAGAAGATCGACCTCGCTCTTTTGAATGTAAGCCCCCAAATTTTAGAAGAAAATTCTGTGGATTTTATTTTTCTCTCGCAAGAAATTTTTGCTTATCAGCGCGATTTTTCAAAAATTGGTATTGAGATTGGTGATGCAGTTTATGTGCTAGGGTTTCCTTTGGGTATATCTGGAAATGTTCAAAACTTCGCCTGTGTTAAATGGGGTATCATATCTCGCATTGATAAAGAAATAGTAAAGGAGACAAAGGCGTTTCTCTTGGACTCTTCTATTTTCCCAGGCAATAGTGGTGGTCCGGTAATTTATCGACCCACTATAACAAGATTAAATAATACACCAGCAGTCGGACAACCCTATTTGCTGGGCGTGGTAAGTGGTTATTTGCCGTATGAAGAAAAGTTGTTTACACATCAAACTAATCCTCCATCCGTTGTCAGCCTTTCACGAGAAAATTCAGGACTTTCCTTTGTAGTTCCAATGGATTTTGTTCGTCAAATACTTAATCGTTGGATTTCAGAAAATAAGAAATTGGAGAAAGCTCAGGAGAAAACGGAGGAACAAAAACTTCAACAAGAGGTTAAAACAAGTTTGTAAGGTTATATCTTGTGCAATTAAAAAATTAGGGAATAAAGGTCGCAAAAATAGTTAATAAATAAAAATATGATAAAACCAATCAACATAACTCCGTTGAATACAACAAATATTCTGCAATACAAATGTGAAAAGTGTGGTGATTACGGAACGATTACCCTAGAAAATAACATCATCAATACTGACAACGAGGGCAATTTCACAACCCCATTGGATGACTACGAATGCCAGAAGTGCGGAGAAAAATTATGAGTTGGCAACAAACCCCAGTAGTAGAACGCAAGGCGTTCACTACGGGGCAAGAAAATTAAGGGAGATATGAATTCAATAACCACAATCATCATAGCGATACTTTCGAGCGGCGTTGTTGCTGCTGTTGTGTCTGCACTGATGCAGAAACGAAATGAAAAAGAACAGAGGATTTTTAATGCGAAACTGGAAGCGTACAGAGAATTTGCCGCACATTTGGAAAGTAGATTTGTTTCTCTTACAAAAGACGGGAAGAATTTAGATATTACAACACTAGCGGAGATAAGCGCGAAGTGCCTTTTGGTTTCGAACTCTGTCCTAAACAAAGAATTAAAGGCATTTCTCGCATATGTTAGTGAGGTCTATAAAAGATGTTCTGCGCCAGATTACGATGAAAAGAATGAAGGAGATATATTTGATAAACTATGGAAAGATGTAGATAAAATTGAAGATTTAATGCGAGAAGATTTGGGTTTTAAATAATATGACTAACTGGCCAACAAAAAAATTAGGAGAATAAATTTATGAACAACGATATAATAAATCTTATCAAGAAACTAAGAGATAAAAAATGCAATGATCTCGCCGACTTGTTGAAAGGTTGCCGATCTAGCACGGAAGAAACTACTCAATATGGATCATATCACAATCAGTTTATTTCGGGTTTCATTATCTATGCTCCAACAGACAAATATCGTGAATTACAAAAAATATCTGAGGAAGATAAAAACGCGATCCTTCAATATATCCTTGAGCTTTACCCAAAAAGCGAGGAGCTTGAAATAGGATTTTTGAATATAAAACAACTTCCAGGAGAAGATAAAATCAAAGAAAATCAAGCACTGGCCGATAGCTGGCTAAAAAGAGCAAAAAATAAACTTGATGATGGTAAACAGTCATTAGAAAAATGGCGGCACGCTGAGGCCATTTCTTCTTTTCAGGAATGCATAGAGTTGTCGTTGAAGGCTGATTCATTACTATTACTTGATAAATATTCAAAAGACCACAAATTTGATGAAAAGGAATTTAAGGAAATGTTAAATCAGATACCGGAATCTTTGGAGAATCAAGAATTTCATAAACTTTATCTTTATTCAAAATTTTGGAGCAATTTTTACACGATAGCTAAATATGGTCTTGAGAATTTCGGAATGGGGGCTGAAAAGTTTTTCGGAAATGAAGAGGCGGAGCTTGCGCAAAAGCATGCTGATAAGTGTTATTTCGCTTCTATGCAATTAAAAAATTATATGGATCATCCATGGTAAACTGGCCAACAAAAAAATTAGGAGAAGTGTTGGAGTACGAGCAACCAACAAAATATCTCGTGAGTTCAACGGATTATAGAGATGAATATGCAATTCCAGTTTTGACAGCCGGGAAATCTTTTCTATTAGGAAACACAAATGAAAAGAATGGTATTTTCCCGAAAGAAAAATTGCCAGTAATTATTTTTGATGACTTCACTACTGCTATAAAATTTGTTGATTTCCCATTTAAGGTAAAATCGTCAGCAATGAAAATTTTACATGCAAAGAAAAATGAGGTAGATATAAGGTTTTTGTTCTATAAAATGCTAACGATAAAATTTTCACACGCTCAGCATAAACGGTATTGGATTTCGGAATGTTCAAATTTTAAAATCCCTCTCCCTCCTATCGAAACCCAAAAACAAATCGTTGAGCGGTTGGATAAAATTGCCGAGGCGCAGAAATTAAATGATGAACTCATCCAGAAATCCGACGAGCTTTTCCAATCGCTTTTGCATAAAGAATTAAACCCCACTGACAAGAATTGGGAAGTTAAAAAATTGAATGAACTTGGAGAAATTGTTACAGGAACTACTCCATCTACCAAGAACAGCGAATACTGGAATGGAGAATTCTTGTGGGCAACGCCAACAGATATAAAAAAGGATACATTTATACTTACAGATACGCCAAAGAAATTAAGTCGTGAAGGATACGAAAAAACTCGCCCAGTTTCTAAAAATGCAATTCTTGTGACATGCATTGCTTCTATCGGAAAAATGGCAATCGCTGGTAAAGAAATGGCAACTAATCAGCAAATAAATTCAATCGTATGTAACAAAGATAATGATCCATTTTTCGTATTTTTCTCGCTTCAAAAAGATAAAAAGAAACTTATATCCCTTGGGAAAACCACTGCAGTACCGATAATAAATAAAAGTGAATTCGGTCGAATAAAAATTTTACTTCCACCTCTCCAAACCCAAAAACAAATTGTCGCCAAACTTTCCGCGGTTCAGAATTACAAAAAACAGCTTCTTGGGCAAAAAGAGAAGTTGAAGGAGTTATTCGATTCGGCTTTAGCGGAGTCAATGACGAGCGAGAAAAAGTCGAAAGATGTCTGAAATCTTGATAAAATAAATTTATGCAAAGAACGCCGGTTACATCAACAAATATTCGTTCAATTGGCTACGATTCACAGTCGGCCACTTTGGAAGTGGAATTTACATCTAGCGATGTGTATCAGTATTTTAATGTTCCGGAACACTTGTTTCAGCAATTTTTGCATGCGTCATCGCACGGGCAATTTCTTAACGACAGTATCCGCTACAATTACCGATACCAAAAAGTGAGCTAATTTTATGTTTACGGCGAAAACACAAAGGATAAAAGATATTGCGGAAGATAAACAGGAAGTCATTAAACGGCTTGAAAGTATTTTTGATGCAAATACTCGCGTTTATATTGATTATGCTAATGTCAGACCGTGGAGCGAAAAACTCGGATGGCATATTGATTTAAAACGTCTCAAGCAATTTCTGGATTCTTTCAGCACGATTCAGGCAATTAATTTTTACAATGGATATCTGGCAGGTAATGAGCGATCAGAAAAAGAAAAAACGGAAGCAGAAAATTATAAATACATTCTTCGGACAAAACCCGTAAAGATACTTAATTTTTCCATAAATGCTTCGAGCGTGCCGGCAGATTCAACGATTCTTGTGAAGCAGTTTATTCGACGCGCGTTACTGAAGAAGTACGAGGTGGGCACGATTGAATACTTGAACCAACGCTTTGCCGATATGAACAAGAAAGGGGAATATTTTATAGAAGACATGAAATGCAATTTTGATGTGGAGATTGGTGTTGATATGCTTCTTGATTGCGAGCGGAACAGTGCGGAAACTTTTATATTGTGGAGCGGAGATAGCGATTTCGCTGATCCGATTAAAAAATTAATAAGTGCCGGCAAAAGAGTTTATTTATTCGCAACAGCCGGCAGAATTTCCAGCGAATTGAACGAACTTAGAGAAAGTGGTCTCAAAATAGTAGATATTTTTGAACTCAAAGAGTTTATTTGTTGGCTAAAAGAATCAGCTTATAAAAGCACAAAGGACCCCGTTACCGAGGCCCTTTAGCTCTAAAATCAGTGATCTTACGATCAATTACACTATAGCATAAGGCAAGGAAAATTGTCCACAGGTGGTAAATATATGGAAATTAAAGCAAAACAACCCCAAAGTAAACGCTTCGCGTTGCAACGGGGCAGGCAAATTCTTGAGATATGGAAATAGAAAATAAGAGTCAAATTTTACAAAGACGCAGGGAGATTGAAAAAGAGCTTTTGGAATTGCTTAAGGAAACCAAAAGCGATCTCGGGTTGGATAATATTAAAGAGATTATCTACAACGAGGATGGACAGGATAATTTAACCGACATAACTGCTATGTTTGATACCGGACAAGGCGCGACTGAACTTCAAAGTGTGCTTGAGCTGGTAAACGATGCGTGGAATTACTTCCCGCATAAAGTTATCGGCGGCCTCTCCCCGGCAGAAAAACTATTGGAATATCATCAACAACATGGTCAAGATAATTCAAAAAGACCCCTCGACAGCGCTCGGGGCAAGCAATAAAGAGCTATACCAATGCCCGGAGTGTGGTTTTCACTATACCGAGAAAGAGTGGGCAGAGAAATGCGAGGCATGGTGCCGGGAACATAAGAGTTGTCCCGATTTTGTAAATTTTAATCTTTCATGTATTACACTTATATTTTGAAATCGAAGAAAGATAATAGTATTACATTGGTTACACCAATGATCTCGATAGTAGATTAAAACTTCACAATGCCAACACGGTGCAAGCCACAAAAGGTCTTGGCCCGTGGGAAATTTTTCATAGTGAACAATTTCAAACCGAAAAAGAAGCAGTAAACAGAGAAAAGCAGATTAAATCTTGGAAAAGCAGAAAGGCAATTGAAAGATTAAAATTTAAACAAAATCGAGGATCCTCGACTTTCAGTCGGGACAACATTGAGATCACGGCTCATGCCGAGGAAAATAAAAAATATGACTCCAAAATATGATTTGGACAAAATTAAGTTTGCAACGGATGGGCCGACTTTTGAGAAGGCAGTTGATTTGTATGAGACAGGAAAGGTTACGAAGTTTGAAGAAGGAATCGGTGCTTATTCGGCCGTGGTGATGGGCACAAAACCATATCGTGTTTCAGTTGAGGCGCGCCGGTATGATTACGGACATTGTGAGTGTTATCTCGGCCAGAATGATACGCTTTGCAAGCATATGGTGGCTGTGGCGATTCATGCGGTGATGGGCGGCAAAAAAATGAGTGACGAAGATAAACGGCTCGTATCTCAAGCCGTTTGCAGTGGTCGGTTGGGAGAATTAAGCAAGAGTGAGTTAGCGGCAACGAAGAAGGCAATCACCGCCAGCATGCGGTATATCAAATCATACGAGGGCCCGTCGCGCACTTGGTTTGCGTATCAAAGTTCTCTTTCCGAAGGGTGCAATCGTTTATCAAAAATCGTTTCCGAATTGCCGGTAGGCCAGCGAACAGCAAAGTTATTAGTTGATACGCTTTTACGGCTTGATGATAGATTGTGCCGTGGCGGCATTGATGATTCTGATGGCACGGTTGGCGGGTTTATTGAAGAGACCGTGCAGGTGCTTAAAGAATACGCAAAACTCAATCCTTATTGCATTGAAGCGTTCAGCGAACTAAAAGGTAAGGAAACCTGTTTTGGCTGGGAGGAGCCGCTTTTGGAATTCGTTAAGAATTGATATAATTTAAGTGGAATAGTGAGAATCGGTATTTATCGGCGAAAGCTGGTAACAGAGTTGTGTAATAAGTCCGCCACCCGTTTTTGCTTGCCCCGTAGCGAGCTTTGCTCTGCTACTGGGGTGCGGTGGATTCGCCCGAAAAGGCGAAGGGTGCGGTGAAAAGCAATTCTGGCTTACGGGTGTACCGAGAGCTCGGCCAATGGCCGAGGGGCGCAAGAGGGATTTATCTCTCCCGCTCGCTGTTCCCGCAAAGAACTCCCGCCTTGGGAGTTCTTTGCTACAGATCATAAGCTATTCAAGTTGATAAAAATTCGCTACAATAAATAAAAATAAGAGTATGAAAAAACTTTTGGCTATTATCTTTGTTTTTGGGCTAATCTTTGTTGCCACTGGCATGGCAAATGCTCAAATGATGGGCGGATTTTCTAATACTTCCGTTGACTGGGACGAAGTGGTTGAACATACGTTCCGCGAAGAAAAGGAGGGGAAAGGGCTTTTGGATAAACTGCAGGCAAAAGAAGTCGCTTGCGCTGACTTGAATGACGAGCAGTTCGGGGTTCTCGGAGAGTACTTTATGGGTCAGATGATGGGAGATTCGCATGCCTCAATGAATGCCATGATGATTCAGGCGCACGGAGAAGAAGGCGAAGGGCAGATTCATGTCGTTATGGGCAAACGGCTTTCGGGATGCGACACATCCGCAACCGTTCCCGGGACGAGCGGCGGCTGGATGCCCATGATGAACATGATGTGGGGAGGGTGGTCGTCTCCCTTTGGCAATAATAATTCAACAAACAATATGATGAATTTTGGATTTGGACCTCTCGGCGGTTTTGGCTGGATTTTTATGATCTTCTGGTGGATTTTGATAATCGCCGGCATCGTTGCTCTTATTAAATGGCTCACAAGTCAATCTCGCGGCCCTCGCGAAGGCGAAAAATCGGCGCTTGAGATTCTGAAAGAATGCTACGCTAAAGGCGAGATTGATAAAAAAGAATTTGAAGATAAAAAGAAGGATTTAAGTTAGCCGCTTATGGCAATAAACGCTATCAAAGTGGCGGTTCAAGACAGTCATATCCGCCCCATAATAAAAGCAGTGAGCTGGAGAATACTCGCCATGATTATTACCGGTGCGGTTATTTATGTGTATACCGGCGAAATCAAAAAGTCAGGAGAAATTTCCGTAGTCGCCGGTCTGATATTAACCTTTGTTTATTATCTGCACGAGAGATTTTGGGTGTGGGTTAGAAAATAACTATGAAACTCGGCATTATTTTACAATCAAATAAACCGGAGCATATTTGGAATACACTCCGCTTAGGAATCACCGCGCTTAAAGAAAATCACTCGGTGCAAATAAATCTCATGAATGAAGGAGTTGAAGCGGAAGATATTCCAGACAGTGAACATTTTGACATTTCAAAGAAGATTCAGGAGTTCAAAGACCTCAAGGGCATTATTCTCGCCTGCGAAACTTGCCTGAATGTCCGCTCTAAATCCGAGAGTAAAATTTGCCCGGTTACTACCATGAGGGATTTAGTGAAAATGGTCGAGGAATCGGACAAGGTTTTAGTGTTCGGATAACGAGTAAAAAATTATTATGAAAAAATTACTTATCGCTTCATCAATATTAGCTGTTTTAGCAGGCATTGTTTTAGTGGCGGGCGGTATCTGGGGCATTTATTTTACATACAAAAATGTATCCGAAGAAAAAATCGTAACCCCGAAAGATTCGGCTGTTCCCGAAAGACCCGTGCGCGGCCCCCTAACCATTAAAGCACAGGCGGATATAATTAGAGAACACACTTTGCGAATAACAGACGGTAAAACATTTTCCGAAATGCCTCGCCAAATACCAAAATTAGACGACAATGGAAAATCCATCTTAGATGCAGAAGGTAATCCCGTTATGGTGGCAAATACCGCTCGTGATATTTGGATAACGGCGACAACGCTCATCACTGCATTGCATTTGGGAGTTTTAACTTATGTCTTTTCCGGCATGGTATTGCTCTTTGGTCTTATTTCAATATGGACGGGCGTTGTCTTTTACGCCTTGAGCCGTGAACGACAAAGTGTGTGATCATGCGCAAAAAACTCCCATCGCGGGAGTTTTTTGCTACAGGTCGTCACACGGGGTTGAATCTGGCACCAGTAGTACAAAGCTCTGACCCGGGTTCAATCCTTCGACGGGCTCAGGACAGGTCGCTCACCACGGGGGCACACAGCTCGTAATCCGGGGTAACCTTACCAGTAATTCACGATCTTGAACGGAGAAATGTTGCCGGGAATCTGCCAAATTGCGGTTCTAAATGCGTGAAGCGCGCGGAGCCAAACAACAAATAAACCCCTTTGTGGGGTTTATTTGTTGTTTGGCTCCGCTGGGTCTGGGACATTAGAACCTAAATCAGGTTTTGAATTTCTTTATACTATCTTCCATTTCTTCTTTTGTAGTTATGTTTGGAAGCAATTTATCCAACTTGGCTAACTCATCAGATCTGTTATAATTGCCCGCAAGAAAGGTATAAAACCCCCTCAAATAACTTATTGTAGTTCCCATTGCAATAAATAGATGGTCTAAATTATTTCTTGTCCAATGATAATCTGCGGTTCTGTTTTTATCCATCTCTTGTGTGTAGGGGTCGATCAAGTCCCAGACAGAAGGATATGAATTATGAGTATATTTTGAGAATAGCTTATAAATAAAAGACTTCATATCATATGCTGGAAATTTCTCGCCAGTGTCTAGCCTGACCTTTAGAAATTCTCCATATTGTTCACGACTTTTTCCTGCTTCAATTATTTCTCCTTCAAACCATTTCTTAAGATTTTTTTCTTCTTTGTCCATTGTAAACAACATTATTAAATCAAGATTCTCGTGCAGAGATCTTAGTAATTCTAGCATCTCTTGATTTCTTCCATCACGAGCCAAAAGAATCAATGTCTCCCATCTTCTCATTACTTTCCAAAAAAGTAGATAGCATGCACATATTCTTGTTTGCTCTTCTAAATCTTTTACTAGTTTTCTTATATCTATAATGTGTGGAGTGATTTTTGAAAAAACCTTTTCTAGTCTTCTTAGCTTAAGTCTTATTAGCAGCTCATCTCGCTTTTTTTCAATAAATGGATATGCAGGAAATATTTTAGCAAAACCCACTGCCCTTTTACTTTTAAAGGCTTCTAATCTCTCGTTTATGTTTTTGCTTATAGAGTTCTTAACAAGTTCTTTTGGTGTGGGCATGGATAACTGATTTATGAAGTATCTCTAGACCCGAATAGATACCCCACAATAGCTCCTAAGATACCCATTGCAGCCGTTAGTGATCCTGAGTCTTTCAAGGCTAGAAGAGATGATAATATCGCAACCAATACAATTCCTACAACTTTTAAATTAAATGGGCCAAAACCATCTTTCATGCGAATAAAAATTCCAACAAGTGTAATGACCCCTATCACTGTAATAAAAACTAAATAATTATCCATGTTTATTCCTCTGGTGCTAGGAATGAGATCTTCCTCAAAGGAAGAAGTGCTTTGTCCTCATCAGAGAGTTTATTGTAATGACCCTCCCATAAATCAATAAAATCATCGAGATCAATTTTCTCCATGTGTTTACCCGACGTTCTAATTTCAGCTATTGCATCTCTTGAGAAACCACCACTGGACACAATGACACCAACATACCCTTCTCTATGGAGATTTCCACTTAATGACTGAACCTCTGCCCTACTAACAGAATTGTCGACTCTGTGTTTTACCTGAATCCTAATCCTGGGAAATTCAGCACCAATCGGGTCTTTATAGGCCACAATATCAATACCTCCGTCAGGACCTCTGGGAGCAATAAAGGGGGTATAATATCCCATACCCCTAAACAGGGCAGCCACTAATTCTTGAAATTCATATGGATTTAATTTCCGTATATATTCTTTAATTTCTTCACGAGAATCAGATTGAGATTGTTCAAAGCTTCGTGAACGAATCTCCTCAATTACACCATCCACAACATCCTCAACTGCAATGGCTGGGTTAAGATTTCTCGCTTCTAGCCATTTCCTATATTTTCTATCTAATTCGGATTTGAAAGTTTTCGCATCAAGTTTTAAGGATTCCTTACCCTCATCAGTCAAATACCAAATTCCCTTGTTCTTTATTATCCAACCAGCCTTAACTAAGCCTATGGAGTGAAAGTGCATAATCTTAATCCACTTTATAGAACCAGTCTTGGCATAAGTATCTTTTTCTTCAGCTGTTAGATTAAGTTTTTTCTCCAGCTCCATTGAAACATCTTTGCTGGGCAAATTACCTCCATGTTCATCGAGGGTTTTTATCACAAGCTGCAGATATTCAGTTATCCTATCTCTAGTAATACTCATGGACATACCATACTCTTAAAATAATCAACTGACAAGACTTTTTTTATTGGAATTAATCATCTATACTTTTACTATAATCAATACCAATCAACATCATGTTACAGACCATAGAAAAGACAAACCTTTTTAGCCAAAGAGATAAAATTAGGGCTGATATAATCCTTGGTGATTGTCTTGAGGTTCTAAAAAAACAAGACGACAATAGCGTTGATCTGATAGTTACCTCACCTCCTTATGCAGATCAAAGAACTAAGACTTACGGTGGTATTCATCCGGATAAATACATTGAATGGTTTTTACCTATAACCAGTGAGTTGCTCCGCGTCCTCAAACCTACAGGAACATTCGTTTTAAACATTAAAGAAAAGGTTTCTAGTGGTGAAAGGCACACCTATGTCATGGAGTTAATACTGGCCATGAGAAAGCAGGGTTGGCTTTGGACAGAAGAGTTTATATGGCATAAAAAGAATTGCTATCCAGGCAAATGGCCAAATCGTTTCAGAGATGCCTGGGAGCGTTTGTTACAGTTTAATAAACAAAAAGATTTTAATATGTATCAAAAAGAAGTCATGGTTCCTATGGGAGATTGGGCCAAAGTTCGCTTAAAAAATCTAAGTGAAACAGATAAGAGAAGAGACAATTCAAGGGTTGGAAGTGGGTTTGGAAAAAATATATCAAAATGGGTTGGCAGAGATATGGCCTATCCAAGCAATGTATTGGTAATGGCAACCGAAACTTCTAATAAGAAACATAGTGCCGTCTTCCCAAAAGAATTACCCACTTGGTTTATTAAGCTATTTACTAAACCTGGCGATGTGGTTTTAGATCCATTTTTGGGTTCAGGTACTACATCTATTGTAGCCTTAGAACTTGATCGAAATTCAATTGGCATTGAAATAAAAGAAGATTATTATCATCTTGCAATTAAAAACATTAACGAGCAGACTAAATTAACATGAAGAAATTAGACTATAATAAATTAAATGAATTTATAGCATCGGATATAATTGGCCCTTTTTACAATATTCGATTGGAAAGATTAGGGTCTGCCAACTTGGCCATTATAGCCAAAAGAAAGAATCCTTATTTATTCAAAGCCAAAAACATAGAAACTGCTGGTGATCTTGCTAAAGCAATACTTGACGCCTTCCTCTCTTCACAAGAGGAAACTATATTTGGGGATCTAATGGAGAATCTTGCAATCCATGTATGTCATGAAGTTTTTGATGGAAGTAAGGCAGAAGAAGGAAAATATCGCAGCGTAGATCTCATATTTACACGAGATAATAAGCTATACATTGTTGGTATAAAATCTGGTCCGAATTGGGGTAATAGCGATCAGATTAGTATTATGAAAAGAAATTTTAAGGCTGCAAAAAAGATAATTCGAGCAACACAAGAAAATACCAAGACCATTGTTGCTGTTAATGGTTGTATGTATGGCCGAGACAACAAACCTCATAAAGTAAGCAAAGATCCCGATCTAAGCTATTATAAAATATGTGGACAGGCATTTTGGGGGTTAGTATCCGGTGATGACCAGCTTTATAAAAAAATAATCCAGCCGCTAGATAAAGAAGCCAAAAAGAGGGACGACACTTTTAAAAAACTGTATGTTAAAAAAATAAACGAGATGACTAAAGATATAGTAAATCTATTTTATGTAGAAGATAATCTAAATTGGGAGAAGATTATTGATTATGTCTCAAAGAGCTAATTCATTGGACAAGAAATAATTTAGACCATCTATTTATTGCAATGGGAACTACAATAAGTTATTTGAGGGGGTTTTATACCTTTCTTGCGGGCAATTATAACAGATCTGATGAGTTAGCCAAGTTGGATAAATTGCTTCCAAACATAACTACAAAAGAAGAAATGGAAGATAGTATAAAGAAATTCAAAACCTGATTTAGGTTCTAATGTCCCAGACCCAGCGGAGCCAAACAACAAATAAACCCCTTTGTGGGGTTTATTTGTTGTGCCGAAGATTTTACTTTACAAAAATTTAGAAATATAAGAGGATAGAGAAAATATAATGAGAGAGTAAAAAAGATGAGGGGGACGATATGACCGGAAAAATTCGCGGTCGTGGCAAGCGCGGTAAAGTCGCTCGCAAAAAATTAAAGTTATATTTGATCGGTTCTTTGAGAAATCCGGAGATACCTAAGATGGCGCAAGAGATAAGAAAACTCGGGTTTATCGTTTTTGACGACTGGTATGCCGCCGGTCCTGAAGCGGATGACAAGTGGAGAGATTATGAAAAAGCGAGAGGCCATACTTATTTGGAGGGATTGAAAGGTCTTGCGGCGGACCATGTTTATCGGTTTGATAAAAAGCATTTAGACGAGTGCAATATCGCGGTTCTTTGTATGCCGGCGGGAAAATCCGGACATCTAGAGCTGGGGTATGTTATCGGGCAAGGGAAGCCGGGATATATTTTGCTTGATAATCCAGAGAGATGGGATGTGATGTATTTGTTTGCCCATGGCAGGTTCACCAATTTTGAAGAGCTGAAACGAGAATTGAGGAAGATAAAAAGAAACAAGCGCAGATGCGCAACATGAAAACATCGGACAAAATCCGGTGTTTTTTAATCCATAAAAATAGAAAGAGGGCATCCTTGACACCCCTTGCTTTAAAATATAATATCTTATGTAAGTTTTGTTCTTTGTTAATAATCAAGGAGGCGGGCTATGAACCGGCGGGCGATGAAAGAAAGGGTGAAAGAAATTTTCGGCGGATATTTGCTGGAAGAAGGCAATTCCATGGGCTATGCTTATACCGAAACAGTTCGCGCTCTCGGACGACAGATTTTTTCGGAAATAATGCCGCTGACCCTCGGCGACGAAGAAAGAAAACTGGCAGAAATGGCTTTTAATGTCCAGCTTTTTTTTGTGTGGGTTGGAAATAAATTTCCCTATGACGGAATAGTTCTTGGGAAAAGTTATGCAGAAAAGTTAATGAAAATCTGCGAAGATTGCTCTGTTTTGATGGAATTTTTAGCCGAGCATCAGGACAAAATTATCACTGACTCTATCCGTTCTGGACTGACCAAAGAAAGATGTCTCCAAATCAAAGAAAATGTGCAGAAATTGAGCGGCGGTTTGGAGATTGCGATTGAGGGCTTGGAGCCGGGACACGGAGTCGGTGTTGCTCCGCAAACCGTCAGGAATTTATATAATGTCGGCGGGATTTTCTTAAAAGCGCTGTTTGGAGATGAACAATCAGATTCTTTTCAAAAGGAGTTTAACGCTTATATCAAGATTCTCAATGAAGTAAGCAACAGCTGTGAACAAAGTTTTATCTCTTCCGGCGATACAAATAATTTAAAACCGAATTGATACTCTTGCTCCCAAACACGGGAGCGTTTTTTTTGTAAAATTTGACAAAATGCTCAATTAAATTTAATATATCGGTACGATTTCGGTTCTTTGAAAACGAGGGAGAAATGAAAGAATTGGCGGTTTTTATTAAATATCAAAGCTTTGGCGGGGAAAAATGAGAGTTGACGGCGGCCACAAACCCGGCAACGGTTTTAACGGTTATGAATCCGATTCGTTGATCAAATATTTTAAATCGGTCGGATATAAGCCGAATCTTACCCGCCAAGAAGAAATAAAACTGTTCAAACGCATTAAGAAAGGCGATGAACAAGCCCGACATGAATTTATTGAACGCAATTTGCGGCTGGTTGTTTCGGCGGCCAGGCATTATAGAGGACGCGGCTTTGAATTTATGGATCTGATTCAGGAAGGAAATCTCGGCCTTCTTCGGGCGATGGAAAAATTTGATTATAAAATGGGTTATAAATTTTCCACTTATGCAACTTGGTGGATAAAACAAACAATCGGAAGAGCGGCGCAAGACCGCGGACGGACTATCAGAATACCAGTCCACATGGAACCCCGGCTTGCGTTTCTTAGACAATGCCGGTTCCAGCTTGAACAATCCCAAAAAACGGAACCAGGCGTTGAGGAACTTTCTGCTTATATGAAAATCAGTCCGGCTAAAGTAATCAAACTGATGGCGATAGAACGGCTTGCTTTGGTG
>Ga0208375_1001719_pt1 | contig 23197 bp, 25 predicted proteins | sample RifOxyD1_FD_184038 | JGI IMG/M metagenome (GOLD analysis project Ga0208375, IMG submission 184038) | Soil microbial communities from Rifle, Colorado - Rifle Oxygen_injection D1 (SPAdes) | ecosystem: Environmental > Terrestrial > Deep subsurface > Rock core/Sediment | place: Rifle, Colorado...
AAACATTTATTTTCTCATTTTGCAGCCACTGACCTAGATCTGGTCCTAAACGAACGACTTCATCGCTCGCCACCACTAGAGTCCCTCCACACCCAAACGCTAGCCAAATTTCTTCTACCGACGAATCATAGGAATTTGATGAAGTTTGAGCAACACGCACATTGGGAGAAAGTTTGAAATAATCTCGATCAGATAAAACCAGATTAGTAACGCTGTTATGTTCGATCATAACTCCTTTAGGATGACCGGTGGTACCTGAGGTATAAATAATATAAGCCAGACAATTGCCATTCAACCACTCAGGCTGAGTATAAGCCACAGCGCAATTGTGCTGTTTATCAATTATGCTGATATCAATTGTTTTTGCAGGACTAAAATTAAGTGAATTATTATTGGTTATTAAAAGCACCGCTTGTGAATCATTCAGAATAAATTCACCTCGGGATTTTGGAAAACTGGTGTCGATTACAGTATAAGCTCCCCCGCACTTTAATACTGCTAGCTCAGCAATATAAATATAATGAGAATCTCTAGGAAGACTGATAGCCACCACCGAATCTTGTTTTATAAACGAATGAATTTTTTGACTTAAAAAATTGCTAAGATTATCAATTTCCTTATAGGTAAACTTTAGTCTGTTTTTATTTTTATCCAAAGAGGGTACATCAATAGCAACATGGTCGGGAAAATTTAAGACAGCTTCCTGAAAAATACTAATTAAAGTCATATATGTTCCTATATTATGGGCGTGGATTTTTATAAAACAACTTTTGGTGTTTGACACTTAAAATAGTGTAATGAATACGTGAAAATAGCCACTCAATTACCATTATTTTAAACTTTGGAGCATATAACATGAAACTAGTTGCCATGATTACGCTCTTAAGCGTTACTTTATTAAATTTTAAAACTACTTGGGCATTTGATCCTATCGAAACCGTCCCTTATGTGAATTTAGAAGAATATATGGGGAGCTGGTTTGAAATTGCCAGATACGAAAACAGATTTGAAAAAAAATGCCAGGCAGTAAAAGTAAACTATCAACTTAAAAATAGCTATATTTTAGTTTTAAATGAATGCATAACTAAGAACTCACCTAGTAAAATCATAAAACTGGAAGGTATCGCCTTCGTAAATGATCCCCAAACCAATGCTAAGCTAAAAGTGAGTTTCACCCCCATTTTCAAATATCTTGGTCTTTTTGCTGGAGATTACTGGATTATGGAGCTGGATCCTGACTATCAATATGCTTTAATTGGGTCCCCAGATTTAAAATATTTATGGATTATTTCAAGAACGCCTACCTTATCTGGAAATATTATAGAGAGATTAGCTGATATAGCAGAAAATAACGGCTTTAACCGAGACAAAATTATTATGAACCCAATCTGGAATTAAAACACCGCCTGTTTTCATTTCAAATTAAAAAAGTTAACCTAGCAGTATGGATGATAAATGGGACAAAAAATACAACACCGTTGAATTTGTTTACGGTAGAGAACCTAATGGCTTTTTAAAACAGAATCTACATGCCATAACTTCCGGGAATAAAATTCTTAGTCTAGGTGAAGGTGAAGGAAGAAATGCCATTTTTCTCTTAAAAAACGGTTTTAAAGTCACCGCGATTGACCAATCCATCGTAGGTTTAAAAAAGGCAGCAAGTTGGGCATCAGAGATTGGATTTCATCTAGAAATCATTTGTGATGACTTAAAATTTCATCCAAAAGAAGAAAACAAATGGGACGCAATCGTCAACATATTTGCTCATATGAATTCATGCGAAAGAATCAAAATGCATCAAAGAATTGAGAAAGCATTAAAAATTGGCGGAGTGTATATTCTCGAAGCCTACACCGTGGATCAACTTAAATATGATACTGGAGGACCAAAAGAACTGGATTTATTTATGAGCCTTACAGATCTAAAAATAGAACTTGCTCATTTAAATTTTGAAGTCCAAAAAGAGTACATCAAAGAAATCCGTGAAGGAATTGGTCACTCTGGACAAAGTGCGGTCGTTTCGATCGTGGCTAGGAAACTATAGTAGCATTGCTAGATCATTTTAGTCTTATACTCCTTAATTCTTTAAAGCATAAGCCTTTCATAAATAATAAAATGTTATATACTATTAAAGTAACGTGTTTAACCGAGTTCGTAATTCATTATCTAATTATTAATTTATGAAACAAGTTTTATTAATAAACCCGTATAATGTCCCACAACCACGAAAAATTATTGAAGAAGCTGCCTCACTTACTATGGTTGATGGAATAGCGGTTGCTAAAGACAAATACGAAATTATCGAAATTCCCGAAATGCCCACTGACACTCTGTTACCTTCAGGAATAAAAAATACAATTATTGTCTGGTTTTTTGCTAATGCTGGCCAGGTAGAATCTAAAATAATAAAAATTAGAAAATTTGTTAAACGCTTTGAGGATAGTTTCACACCTATCGCTATCATTGCCCCTGATGTCGTCATGGGACTTTCAAAAAGAATCAAATTTATTAAGCTCAGTCAGGCCCAAGAATCATTTCGAAAAATAGCAGATAATTATTTTGGCGCCATTGAGCTGGCAACAAATATAAAATATGATATTTATGATCGACAAAAAATTAAATCCAAAGAAATACCACAATCTTTCACTGTTTTGCCTGGACTTGAACCCCAAATTTCCTTTGAAGAAGCTGATGAATTAAAAGTAATTAAACCGGGCTCACCGGAACGAAAATTTAAAAATTGGTTTGAAACCAAACAAGACGAAGAGATGGATGCTTCCGCTCAAAAAATTACTAATATAATTGAGAGAGAAGCAATTATGAAAGATATCTGTGGATTATCCCCTGTAATAAACTATTGGACAAAATCTGAAGAGTTTGTAGACAAAACTGTTATTGGAATAGATCAAAATAAATTTTCAATCTCACTCAATACCAATCTAAAAAAAATAATTGATGGCAATGAAAAAGTCCTTTTTTTTAGAGGGAATCATCAAGATGGTGGTATTTATTTTTATATTGAAAACCTCAAACAACAACTAGTCGGTCAAAACTTACAAACCAACCCACCGGATATCATCTGGAAAATTGAAAGAAGAAAAAGTAAACGCTTACAATTTCTTCCGGTAGAAAAATTTAAAGTGTCTATTCATCTTCTTTTAATGGGTAAAGTAAAATGTTTTGTAAGAGAAGCCTTGGGGATAAGTGATGGTGGCATCATGGTGGGACTTGCCAGCAAGGATTTACAAAATTTCACTCCCGGAACAGAAGTCAAATTACTTTCATTTAAAATTGATGGGAACGAAATTTCTTGTAGCGGAAAAGTAATCTGGTGTAGAGATACCAGTTTTAAAACAATAAGTAATCGCAAGCGTATAAAATCCGGAATAATTTTTATTGGTCTACCAGAAGAAGATAGAAAATTTATTGAAGAATATGTGGCCAATAAATTTATAGACACTAAAAGCAAACCTATTTAATTAGTCTGATGGGAGTCAACTTATGAAGTGGATTATTATTTTATCTTTGGCTGTGCTTATTTCTTGCATGAACAACCAAAAAAATCATAGCGAAAAAATACAAAATCAAATCGCCCAGTCAACCGAAGCACCCAGTTCATTTACTGTAAAAGTATCCACCTCTAAGGGGATTTTTTTGCTTAACTGCCAAAAAAGCTGGGCCCCTCTTGGAGCCAACAGATTTTACCATTTAGTGAATATTGGGTTCTTCAGTGAAGTCAGATTTTTCAGATATGTACAGAATTTTGTTGTGCAATTTGGTATTTCTGGTGATCCCCAAATCAGTAGTGTGTGGAAAAACTCAAATATAAATGATGATCCGGTAAAACAATCTAATAAAAAAGGAACTCTATCTTTTGCCACCGCAGGACCAAACACCCGCACCACCCAACTTTTTATCAATTTAGCTGACAATCAAAGACTGGATGCCATGGGATTTACGCCGCTTTGTATGGTTAGTGAAGGGATGGAGACCATTGAAAAACTATACAGCGAATATGGCGAAGCTCCTTCAAACCAACAAAATCAAATCGAAAGTGACGGTAATCAGTTTTTAAATAAAAATTTCCCCAATCTGGATTACATTATAAAAGCTGAGATAATTAAGTAATAATTCCACTATTTTTGACTTGTGTAACTTTTTTTTAAATGTAAGAAAATGTTATGTGTAAAAATAAAATACAGCGGCTATGATTTTTCAAATTTATTAAACGAGGAAGTCACATGAAAATTCTGTTTCCGATTGTCGCTGCTGTTTTATTCACCTTTATTAATCCTGCTTTTTCTTCTCCTTATAATAGTAAAATTGTTGGTGGACAAGAAGCCATAGTTGGCGCTTACCCGTGGATGGTAGCGTTGGTGAGTTCTCGAAATTCAGATGCTGAATCTGGACAATTTTGTGGTGGAACTCTTATTCGCCCAGACTGGGTTCTCACAGCAGCTCATTGTGTAGTCGATTCAAGTGCCTCACGCATTGATCTTGTTCTGGGTAGACATAACTTGTCCGATTCAGAGGTTGGCGAAAGAATTGCGGCTAAAAAGATCATTGTACACAAACTTTATGATGCATCCAACCAAATCAATGACATTGCACTTATTCAGCTAAAAAAACCTAGCGCTCAAACGACTGCACAATTAATAGATGCTGATACTGAAGAACTTTCTGATCCAGGATCAGAAGCTACGGTAATCGGCTACGGATTAATGAAAGAACATGCTTTTTCTGGCCCGGGGAAGCTTTATAATGTCAACGTTCCAGTGGTCACTAACGTTGACTGCAAAACAGCTTATGGCGACGATTCTATTATTGATTCCATGATTTGTGCTGGATATCCCCAAGGTGGAAAAGATTCCTGCCAAGGTGATAGCGGAGGACCTTTAGTAGTTTTTAATTCTGACAAAGTTGCTCACCTCACCGGTATCGTCAGCTGGGGAAATGGATGTGCCAGACCTAAGTTCTTTGGCGTTTACACTCGGGTTAGTGAATTCGTTACTTGGATAGATGAGAATATAGCCCTCGAATAAATTTCTTTTAACTTATATTTCAAAAACGGTTTCGAAAGGTTAAAAAGCCACTCGAAACCGTTTTTTTTTAATAATTATTCATACTTTTTCGATATTTGTGAATTTGCTTTTTAATAGCATCTTCTGTACTCATTAGCGCCTTCATAGGGCTTTTACTTTGCTTTTTAGCAAAAAGTAGATTTTTAATTCCTTTAACCTGAATTTTTGTCTCATATAATCCGTGTTGATTATTTTCAATTTTAACAGCAATCTTCCCTTTGATAGGGTTCATGACTTTTTCAATTCTTTGTTTTGCTAAATCAATTTGATCCAAAATATAATTATTCACTTATTTCCCTCCTTGTAAAATATTTTCAACTAGCCTTTTCAAATGAAAAGGCTAATGATTGCAATATATCCTGATTGGGTAAATTCAAAGTATAGTCAGACAACTCCTCCCTAATTTTAAAGACTTTTCCTTCTGGTTCACGTTTTACTTTTTTTATAGATTTTGGAAACATTAACTTATTTAAACAATCCTTTGAATATTTAAACCCCTTCACTTTAACTCTTTTACCTACTAATTTTTTAATTTTATTTAAATTTTTTGAACAATCTAAAAGAACATCTTCGCCATCATCCGTATAAAGGCTAAAGGAAACTGGATCACCACGACGACTCCACTTGACAGGCGTTACAATTCCCACATATTTTTGCAGACTCATCAACTACCTCCTTGGTTAAGTTAAAAAAATATTTTAATTTGCACAAACAAGGCATAATTAAGTCAGCTTTTCATGAGTAAAATTGATATTATTTTTGAAGGTGTCAAGATTCTAAGCTTTAAAAAAATTAAAAAACTATTTCACATTTCATAGCTTTTCTATCAACAATTCAATCAGTTATAAATATTTATCTTACGCTTTTTTATTTTACAATATAATTATTTTGTTATAACTATACAACCATATAATTATACACAAGTATAATTAAAAAAGGGAAAGTGTTATGTCTAGGCCTTCAAACAACACCAATAAAGCACTCTTACAAGCTGGAAGAAAACTGCTACCCAAATATGGCGTTTCTGGTCTTACGCTACGTCTGGTAGCTACTAAGGCAAAAGTAAATCTGGGAATGTTTAATTATTATTTCAAAAACAAGAATGATTTTGTTGAGCAAATGCTCCAGGAAATATATGAGGATTTTTTCCTAAAACTTAAAATGGATATTGCGGAAGATAAAACCCCTTTAACCAACCTCACCGATGTTTTATTTGTACTCGGACAGTGGATTCGTGACAATCGCGAACTCGTGTTTTCCCTCATGAAAGACGTCTTAAATGGTGACAAGACTGTTATCCGATACGTCCAAAAGAATTTTCACCGACATCTGTTTATGATTAATGATCTTATTAACAAAGCAAAAAAATGTCATGAAATCAGAGATACCCACAACTATAACATCATACCCCCGTTAATGGCTTCCACTGCCGTAATTCCCATTCTCGCTGAAGTTTTTAGAAGGCAGCTAGGATTTTCTATTTTACCAATACCTGGAAAACTTGCGAGCGATATTCTTTCAGATAAATCAATTAAAGAGAGAATCGACTGCTTAATCCAAGGTTTTCACCATTAACAAATAGAGAGGACTCATGAGAATATTAATATTTTTAAGTTTCTTTTTATGTTCTATAATTTCCTTCGGGGCTACTGAGATATCCTTAAATCTCTCGGACTTATTACAAACGGCAATTACTGAATCTGACAAGCTAAAATCCGCGGAGCAACAATCACAGGGAATTGACTATAAAAGAAAAACCATAAGAAGCTATTCATTGCCCCAATTTAATATCGAAGGAAATTACAAATACACTGACGATATACCTACTATGACTATCCCCTTGGGTCTTACTAATCGTGAAATACAAACCGGGAAACATAACGCTTATTTTATGGGTGTAAGCACTTCATATCTATTAACTGACTTCGGCTCCAACTCCCTAAATCAAGCATCCATTGCCAAAATTAAAAATGCTAAAGAATGGGAAAAACAAGCCATTGAGCAGTCCATACATCTTGAAGTTAAAACTACTTTTTTTAAAGTCAAACTTAATATTGAAAAAATGAACCTGGTTCTTGATTCATGGCGCTTGAGTCTTGCTCAACACCTGGAGATATCTAAACAATATAAAGCAGGGACCGCTAACCAGGTTGACTATCTTCAATCCCGCAAAGAATCCTTGGATTATAAATCGCGATTTATTGAAGCCCAAAACAATCTTGCGCAAAATTTAATTCACCTGATGAGACTCAGTGGTCAAAATAATCATCCAGATAAAATCATTTTGCCCGTAGATAAGAAAATGTTATCACTACTACCAAACGATCTCGAACCTCCCCGAACCATTATCAATATAGATAACTCTCCTTACAAAAAAATTAACGTTGATACTATTCTTTCAAATTCCTGGTCGATTGAACATCCGAACTTAAAAAGAATTAATTCTGTACGTGAAAGCCACATTTTAGCTAAAAAAAGTGTAACAAGATCTTATTTTCCGAAAGTTTCCATTTATGCCAAAAGCGGATATGAATACCCGGACGGTTCAAAATCACAGTTTCACAAACAAAGTACCGTAGGAGTTAACTTGACGATGCCTTTATGGGACGGAGGGGCCATCAGTAGTAGTCGAGGAGAAAAGGAAGCCGCTATTTCTGAAATATCTTTTGAAGAAGCCAGTATTAAAAAAGATTTGTCATATGATCTAGAAAATACTCTCAACAACCTGACCGACTTGAAGCGAGAACAATCAGTTATTGCAAGTGGGATAAATGATGTTGATCAAATGTCAAAACTGATTTTCAAATCTTATCGTGCCGGTAAATCAACCATGACGGATGTTCTAGCAACTAATTTAAAAGCCCTGGATTGGAAAGTCCGCTTGGCCAATATACAAACCCAAATATTAATGCAAATCGCAGTTTTGGAATACTTAAGCTCAAGGACAATATTATGAAACTTAGACTTTTTATTATCCCAGTAATTGTAATTTTAGGCGGAATCATTTTTTACAAATACTGGATTAATCAAAACTTTTACTATGTGGCCACGGTTGAAGCAACTAAAATTGATCTATCCGCACGTCTCACATCAACTATCAGTAGTATTGAAGTCAAGGAAGGTATGGAAATTAAGGCACAAGAAAAACTTATACAACTTACCTGCGACGATACTAAGCTTGCCTTTGATCAAATTGAGCGTGATTACCTTCGGGGAGAAAATCTTTTCAAACAAGGAGTTCTCGCAAAAGAAAACTATGAACACTTAAGACATAAATTTAATGATGCCAAAATAAAATGGGATTGGTGTAGCATTATTTCTCCCATTGATGGTTATGTGCTCCACATAAATAAAGAAATTGGAGAATATGTCATCCCAGGAACAAAACTTATTACTATTGCCGATCTAAAACACGTTTATGCCAATATCTATATAGAAGGTTCAAAAGTTGAATCATTAAAACCAGATATGGAAGTAGAGGCCATTGTAGGTTTTGAAAGTCAAAAAACTATCTTGGGCAAAATTGCTGTTATTAATGAAGAAGCCGAATTTACGCCTAAAAATGTTCAAACAAAAGATGAAAGGACTAGATTAGTTCATATGGTAAAAATCAACTTTGATAACGAAAATCTTCTCCTAAAACCAGGCATGAGCATAGAAGTAAACCTAAAATAATATGAATGAAGCCTATACCATCGACATTTCCAATTTAAAGAAATCATTCAAGGGTAATTCCGCTTTACTTGGCATAGATCTGAAATTTGAACCAGGTAATATGCACGGAGTAATTGGTCCAGAAGGGGCGGGAAAAACCACTTTGTTTCGTATTATTACTGGACTTTTATCTCCCGAGCAAGGAAGCGTTCACTTTAAAAATGGTCATACCATTATTGAGCGACAGCATATTAAAAAACATATTGCATACATGCCAGAACGCCAAAGTCTTTATCCTGACCTCTCCATTGAAGAGCATTTACGATTTTTCAGCGCACTCTATAAACTAAGCGAACAGGAATATTTAGATAAATCTTCCAAGCTCCTTACCATGACTCGCCTAAAGCCTTTTCTTGATCGTCCCGCTAAAAAGCTCTCCGGCGGTATGTACAAAAAACTAGGCCTCATGTGTGCACTACTTGGTATGCCCAAAATACTCATTTTAGATGAACCCACCAATGGGGTTGATCCCATCAGCCGTAGAGAATTTTGGGAACTTCTCTACAGTATATTAAACCCTAGCATGACGATATTAATCTCAACCGCCTATATGGATGAAGCTGAACGCTGTATGAAAGCTCATCTCATGCAGGATGGAAAACTGATTGTTTCCGGCCCGCCTAAGGATCTGCTTAAGTCCAATAGTGTAACCAGCGTTAGCGACCTCTTTATTAAACTGACCAGCAAGGGAGAATTAAATGCATGATTTAAGTATCATTGTAAATAACCTGGTCATTCGTTTTGCTGATTTTGTAGCAGTTAACAATATCAGCTTCAATGTTAAAAAGGGGGAAATTTTTGGACTCCTTGGTGCCAATGGTGCTGGGAAAACCACTACCATCAGGGCCCTACTTGGAATTATTATCCCCACCTCGGGATCTCTCAAGGTAGCAGGTATAGAATCTTCAAAAGCAACCAACGAAGATATCAAGCGAAAGATCGGTTATATGTCTCAAAAACTAACCATTTATGACGATCTGACGGTGGCTGAGAACCTTGAATTAATAGCAGGTCTAAGAAAACTCAGTCATAAACAATTTATTGAAAAATCAGATAAAATTCTTGAAATGATTTCTTTCAACCAATCTAGGAAAACGCTGGTTAAAGAATTACCAAGTGGAGTAAAACAACAAGTCTCGCTAGCAGCTTCGGCCATGCATGATCCGGCTATCATATTTCTGGACGAACCAACCGCAGGGGTCTCCCCTTTAGCGAGAGAAAAATTCTGGGAACTGATTTATCATTTTGCCAAAGAAGGTAAGACTATCCTCGTAACTACTCACTACATGGATGAAGCTGAAAAATGTGAACGGATTGCACTCATGCGGGCGGGAGAGATTATTGCCCTAGATACTCCTAAAAATCTAAAACATAAAATTTTTCCTTACGGCATTTTCGAGTTAAAACCAAAGGATACACAACTTGCCCAATCTTTATCCGCTAAATGGTTAACAGCACAAGACATATTCACCCTAAAAGCATATGGACTACGCTTTCATGCATTTATTCACGATTGGAAGCAATTTAAATCACTTGAAGATGAACTTAAAAAAGATTTTGAAATGGAAAATATAAATCCGTCATTTGAAGATGTATTTATTGAGCTAGTCGAGGGGCAAAACCGATGAAAAATTTTGAACTACAAAGAGTTTATGCCATCGGAAAAAAAGAAGTGGCCCATATTATGCGTGATCCTTTTACTTTGATTTTTGCTCTAGGGATTCCCTTTATCCTAGTTTCTATTTTTGGATTAGCAGTGGATTTTGATGTAAAAAATATGCCACTTGCCATTCGTGATGAAGATCAAACTAGCGTATCTAGAAATCTAAAAGCAACGCTTGAATACTCTGGCGTTTTTAAACCATTCTATGATTTTGAAACCGGTGATTTAAGCGAAATTATTTCAAGTGAAAATGCTCGGGCCATCATGATTATAAAATCTGATTTACAGAAAAATACTTCCAATGGTCTAAACACTTCCGTTCAATTTCTCTTTGATGGAGCTGACAATACCATCGTTAGCTCGCTTCTAAGCTATATGGCAGGACTTGAAATGCTAGTTAATCGTCGTCTGACCAAAGAAACGTTCACTCCCATGAAACTCCAAACTCGCTTTCTTTTTAATCACCAACTAGAAAGTGCCAAATTTACAGTCCCGGGCCTTACCGTGGTGGTGCTATCTATTGTCTCTATATTGTTAACATCCCTCACTGTGGCACGTGAATGGGAAAATGGTTCTATGGAATTACTCCTGACTACCCCCGCTTCACCTTTTGAAATTATCTTAGGAAAACTCATACCTTACGTCGTCATTGGGATCACTGCAGTGATCTTTATTTATCTTATAGCTCGCTTATTTTATGGTCTGCCTTTTCATGGAAGTCATTTTACATTTCTTTTAGGATGCCTCTTATTCATTACTGCTTATCTCGGTCAGGGGTTGTTGATTTCCATTGTATGTCGCAAACAACTTATGGCCATGCAATTTGCCATGACATCGGGATTATTACCTTCATTTTTACTCTCTGGGTTTATTTTCCCAATTGAAAACATGCCAACTTTTTTTCATTATTTAACTATGATTTTTCCAGCTCGCTGGTTTATGGTTATCAATCGTTCACTATTTCTAAAAGGGACTTCTATAATCGACTTGCTCACTCCCTTTATGGGTCTCGTTATCATAAACATTGTTTTCATAGGACTCGCCTCTTTAATTTTCAAAAAGGATTTAGAGCCGTGAATATCACCATCAAAAGTTTTATTAAAAAAGAATTTCTGCAGGCCTTGCGCGACCCCCGAATGCGAATGCTTATATTTGCCATGCCAATTATTCAATTAATTGTTTTTGGAGTGGCCATCTCGACAGAAGTAAAAAATATCCGTTTGGGATTGGTTACTAATAGTAATGATTATAAAATGAGAAGCATCTATGAGCATGCCATAGCAAGTGGAAATTTTATTCCTATCAAAGAATCAGTAAATGAACTAAATGCCTTTGATCTCATAAAAGCTGGTCGAGCCGATGCCATTTTAATCGCGCCTCCTAAAGGTTTATCTCGTGCTATGGATCGATCAGACGGAAATGCCCAACTATTAATTGATGCCAGTAATGTTGTGAAAGCCAGAAGCGTTGAACGTTATATCGAAGCCATTATGTATGCGCAGGTCGAACAAAAACGAAGTCCTCTTATAAAATTTGATGTTCGTGTACTTTATAATCCAGCCATGCGAAGTGCACTTTTTATGGTACCAGGGGTCATGTGCATGATTGTTTGCATTCTATCTATAATTCTAACCAGTATGAGCATTGCCAAAGAAAAAGAAATGGGCACATTTGAAATGCTTATTTCTTCCCCTATTAAACGCTCTGAAATAATTATTGGAAAAACCATTCCTTTTTTCTTGCTGGGACTTTCCAATATCCCTATAGTTTTAGCCGCAGGTATTATAATATTTAATTTGCCAGTACGAGGTTCTCTCTTAGCACTTGGGATTGCTGCTGCCGCATTTGTATTTTGCACTGTTTGTATTGGAATGTTGATATCAACTTTTGCTTCTAGTCAGCAGCAGGCCATGCTTGGTAGTTTTATATTTCTTTTTCCTGCTCAAATGCTAGCGGGAATAATGTTTCCCATTGAAAACATGCCTATCTATCTTAAATTTTTTGCTTATCTTAATCCACTCACTTATTTTGTACGCTTGGCCCGCAATATCCTACTTAAAGATGGACCGTGGTTATTTGTGTTGCAGTACTCGGGAATCTTAATACTACTTTCTTTAGTGATTTTAATTATCAGTGTAAAACGTTTTAGAAATACTCTGGCTTAACTAGCAAAAAAAAAGGCATCCGTTAGAGGACGCCTTTCTTTTTTTCTAGCTTAGAAACTAATTAGTTTCCTGAATTAGTTTTTTCTTCTTCAGCAGGAGCTGCTTGTTCAGCAGGAGCTGCTTGCTCAGCAGGAGCTGCTTCAGCAGGAGCTGCTTGTTCAGCAGGAGCTGCTTCAACTGCTTGTTCAGCAGGAGCTACTTGCTCAGCATCTTGTGAAGAATCTTTACAAGAAACAAAAACCAACATTAAAAGAGCTAAAAGATACACAGAAATTTTCATAATCAGTCTCCTTGAAAACTTATTCATTCATATTCTTTATTATTAAATATAAAGATTATTTCAATTTAAAAAATTGATTATTTTTATCGTTTAATATTAATGTTGTAAATAGATACTTTTTTTTTATTTGCTTTTGTAGTTTGCTTAACTTTTCAAAACAATTTAAAGTAAAAAAATATTGTTCGGGAGTCATTTATTTCCCCCGAGCAAATCTAATGATTTAAGCTACTTACACCAACGAATGCCACGTTGTTAATGATTGCTAACCCTAAACCTAGTGCAAAGAACAGCTCCTCATATTTTCCAACAAAGATTGTAAAAAACCCATTAGTTTAAGAAAGTATTCACCAAATCCGTCAATTCTAATATTAATTATCAAAGTATTAAGCAAAACCTGCACTTTATCTGTAAAGAAAGATTCTAATAACCTTCATGTGCCATATGGAAAAACATTTCCATATGATGAATGATTTCTGAATGGGCAGTAACTCTTTTTTCAAGAGGAACGCCCACGGAAGGTGTCTCCACTACAATAACAGTTTTAGTTGGATGTTTGAGGATCATGCTGTTATTTTTATATATCACATTGGAAGCAAGCAGTTCATCAATTGAACCATCTTTTGAAGCATTCACAATGCCATCGACAATAATGTCCCCAAACCTTGTTACCCCATTTTTTTGCAAGAGAACATCATGACCTGTTAAAATTTCAACTACCAATTTAGCAATTGGATCCGCTACTCCCATTTTTCCTTGAGAATAGATATAAGAAAAAGTATTACTACCTCTGGAATCTTCATCTTCATGAAAATCCATTGATAAAATTGGGGGACGTGGATTGATGTTCTTTAACACGGCCTTAGTCAACTGATCAGCTTCGCTGCATGCCGGAGATATTCTTCTGGGATGATAATCATCATTGAAAAGAAGATGCTCTGAATCTCCAACGCTAGTTCCATTATTATAATCACGATATTCGTTTGGATATCTCCAATTTTTAAAATAACCCAAAGGATTACACATCGGAATAAAGACTACCGGAATGTTCTCATTTTTAAGTTGTTGCAAAATATTAATATTTTCGTAAAGGGCATTAGGACCAGCTGGCTCTTCGCCATGAATTCCCGATAGTACCCAAAGAGCTGGTCCCTTTTTTTTAGTTTTAAACAGTAAAGCTGGGAAATCACCCTCGGAAGACTTTTGCCAATAAATAACTTCCCTACTCCAACCTTCTTCCAATTTTGAATATCGCTTATACAGTTCCCATAAGGTATGCCTTCCATCTTCTCTGTAAGAAGACTTACAAAGCCTTCGGTTATTCATAAAACTTCGAAATTTTTTATTCATCTAACTTCTTTACTGTCACAAATCGAAAAACATCAACAGTTACTCTTACTATTGATTTTATTTAATGTACCATGTTAAGTCCAGCTCTAAATCTTAAGTTCCTTTTTAAATCGCTACCAACTATAATTGTCCTAATGATATGATAGTCAAACTCCTTAAAGACAAATTTTTCTTAAGTTATTTTTTGATCGGAATTATTGGTTTTCTTTTTCCTTTTATCGATTTATATGAAAAAGAAAGCATTTCCCGCATCTCAATACATTTGTTTTTTTTACTCATTATTTTATTCCCAATTGTAGAAGAATGTATTTTCAGAGGTATCTTACAAAGCCTATTACTTAAAATAGTTCTGTTCCAAAAAAAAATTTTTTGTATCACTTATTCCAATTTTCTAACTAGTACTCTCTTTGCTTTAACGCATTTATTTAATCACCCACCAATTTGGGCCTTAGGGGTCATTATTCCATCCATAATCTATGGTTATTTTAGAGAACGGTTTAATCACCTTTTACCTCCCATTCTTTTGCATATCTGGTATAATTTTATCTATTTCATACTTATCAGTAGTAATTTTAATGAGTGATTTCTTTTTAACCATAGATAATTTAAATAAAACTTATTCCCCTAATAAGCTAGTTTTAAATAATCTAAACCATTCATTTAAAAAGGAAGAAATTATTTCTATTCAAGGTGACAACGGTTCAGGAAAAACCACCCTTCTTAGAATTCTCTCCACCCTTTCACTTCCAAGCTCAGGTCAAATTACCTTAGATAATGTACCACTTGAAGTAGTAAGTAAAAAACATAGACACTTCATTGGTTGGATGCCCTCTGGGAGTAATGGTTTTTATTCAAAACTCACCGGACTTGAAAATATTTATTTTTTTGCGTCCTTTTATAATTTAGACACAAAACCTTTAAATCAAGAAATCGAAGTTTGGAAAAACAATTCACTTTTCAAGGAAGCTATTAATCAGAAGTTTTATCTTTGCTCTACTGGCATGAAAAACATTTTACTTTTATTTAAAGCGTTTATGCATAAACCGAAAATGATTCTACTAGATGAACCACTGGCTAGTTTTGATAATGAAACTGCCATTTTTGCTTCAAAAATGATTACTAATAACATTAATAACAAAATAGTTCTTTTTACCTCTCATCAAGAACTGGATGTTAAAAAACTCGCTACTCGCTCACTAATGATCAGAGGAGGCATGCTTGTTTAATCAAATCAAAATATGCTTTATTAAGGAATTTCGCTACTATTATCAAAACCCGCTGGTTTTGTTTTCTATTTTTTTAAACGAACTTATTGTGCTTTTGGTTTTCTGGTATACTGCCAAAGCCTTCGTCCCCAATTTGGAAATTTTCTCCGGCAAAGCCATCGACTATTTTACATTTATTGTAATCGGCGAAACGGCCCTTAGGATTCCATCATTTTTTATAAGTATCATTGGTCAGAATATGAAAAATGCCACATTAGATGGTGTTTTTGACAATCACTTGCTTTTAAAATATTCCCCCCAATATTCCTTTTTTATAGAGGGACTTTGCGCCAGTTTCTTTGAAATATTAAAAGTTGCTCTGGTGCTTTTTTTAGCTTCAGTTTTCTTTGTAATAGACATTACTTTTTACGCATTGTTGTTGGCAATCCCCATTCAACTTATATCAATTTTAATTTTTACCGGCCTCGGTCTCATATCAGTTTCTATATTGTTGGTTTTAAAAAGAGGTGAAGCCTGGTTAATGAGATTAGTATCAGTTGCAACTATTTTAGCTGGAGCATATTTCCCAACGACTGTACTTCCGTATGGTTTAGACATTCACCTTCGTTTTGCCTCCCCTTTTAATTTACTTTTGGAATCAACCAGGCAAATTATGCATGAACAAATCAGTTACCAAACCTATTTTCAATCTTGTTTCATTCTTTTTCTTTGGGCGATACTCCTTTCAACTTTCGGTTATTTCCTTTTTTCTAAGGCACTTGATCTACATAAAAAAAGTGACAAGCCTTTTACATACTTAACATGACAACTCAAAACTTTCTTCCCTCAAATTTAATCAGTGAATTTTCAAAAATTAATTTTAAACATATTGAAGAAAATTGTCTGGAAGGACTGTTCGACCGGTACTACCCTGAAATGATTCCTGTACAAAAAAAGAAGCAGTATCATACGCTGTGGATTTCCAGATGGCACAAGATTAAATCATTTGAAAATGAACTTGTGCAATTACAAGACGAAATAAAGGCTAGGAATATAAATATTGTACTACTAAAAGGTATGTCTTTTGCGCACTCACTTTATCCAGACTTAGGTTCCAGATATATGTCTGATATAGATTTACTAGTTGATGAAAAATCTCTACATGATCTTGAAAACATACTCATCGGTTATGGATATCATAGGGTCGCTGATTCTAAATGGCAGGCCAATAATTTTAAAAGGACATTTGAAAAACCACATTTGGAAACTAGCTTAGTTATTGAAGCTCATACCAGATTATTTTTTCATATTAATTTCCCGATGGTTCATTTTTTACCATGGATTCACACCCCTTATAAAATATTAAGCCCTGAAATAAATTTAGTTCATCTGGTGGGACATCTTGCCTTTTCACATACCTTTATAAAATTTTTTTGGATGATAGATATTTTCAAATTCATTTCCCATAACGAAAAAGTTATTAAATGGGATTATTTCTTTAAACTTATAAAAAAATACCGTCTTCAGAATTCATGTGACATGGTCTTTTTTATACTGAATCGTTATTTCCATTATAGTAGCCCAGCCGACCTTAAACCGCTCACGTTTATGAAAAAATTAATCTACACAAAATTAATTACCTTTTCATTCTTAATGGAAAACCAAAATTTAAAAATCCGCTACTTTCTTATTAAACATATGACCAAAGATAGCTTAGCAGAGTGTATCAAATACGATTTTTATTGGTTGATGGATTATCTGAAACAAAAAATAAACTGGAAAACTGGACTAAAAGAAAAATAATCAAATAAAAAAATCGCCTTATGGCGGCAGGATAACCCCTTTGAGTCTTGTGCGAACAATAGGCTATGTATTTTTTTATTATATGCCCCCGAGCCCCCCATCTATATTCTTTTTGGTTTCTAATTAAGCCTTCAACCGTACCCAGTATATCGGTCAAAGAAATTTCATCAAAATGTAATGAACGATCCCCTTTTAGGATATTTCTTTGACCAATTTGAATTAACCGATGGACAACTAATTCTTTATCAAGTCGAATTAAAACGATATCGCCAACCTCCACATCTTTTTTGGAAAAATTAACAATAACCTCATCTTGGTCCTTAAGTAGTGGCAGCATACTAAGACCTTTAAATGGTAGAGAATAAGATTGTAAACATTCTTCTCTGACCTTTTTTTGAACTTGGGCTAACATTTTCATATATTCAGGAATCATCAGAGCATCATGCATCTCATTTAACCCCATCCCTGGACAAACATCTAAAAAGCCATCTATTGAATCATTAAAAAGATTTTTTATATCTTTATTTTTTAATAATCTCCACATATTTGCCCGGTCACTTTTCCAAATTGACTGAAAATCTTCCACCAGTAAATTACCAACAACCTCTCTGATCTCCACACATGGTAGTAATTCACCTTTGTAATTAACCGCACATTTAGTTTTAGCCACATTGCAGATTGCGGCATCCAAATCAACTAAGCTCGGTTTGGGAATACTTTCAGGCCACTTATTGCATTTATCTTTAAAATGTTTTTCCAACTGAGCCTTCGAAGGTCGAAGACTTAAATTGCATTGTTTACCCAACAAATCACATGTAACCACCGGGTCACTATTGAAATCCAGTTTATAATTGATAGCAAATTCACAAACAGAAAAATAATCTGCAATATTGTTTTTCGTCAGCAAGGTATTGATGCCGATATTAATTTTTGTATTTTTAAGATACTCAATTGCCTTGATGATTCTTTTATACGAGCCATGCATTCCGGTCATTTCATCATGAATTTTTTCTTTAGTTGAATAAAGGGAGATGGTAATATTATTAAGTCCAACTTTTTCCAATTTATTAGCATACTCCTGACTTTCAATTAAAAAAGCGTTGGTGATCAGCGAAGTATGAAAATCAAGCTGATGGGCATATTCAACTATTTTGAAAAAATCCGGGTGGATCAAGGCTTCCCCTCCAAGAAAAATAATATATAGGGTGCCAGCTTTTCTAAGTTTATCTAAAATTACCTTCCATTGTTCCAAGGAAAGATCAGGCCCTATATTTTTATCAACATAACAGTGAAGGCAGGTATGATTGCATTTTGAAGTAAGTTCTAAAGATGCTTGAAGAGGTATACACTTTTCTTCGGCCTTTTTCTTATAACTTTCGAAAATTTTTTGATCAGTCATTGATTTCAATCAAGGCAATATCTTTCATTGCTATTAAAACTTCTGCTAAATCCGAACTGGCAATAGTATCATCAACATCAAAATACTCTATTAATCCTTCAAGCAAGGTTTTAAAAGACTTTTCATGTTCCAGCTCTTTCCAAATCCAACTGGCGGTTTCATTCAGCTCATGTGACATTCTGGTTTCGGGAGAGAGAATAACAATTTTCTCATCCAATTCCTGCCAAGGTAATTTTTTTCTAACAATTTTTGCATTACTATTTAACATACTTCCAAAATCCCTTATCTAATGAAAAATACAAATTATAAAATGAATATCGGCGAGTTACATTCGTCGCTAGCTTCATCATCTCACCTTCAGTTTGGCTGTCAGATTCTCCCCAGAAAATATTAGCACAGGAAGAAATCAATTTTCGATAAGACTCTGCAAGCTCCATCTTTTCAATTTTATTTTCGCTGGATTTAAAAAGCCAGTAAAATGCGCCAACCGGATAGCTCTGATCAAGAATAGATTTGTTATTATAAAGTCCGCCAAGAGCTGCCCCTTTGGCATAATAATCTTCCCCCATTTGAAAAAGTATATTCATATCATCCCCAAGCACAAGCTTTTCATCAGCAAGCGTAGTGAGGGTAGATTTACCATATCCCGAATGTCCAAGAAAAAAATGAGCTTTCTGATCAACCACCACACATGAACTGTGTAAAACTGTATTTTTTATTTGAAGCAGTTTTCTTGGCATAAACCACCTTAAAATATTAAAGAAACCATCCGCGATATCCTCGTTTATTATTGCCACCACATTATCACCAACCATTTTTCCGGCAAAATCTCGTTGGATAGCAATTTCCTGATTACTCGTACTGCTAATAAGACATTCAGAACTGGTTTCGTTTTCCCACTCAAGATTTGAAATATTAAAGTCTCTTATAGAGTACAAACTTAATTTAAGTTTTGATTCACCACTTGATTCATTTTTCACCCAACTTGTTGGCACCAAACTCAAAATCAATTTTAGAATCGCTTCTCTAGAGGCATTTATACTAACCAAAATTCCGTGATAATTAAGATGGATCTTATAATTCAAAGAACATTCCAAAGGAACATTTTCCACAAGGTCAATTTTTTTTTGACTCAAAGAAGGATTGGAGTAGCTGGTAAAATCCATTTTCACTACGACAATAACCGACCATCCTTACAAAAATATGGAGCCCCAGTGGTAGTTTTTCTTGAGGCAGCTGTAGTTCCGTTACAAACAGCACCAAATGTCATAAGTGGCTCTGAAATAACGTTGGGTTTTATATATTTTTTTTTGTTATCCGTATTCCTAATTTTTTTATCTGTTTTATTTCCCATATGAAAAAACCTCTCAACGAAGAAAAATTATAACTTTGTGTTAAAAACATTATAGCATATCTCTAAAATCACCTAACCCATTGATTATTTGTGATTATTAACAAAAACACAACTAGTTAAAAGTTACTCCCCACAATTTTCTGTCTATTTTTGGAAAAATCAACTAAATCTAGGCTCCTCAATAAACCAGTTAATAAATTTTTTAACATGTATCTATCTAAAATAACTATGTTTTAACTATAAAAAAGTCTTAATAATAAAATAATTTAACTCGTTGCACACAAAGCAATACCGTATGATCATAGTTTATCACCTTTTGTAGTACGTTGGTGGCGAAAAGACTTAATTTTACAAGAAAAATGCAGATAAGAAGAAAAGGCAATATGCTAAATATTTGTAAAGTCACATTTATGCCGCTTCTAAGATTGTTGATAATAGCGGTATTTCTTATAGGTCTCTTACCTCAGAGACTTGAAGCTGCGTGTGCAGCAAACAATAGAATATGGGAATCAAGGTTTAATTCTGATTGGAATACAAAACAAAATTGGTCTCCCCAAAATGCACCCGATACCAATATAGAAAACGCATATATCCAATCTGACATAAATACACCTGTTTGGCCGGCAAATAGTTACACTCTCAGTTGCTTTGAAATCAGCTCCGGTGCCATGAATGCTAACGTTCAGCAAACCCTAACTTTAGAAGGTGATTATTTTAGAAATTTAAACTCCGGTGGATTGAATGCATCAAATAACTGGGAAGTAATCATGGCGGGGACTGGTTATCAGTCTTTTGAAAACGTAGACCCTATTCCTAGACTGCAAATCAGTAATGCCACTATGACATCCTTGAGGGGATCATTTAGTATCACTAATCGTTTGCAAATTAATTCAGGTTCAGGTGAAGTCGAAATTTATGATCAAGTTATCTTGGATACTACTGCAAGCGATCTGACCATTCCAAATGGATCAACTTTCACTATTAAATCTGGCGGTACCTTTCGTTGTCTCAAAAACATAACTGTAAACGGCATTTTAAAAATTGAGGCCAATGGCAAACTGGAAATGGGAAATGCAACAATATTAAGTATCAGCTCAACAGGATTGATTAATCTCGCCGGCTCGCCAGGAAGCGTATCAACGCTCACTACATACGATAGCGGAACATTCACTTTCACTATGGCCGGCACGCTTTCTGCAAATTTCTTTAACATATACCACATGAACAGCACGGGCATAAACGTAACCGGCAACGTATCAAGTCTTAAAAACGGTGATATCCATTATATTCCGACCAATGGTGCGGCTATCACTTTAGGTGCATCAGCTATTATCCCAACCAGTATGAGCATGCTTGGCTTTTATGACCAAGGAGCTACTGGTTCACAAAAAAATATTATTGCCACTCTTTACAATGGATCAAGCACTCTCCTAGATAATTTTTCAGGGATTGGTGGAACAGCTTATGAAACCGACCCCAATAATAAAATAAGCTGGGGAGATGAGGCTGGGGCATCTTTACAAGTTATCAACAGCTCGCCAAGTGGTGTTCCAGCTAGCTCCGTCGCCGCCGGTGTTAATGATATGCATTTTGCAACTTTCGCTTTCTCCATGACTTCAACGGCCATACCAGCAACAGATATAGAAAGTATTACGTTAACACTAGGTGGAGTCAATAACTCCTCAGACGTTTCAGAAATCAAAGTTTATAAAGATACTAATGCAAACTGCACATATGAAGTAGGTACTGACACTCAACTAGGATCAGCGCTCACTCCTTCTGGTGATCCTGCTAAGGCCACTCTCTACTTAAATACAGGAGACCTCTCTGTCAGCGATACCACAGCAAAATGCATTCACGTTTTAGTTTCCGTATCAATCGTTGCCCAAACCGGAAACACGCTGGCCATAAGTATCGGCGACACCAATGACGTTACCAACTCTATGGATTACGTTTGGTCGGTTTCTGGCTCACCACCAGTCTCTGCGCAAACCGCCCTGATAGTCGGCAGCAACGTCTGCATCTGGCACGGTAGTGGTGGAAATTCACAAGGCGCAAATTATGCCTTGACTAGTGAATGGCAAACCAATCTACTTCCAACCAGTACCACTGACTGTCAGATTGGACCAGCTTACTCGTTTCCTTATTTCCCAGATACAGTAGAAAGACCGTGCCAAAACGCCAATTTATCCGATTCTGGACAGATTGATTGGAGGGGGCGAACGACTCTCTTTAGTATCTATGGTGCTTTAAATATTGGTACAAACTACATCTTTACTCAAGTCACTCTCGGCACCATCTCTTTTAGAGGATCCTCTAACCAGAGTATTAATGCTGAAACAACTTTCCCGGGAAATGTTACTATTAATAAAACTGGAGGAACCGTTTCTCTCAATAATGATTGGCAGGTCGATGGAAATTTCACTCTAACTGCTGGTAATTTTCTAATTGCCTCAGGCAACAGATTAACTGTTGGTGGTAATGTTGCAATTAATGGAGGAACTTTCAAAATTGAACCCGGTGGCAGCCTTGCTTTATCGAATGGGCGAACATTAATAGTCGGCGTATCAGGGACGTTGGAACTTATTGGAAACGATGCCCAGACTGTCTCCATAACTTCTATTAATGTGGCCAGCAGTTACACAATCACTATCAACGGCACAATCAAGGCCCAATATTATTCGATTAGTCGACTCGGAAGCACTGGTCTCACAATTAATTCAGGCGCGACCATAGATGCCACCTATTACCTGCAAAACGGTGCATTCACCTATCCGATTGGCGATAACACTAATCTACTTGTTTTAAACCGACAAATACCTGGCAATACGCTGGATAGAATGGTTTTTGATTCTGATAGCTCAGTAGCTCTTGGAATAATATCCGTAAAAACTAACACTGCGGCGGGAATTCTCACCATGACCAATTATAATGGTGATTATTCAGGCGATAGTTTTACTGATGATCCAACCTATCTGGTAAGCTGGGGCACCCCTACTAATACTATCCAACTTTCTCAAGAGGCAACTGGTCCAAGTAGTGTCAACCAAGGTGAAACATATAACATGGGGAGATTTGGCTTTCAACAAACTCAGGCCGGCGGCTTTAATGATACTAGACTGACCTATATAAGATTTAAGCTGGATGGGACAGCTCAAGCGAGCGATGTTACCCAGCTGCGGGCCT
>Ga0208375_1001723_pt1 | contig 23156 bp, 24 predicted proteins | sample RifOxyD1_FD_184038 | JGI IMG/M metagenome (GOLD analysis project Ga0208375, IMG submission 184038) | Soil microbial communities from Rifle, Colorado - Rifle Oxygen_injection D1 (SPAdes) | ecosystem: Environmental > Terrestrial > Deep subsurface > Rock core/Sediment | place: Rifle, Colorado...
TGGTTGGTTTCCCAGCTTTAGGTGCGACTGGCAAATATACTAATATTTTGGGTAGCATTGATTACGATGGCTTGATTACGGAAGTAGGTGAAACTGGTAAAAATAAATATGGTTCAGTGATTGATAAATTTAGCGATTCACCAATGTCAAGTGAGTGGCATGCCATTTATGATTTTAATAGCTCACCAGCTCAAGTTATTTTAGATAATAAAGTTTATTATTATGATAACCCTGGGATGTTAATGGATTCTGGTGATTTGGAATTTGGCGCGAATGCTAGTAAAAATGGTTCGGGTGTGATAGTGGTTAATGGTTCAGCTATAATAAATAAAAATATTACTTATACTGGTGATGATAAAGTTAGTACTTTAAAAAATATTCCGTCTGTAGTGTGGGTAATTAAAGGTGGTTTGGATATTAGTCCTGATGTGACTGAACTTTCTGGCACCTTTATTGTTTTAGGAGCATTCAACGCTGGCGGTGGTGCTAATCAGCTTAAAGTAAATGGTAGTGTGTTAGCACAGAGTTTTGTTTTAAATAGAACTTATAGTACTAATAGTGAGCCAGCGGAATTGTTTATCAATGATGGGCGCTTAAAAGTAAATCCGCCGGCTGGTTTACAAAACTTTTCTACTAATCTTCCAAAATTTACTTACTAATAAAAACGACCTCGAAGGTCGTTTTTATGTAGTTTCCTTTTTTTTAAAAAATGTTGTATAATAAGTATACTTAAAAAATAAAAATACTTATAAAGTATGCAGTTATTTTCCCAAGCCAATAGTTATTTGGGAGTGGATATTGGCACGGCTAGTATTAAAATTGTGGAGCTAGAAAATTATCGTGGCCAAGCTAAACTCAAGAGCTTTGGCTACGCTGATTTAAATACTAGTATTTTAAGTACGTCGACAGAAAAAAGTAATCAGTTAATTGCTGATTATATCCAAAATATTGTCAAAAAATCGCGCATGGAGTCAAATCAAGCGATTGCGGCTTTGCCTACTTTTTCGGTTTTTACTTCGATTATTTCTTTACCACCCATGCCAAAAAAAGATCTAGGTGAAGCCATTAAGTGGGAGGCGAAAAAATTTATTCCCTTGCCGATTGAGGACATGATTTTGGACTGGAAGATTTTGAATAAAAAAGATATTCAAGTAGAAGAAAGTTCCAATATTTCTGCTAATATTAGCAAATTTTTCAAAAGTAAAAAAATAGAAGAAATAAAACAGCCGGAAGAAATAGCCAAAAAAGTTGCCGATAGCACAGAGACAGAAGCCAGTTCAAATGCGAATGAAGTAGCGAATTTCATGTCAGGCGAAAAAAGTGTCATGGGAGCCAAAAATTATCGTATTTTATTGACGGCAGCTCCTAAAAATTTAGTGGCCAGATACTTAGATATTTTTAAGCGGACTAATTTGCATTTATTGAGCCTAGAAACCGAAGCTTTTGCACTATCTAGAGCTTTAATCGGTAATGATATTAGCAGCGTGATGATAGTAGATATTGGCTCAAATAATACCGATATCTGTGTGATTGAAGGGGGTGTGCCGATTTTAAATAGAGGCATTGATGCGGGTGGTAGTGTGATCACTAAAGCGATTATGAACAGTATGAATGTCAATCTTGATCGAGCAGAACAATTCAAACGAGATTTTGGTTTGATGTCAGGAGCGAATCGTTCAGTCCCAAATACTATTCAAAATGCTTTAAATCCGATGATCAATGAAATAAAATATGTCTTTGATCTATACCAAAGACAGGGTAATGCCAAGATTGAAAAAATAGTTTTAGCTGGTGGTAGTAGTTTTTTACCAAATTTACCGAGTTATTTAGCGCAACTATTGAATTTACCAGTCATTATCGGTGATCCGTGGGATAGGATAGTTTATCCGATGGATTTAAAACCGGTCTTGCAAGAAATCGGGCCAAGGATGGCAGCTTCCATTGGTTTAGCGATGCGAGATATTTAAAATAATATGCCAAATGATAATATAAATTTGATGCCAGAAAATTTGCGCCAAGATGAGCAAAGTCTTTTGGCTAAAAAAAATAATCAACCAGCACCAAATGTTTTGTCTACGCCAATGTCAAACACTGCTCCGGTGACAAATGATCCCAGCGGTAGTGCGGGGGATTCTTGGTTACATAAATCTCCGCCAGTCGCAGCAGTTGTCAATGAAATAAAAACACCAGAGCCACAGGTCAGAGAAGATAACGGTGGTTTTAAGCTAGCTAGTCAAACAGCTGCGGTGACTAACGGTGGTGCTTTTCATCAGCCAGAAAAAATCATTCGGGCTCGTTTTGTCGAGGATGCTAGTGGAGTAGATTTGGTGCCACAATTATCCAAAGTAAAATCTTGGAAACAAATTGGTAGTTTGGCAGTAATTACTTTGGTGGCTGCTTTGGGTATAGTGGTAGTCTTTTGGTTTGGTTTATTGACTTGGAATACAAGCTTGACTTCGATTGGTCAGCGTACTAATGAAAATATCCAAGATACTGAAAATGCTTTGGCTAAATTTGAAGACAGCGTGAAGCGTATTAATGAGACTGGCCAAGAAATTCAGCGTGTTTATGATTTATTAAATAAACATATTTATTGGACGAACTTTTTTGCTTTGTTAGAAAAATATACCTTGCCAGAGGTCAAATTCAGTGGTTTTGCAGCGACCAATAGTGGTGCCTTGACTTTGAATGCCACTGCCCCAGACTATGCTACCATGGCCAAGCAATTAAAAATATTACAAACCGAACAAGCCAAAGAATTCGTGACAGAAGTAGATATTTCTGGAGGCACAAAAAATGATATGGGTGTCACTTTTTCTATCTCTTTAGTCTTAAATCCAGATTTATTTTATTATCAAACAAATAAATAAAATAAAAATTATATTATAAAAAACTTTATGGCCAGTCAAAATGAAATAAAATTTGAGCAGCCCTCACCATTGCTGTTGTTAGCGAATCAAAATATGTGGATGATTTTAGGAGCTATTGTTTTGGTGATTTTGACGCTTGGTTATTTTTTTGTCTTACAGCCACAAATTTCTAGTATTGTGAGTAGTAATGATAGTTTGAATGCAATCAACGCCAAAGATAAAGCAGCTCAAGATCTGGCTGTGAATATAGAGGCTTTGACGAAGAGTTTTAGCACCCTAGAAGCTAGTCGTAATAGTGACTTGAAAAAATTACATTCGATTGTTCCCCAAGGTGAACAATTAGCCGAACTATTTGTCTTGGCAGAAAAGTTAGCCCAAAGACGAGGCATGGTCTTAAGTTCAATCGATGTCACTAGTTTGGTAGAAAAAGCAGAAAAAAAAGAAGCGCCCAAGACAGAGGCCACAACGCCAGTCATTAATGATCAAGGTTTACAAGCTTTATCGATCAATATGGTAGTAGCGCAAGCTGTGGCCGATCCGACGGTTGATGTTTATACAGAGTTTAAAAGTTATTTGGATGATTTAGAAAGCAATGTGCGTTTATTAGATATTGAGTCTGTTTCTTTCTCTGGTGCCGAAGGTGGTTTGCTAGCGATGAATTTTACTATTAAGACTTATTTTGCACCAATTATAAAATAATTTTTATGGATAAAAAAAATCAACATTTAATAATTTTATTAGTCTTAGCCGCTGTGGTTTTAGTAGTTGGCGCTTGGCTATTATTTAAATATTTACCAAAAAAAACAGTCACGACTACTAGCAATGATTTAGAAGCGGCCGTGAAAATTGAAAATATTAAACGTTTAGCTGAACAGGATTTGAAATTTTTTCCTTTAGACGGTGACGATGTTTTAGAGCAGCTAGAAAAAACCGGCCAATATCAGGGTTTGACTTTAAATATCGATACTACAATTGATTTATATAATCCTGGCAATGCTTTTCCTTTTGGCACAGCTGATAGTGCGCCAGTAGTTGAACAATAATATAATTATGACAACTAATGAAGTCTTAAAAATATTAGATTTTTTGAATCAAAAAAAATTGCTCACTGTCGAGCAGTATGATGAATTAAAAGCTAAAACTTTTGCAAATTTTGCGGAAGCCGAAAAACAAATTCGTCGCCGAGTATTGGTTTCAGATGAAGATTGGACGCAAGCCAAAGCTTTGTTTTTTGGCATGGAGTATGCCAATCTATCCGGTAAAGTCATTAATGCAGAAATTTTAAATATTTTACCGCAAGATTTAGCGGAAAATTACCGGATTGTTATCTTTCATAAAGAAGGCAAAAATATTGAAGTTGGCTTGACTGATCCGAGCAGTTTGAAAGCCATGGAAGCGGTCAATTTTTTGGCGCGTAAAAATGGTTATTTGGCTAAATTTTTTATCATTTCCGAAGACTCTTATCGTTCGGCTATCAAACAATACGAGACTTTGGGTGAAGAGGTGGGAGCGGCTTTAGATACCGCGGAAGCAATCTTTGCGCCAAAAGATCAAAGCCTAGACGACGAAGATGGCAAGGGTTTTTCCGAGGTGATCAAGTCAGCCCCGGTCTCCAAGATCGTATCTGTGGTTTTGCGTCATGCGATTGAAGGCCGAGCTTCTGATATTCACATTGAGCCAGTAGGAAATCAAAGTAAAATTCGTTATCGTATTGATGGTCAATTGCACACCACCATTGTTTTGCCGATTTATGTCCATTCAGCCTTGATTTCTCGTATCAAAGTGATGGCCAATTTAAAAATTGACGAAACTCGTATTCCGCAAGATGGTCGTATTCGTATCAAAATTCACAATAAAGACGTCGACTTCCGTATTTCTACTATTCCTTTGATGGGGCAAGAAAAAGTCGTAATGCGTATTTTGGAAACCCCGGATAAAGCTCCAACTTTTGAAGAGCTGGGTTTCATGGGCGATCATGCTAAACGAGTAGCTGAAGCCATCGAAAAACCAAATGGCATGTTTTTGGTGACTGGGCCAACTGGTTCAGGTAAATCTACTACTTTATTTGCGGCTTTATCAGTTTTAAATAAAGAAGATGTAAATATCACCACCCTAGAAGATCCAGTGGAGTATTATGTGCCAGGCGTGAATCAGTCGCAGGTCAGGCCAGAAGTAGGTTTTACTTTTGCGACTGGTTTAAGAGCTTTATTAAGACAAGATCCGAATATTATCATGGTGGGAGAGATTCGAGATAATGAAACAGCCGAACTGTCTATTCATGCTGGTTTGACTGGACACTTTGTGTTATCCACGCTTCACACCAACGATGCTTTAGGTGCTATTCCGCGTATGTTTGATATGCATATTGAGCCATTTTTATTAGCTAGCACTTTGAATGTCGTGATTGCCCAACGTTTGGTGCGAAAAATTTGTGAAAAGTGCAAGGAAGAGGAAAAATTACCAGATAATATTTTTGCTAAAGTCACCAAAGATTTAGATAAAATTCCAGCCAATGCTTTTTATGGTGGTGCAAAACATGGTGTGTATAAATTTTTTCATGGCAAAGGCTGTGCGCAGTGTAATGACACTGGCTACAAAGGACGTATTGCTATTGTTGAGACGATAGATATCACCAAAACCATGAAGGATATTATTGCCAAGGGTTTTGATCGTAGTTTGGTAGAAGTAGAGTTAGCTAAACAAAATTTTATTACCATGGATCAAGATGGCTTGATCAAAACTTTAGCAGGCTTAACTTCGATCGAGGAAGTATTAAGAGTAAGTAAAGAATAAAATAAAGTGGTGTAAAAAACAATGTTATGGCAAACGCAAGAATTTTAGTAGTAGAGGATGATGAGTTTTTATTGTCCATGTATCAGACTAAATTAAGTTTAGAAAATTTTGAAGTCATGACCGCCCTCAATGGTTTGCAGGCCGTTAAAACAGCACAAAAAGAATTACCGGATTTGATTTTGTTGGATTTAAATTTGCCAGAAATGAACGGTTTTGAAGTCTTAGAAAATTTAAAGTTTCAAGAGCAAACCAAAAATATTCCGGTGCTAGTTTTGACTAATTATTCCCAAAAAGAAGACATAGATAGATGTTTTAAATTAGGGGCTAAAGACTATTTGATTAAGGCACATTTTATTCCTTCTGAAGTAGTAGAGAAAATTAAAAAGATTTTAAATAAATAATTCAGCATGTCAGCCACCGAAACTTTATTGATCAATAAAATTTTAAATTTAGCCGCTGAGCGTCGTGCTTCAGATGTGCATTTGACAGTGGGGAATTATCCGGTTTTAAGGATTGATGGCAAACTAATCACCTTGACTAACGAGTCAGTTTTGACACCAGATTTTCTTTGGGGCATGGCTGATAGTTTTTTGAGTGAAACTGATAAAAAATTATTAGAAACACAAAGAGAGATAGTGACGGTTTATTCTTGGGCGAATCGGGCTCGTTTTCGGGCTCGGGTTTTTTTTCAAAAAGGCTATGTCGCTCTTTCACTGCGTTTAATTCCACAATTGATTCGTTCACCTAAAGACTTGGGTTTACCGGATGCTATTTTACAGGCTATTACTCAAGAAAAAGGTTTGATCATTATCAGTGGTCCTTTTGGCTCTGGTCGTACTAGTACGGTGGCGTCATTATTGGAAACTCTGAATCGTAACAAAGGCTTACATATTCAGACATTAGAAAAACCAATTGAATATTTATTGGCTAACAATCAGTCTATTATCGAGCAGAGAGAAATAGGTAAGGACACAGCCAGTTTCCGGCAAGGTTTGCTAGATATTTTAGATGAAGATGTCGATGTGGTGGTCTTGTCGGCCATGAATGAAGAGGGCATAGAAGAATTGATACTAGAAGCAGCGGAGAGTGGTAAACTGATCATGGTTATCATGGACGCTGACACTGTTATTTCGGCTTTAGAGCGTTTTATTAGCAATATTGAGATAAGTAGGCGAGCTTGGGGTCAAGCGGTCTTGGCGCAAGTTATGTTGACCGTAGTAGCACAAAGATTATTGCCTCGTATAGGTGGTGGTTTGCGCTTAGCTTGTGAAGTTTTGACCTCGACAGCAGCGGTGCAATCTATTATTAAAGAAAACCGTTTGTCGCAATTAAATAGCATTTTACAAACTTCTCGTGAAGAGGGTATGCTGAATTTAGACAAAGCTTTATTAGAGCTAGTGCGTTTAGGTGAGGTCAATGCCAATGAAGCAGCTGAACAAGCCATTGATAAAGAAGCCTTTAAGCGTAATTTTAAATAAACAATATGCCTGTATATAAATATCGTGCACGAACTCAATCTGGTGGCATCTCCAATGGTAGTGTGGAAGCAGCCTCTGAACAAGCAGCCATCGAGCTTTTAGAAGATAAAGGTTTAGTAGTTTTGTCTTTATCAGCTGGAGCAGGTGGCGCTAAAAAAGGTTTTAATATCAATTTAGGCGGTGTCAAGGCTAAAGACATCGTGATTTTTTCGCGTCAATTATCCGTCATGGTGTCAGCTACCGTGCCGATCGTGCAGGCTTTAAAGATTTTAGCCCAGCAAACAGTTAACCCAGTTTTTATTGAGAAAATTTTAGAAATGGCTAATGACGTGGACGGTGGTATGAAGCTGTCTTTTGCCATGGCTAAACACGAGAAGATATTTAGTCGTTTTTATGTCGCTATGGTAAAGTCTGGTGAAACCTCTGGCCAATTAGATGATGTTTTGCAGTATTTGGCTGATCAGATGGAAAAAGACTATGATTTGATTTCGCGCATCAAAGGTGCCATGATTTATCCGGTTTTTATTATTTGTGGCATGGTAGCAGTTGGTTTTTTGATGATGGTGTTTGTGGTGCCAAAGATGACAGCCATGTTGATCGACTCTGGGGCCGAATTACCATTTTTGACTAAAATTTTAGTAGGTGTGTCTGATTTTATGGTCAGTTTTTGGTGGTTAATTATTGGCTTGGCAATTGGCGCTTTTGTGCTATTTAAGCTTTGGGTGCGCAGTAGTATGGGTAGAATCACCTGGGATACCGCTAAAGTCAAAGTGCCGATTTTTGGGCCTTTATTTCAGAAAATTTATATCGTCCGTTTTGCGCGCTCTTTTGCGACTTTGACCAAGGGTGGTGTGCCGGTTTCTTCAGCCTTGAAAATTACGGCTGAAGTCGTAGATAACGAAGCTTATAAGAAATTAATTTTAGATACTATTAAAGAAGTAGAAGATGGCAACTCGGTCGCTACTTTATTTAATAAGTCAGACTTAATGCCTAAGATGCTTTCACAGATGATGAGCATCGGTGAACAGACTGGTAAACTAGATGCTATTTTAGAAAAGTTAGCTGATTTTTATACGCGTGAAATTGATAATTTAGTTAACGGTTTAACAGCTTTGATAGAGCCGATGATTTTGATCGTCATGGGTGTCGGTGTCGGCGGTATGGTAGCGGCTATTATGTTGCCGATGTTTAAAGTAGCCCAGAGTATCAGTTAATATGTGGAAACAATTATTTAAGAAAAATTATATTTTTGTGTACGGCTTATTTTTTCTAAGCCTACTTTTTTATTTGGCTTTTACCAAAATCGGTGGTGATGGAGATTTTTGGTGGCTGATGGCTTTGGGTAGGCATTGGTGGGAAACAGGGCAGGTTACCAATTATGACATGCTGTCGCATACTTTTCCGCATGGCTATTTTTGGAACCACAGTCGTTTATTTGACATCATTGTTTACGGTTTATTTGCTTGGGGTAAATATTTAGCTTTAGATATTTTCAGATTTTTTTTGTTTATCGGCACGTATTTTTTCCTCTACAAAACAATAAGTTTACCGGCAATTCCCGCGGACGCGGGAATTGGGAAAAGTCTTGGCAAAAATAGGCATAATATTTTGGTGACTTTTATTATGCTAGCGTTAACACTGTGGTTTTTAGCTGATCGCTTATTATATCGCCCAGAGCTATTTTCTATGTTATTATCGGCTATTTTGTTATTTTTATTATTTAAAGATAAACAAAAAGCTAGTAAATTCACCTGGCTAGTGCCAATTTTGCAGCTGATTTGGGCAAATTCTCATGCGGGTTTTGTCTATGGCCTAGCCATGATCGGCATTTTTTTCGGGGCTGAAGTTATCAGGTCTTTATTAAGACATCGAGATAATACCTTAGAAATCATTAAAGACAAAAGATTAAAAAAATTAGTTTTAATTTTTATTTTATCAATTTTAGCTACTTGTCTTAATTCTTATGGCTGGCAGATTTATGTTTTGGCTTATAAACTTACCTTGCCACAAGAAGCATTATCTGGCATTGCTGAATGGGGTAAATATTCTTGGCAAAATTTATTTAATTTTTTAAATCCTTTAGCAATTTTATTTTGTTTAAGTATTTTAGTCTTAATTTTTAAAATTTATCAGCTAACTAGAAGTACCCCCACTGTCGCTTCCGCCTGCCTTGCTGGCAGGCAGGCGACATCTCCCCTAGATCCCCGCGTAGGCGGGGAAGGGGGAGACCGAGAGGGGGTACTTATAAAATTACAGCATTATCCTTGGGAGGAAATATGCTTGTTAGCCTTTTATTTATATTCTACGCTCAAACATGGTCGTTTTGCTTATTTATTTAGTCTTATTTTAGCGATTATTATTGCTCGTAATATCAAACATCTCTTTACAATTCTCCGCATACGCGGAGAATTGGGTAGTCTGAAGTTTAAAGTATTTTTACATTTAGTTTTAATTTTTGTTTTTGTTTTAATCACTTATAAATTTGTTCAACAGCCCTTTGGTTTAGATGCTAAATATACTAGATATCCTAAACAAGCTACGGAGTTTATTTTAGAGCAAAAATTACCCGGCAAGATGTTTAATGAATATTTAGATGGTGGCTATTTAGCTTTTTATTTATACCCAAAAAAACTTGTTTCTATTGATGGTCGCACACCAAATTTATATACCAATGATTTTTTTTGGCGTTATGATCAGTTAGCTAGTAAAAATATCAGAGAAAAGATGCTTAATGATTACGAGATTAATTTTATCGTTTGGCCACGAAAAAGTGAGTTTAATCAAGTGATGTGGAGCGATAAAAATTGGCAGCAAATTTATTTTGATAATCTTTCGGTAATTTATTTGAAAAAAACAGAGGAAAATAAGCCATGGCTAGATAAGTTTGGCTATAGTTTTATGGCTTCATTTTATGATGAAAAATCATTAAAACAAGTTTGTTCAGAAGCTAACCTTAAAGAAACACCAGAGTTAAAAAATAATTTAATCAAAGAGTTAGAACAAGCAATTAGTTTTAAATCGGATATTGCAATTTATTATCAAGAATTGGCTCTGGTTTATCAAACTTGTCAATTTCAAACCCAAGATTTAGATAAAATAAAAATTAATTTAGAGCAAGCTTTAAAATTAAAGCCGGATGATCAGCAACTTAATTATCAATTAGGTTTTGCTTATTTACAGCTAAATGACAATGAGCAAGCTGAAAAATATTTTAAACAAGCAGGTTCAGCAAGGCCATACTTAGTCGGTTTAGGTACAGCGCAATATAATCTTGGACAATATAAAACGGCTTTAAAAACCATGCTGAAAGCCAGAAAATTGTCAGGCGAATTAGATAATAAGTACTATCAGACTTTGGGAAGAATTTATTATCAATTAGATCAAAATAAAGAAGCGATAGAATTTTTTCAACGTTATTTAGACTTGACGCAAGATTTGACAGCGGAAACTTATATAGATTTAGCTTGGGCTTATTATGATGATCGTGATCTAAAGAATGCTAAAATATATTTAGCTAAAGTCATAGAAAAAGATAAAAATTATACCGGTGTGGCAGATTTACAAAAACTGATTGGCGAGTAAAGGAAAATGTGCTATAATTATTTTAAGTTAATTATTAATATCCCGAACAGTTTTTATTAAGCTTTAGAGCTTTGAGATCTCAAGCTTTAAAAAATAAATTGTTTGAAATAAAGAGGGGAGGTGCAAAAATGAAAAATAAAAAAGGTTTTACTTTAGTTGAGTTGTTAGTCGTGATTGCTATTATTGGTATTTTGTCCTCGGTGGCAGTGGTTAATTTAAACGCTGCTCGTGATAAAGCTAAAAGAGCCGCTGTTTTAGCTTCATTGTCTGGTCTTTCTCCAGCTATGCAACTTTGTTTAGATGTTTCATCAACAGCAGCTATTAATAATGATACCTCAAATGCTGGTACTGGCGGAGATGATATTTGTAGCAGTACAACTATCACTACGAATTGGCCAAAGATTAATCAGCATGGTTTTAATTATAATAATATTTTGATGGTGAGCAGTGCTTCAGCTGGGACTTGGTCTTATAAGTCTGAAAATGGTGCTACCACGGGCGCTAATATCAACTGTACACAGGCTGGTTGTAGTTAAATTTTAGTTTAGATTTTTTAAAACCCACCATTTGGTGGGTTTTATTTTTTTTGGCTTCATGTTAAGATATTAAGTATGGAAAAAGTAAGTATTGTTATTCCAGTTTATAACGAAGAGGATAATTTGGAGCTATTATTAGCTAAATTACAAGCTTTAACAGATTTTGAGTGGGAAGCTATTTTTGTCAATGATGGCTCTAGAGATCAAAGTGCGGAGATTTTGGACGAGTTAGCCCAAAAAGATGATAGGGTCAAAGTTATTCATTTTTTGAAAAATTACGGTCAAACTGCCGCTATGGCCGCTGGTTTTGCACATACACAATATGATATTGTGGTGCCTTTGGATGCAGATTTACAAAATGATCCAGCGGATATCGTCCATCTGCTAGCTAAAATGGCTAAAGGCTACGATGTAGTCTCTGGCTGGCGTAAAGACAGACAAGATGCGACTTGGACTAGAGTTTGGCCCTCAAATTTAGCTAATTCTCTCATTTCTTATATTACGGGCGTAAAATTGCATGATTATGGTTGTACACTGAAAGCTTATAAAAAAGAAATATTACAAGAGGTAAAACTTTATGGAGAAATGCATCGCTTTATACCTGCTTATGCGGCTTGGCATGGTGCCAAGGTGACAGAAATAGAAGTGAAACATCATCCGCGTATTCATGGCCAAACTAAGTATGGTTTAGGTAAAACTTTTCGAGTTATTTTAGACTTGTTAGTAGTGAAGTTTTTGATGGATTACTCCACTCGGCCAATGCATTTTTTTGGCTTAGCTGGTTTTTATAGTTTATTAGTTTCTTTTATTGCTGGTTTTCTGGCGGTTTATTTGCGTGTCGCTGGTTTACGGCATTTTTCGGCTACGCCATTGCCACTATTAACCGCTATTTTTTTCTTACTCGGCATTCAGTTTATTTTGATGGGAATTATCGCGGAAATATTAATGCGTAATAGCTATGAAGGACAAAATAAAACAACTTATAAAATAAAAAGTAAGATAAACCTTGATGATCTTAAATAACTTTTTAAATTTATTAAAAAAAATACCCATTGATTTAGGCCAGGCAAATACGAATACGAATTTACGTACTACTACCAAAGGTAAATTAATTGCCTTAAATTTAGTGCCAGAGGGTGTTGGTAAAACTGCTTTAGACGTTGGCTGTCGTGAAGGCCATCAGAGTAAATGGCTAGAGCACAAAGGCTATCAAGTGACTTCGATTGATCAAGAAAAAGTTTACGAGCAATGTCAGATTGTAGATATTAATGATGGCTTACCATTTGTTGATAATTCTTTTGATTTAATCTGGTGTAGTGAAGTCATCGAACATCTAATTAATCCTGTAAAAACTATCGAAGAATTTGAAAGAGTTTTAAAGCCTGGCGGCAAAATGATTTTAACGACACCAAACTCCTATTTTATTTTAATGAACATTTTGCATTTATTTGGTTTAAGTCCACAAAAATTGCAGAATATAGATCATAAACAATTTTTTCACTTCAAAGATATTAAAATTTTATTTCCCGAAGCGAAAATTTATGGTTTTTTCCCTTATTTTTTATGTCGTTTTAAAATTACTAGCTTAGTCGGTTTATTATCACCAACTTTTGTGATTGAAAAAGCTAAAAAAGCTATCCCCAATTAAGTTTTTGTGTTATCGCCCAAAGGGCGACCACCCTGTGGGCGGTAATATTCCATAAATGATGAATGTATTGTATAATATAAACATATCCGCTATTCAGCGGAATAAATAAAAAACAAAATGAAATTAAATTTTAAACAAAGTTTTGGCTTTACTTTGGTTGAGCTTTTAGTGGTGATTGCTATTATTGGTATTTTATCCTCCGTAGCGGTAGTGAATCTTAACTCTGCTCGAGACAAAGCTAAACAAGCAGCTATTCGAGAAACTTTGGCTAGTTTAAGAACAGTAGCGATTTTATGCTTTTCTAATAATGAAAATATACAAGGTAATGGCCCACCAGAAGATTGTGATGGGTTAACTATTTCTCCAGACCCATCATCTGCAGCACCATTATGTCCAAGCGTAGATCAAGTATGGCCAGAATTGCAGAGTGTTGTCACTGGTTGGAGTTGGAGTGGGTTTTGTGAATCAGACTATGCTGCTGGCACATATTCATATTCAGCTAGTGATGGCGCAGTGACAATCACATGTACTGAAGCAGGTTGTGTGACAATTTAATTTCGTATGTTTTTTGCTTACTCTAAAAAAATTATTATTATTTTAAGTATTAGTTTCGTTATTTTATTAGGAGCTGGTATTTTTTTGATTATTAAAAATCAATCGCGAGCCAATGATTTAGCTTTTGTCAGTCAAGCACAAATTTTAGCTACTAGTTTAGAAAACTATTTTGACCAAACTAATCAATATCCAGTTTTATCAGAAACTGATTTAGTGAATATAAAAATTTTAAGTGAAAATGGTTGGAATCAGGGTGACGAAAATATTTTTTATAGAGTGCCAGCTAAATTTTTACGTAGCGCTACTTTAGTGGTGGATAAAAATAGTTATAGTATAAAATTTAATTTAAAAAATTCTTGGGATGTCTGGGGTTTAGCTAAATTTTCTGGCGGGGACTGTAAAATTACTAATAATATACAGCTTAGTTGCTTGTAATTTTTTGATTTGGAGAGGCTGAATATTTATGTTATAATAAGGCTAATATGTTGTTAGCCTTTGTTTTTATTTTAGGCCTATTTGTTGGGAGTTTTTTGAATGTGGTGGTTTATCGGCTACATCGAGAGGAGTCTTTTGTCAAAGGTTTTTCTAAGTGTTTATTTTGCGGTCATCGGCTATATCCTAAAGACCTCGTGCCGCTTTTTAGTTTTTTATTTTTAAGAGGTAAATGTCGTTATTGCCGACACAAAATCTCTAAACAATACTTTTTGATGGAAATAGCCACCGCGTTTGGTTTCGCATTGATTGCTTACACTTTATGGCAGACTACTGATTCGCAAGTTATTTTAGCTAATATTAGCAATTTATTGATTTTTAAAACTTTAGTTTGGTGGCTATTTTTTAGCTATTTGTTGATTATTTTTGTCTATGATTTGAAATATTATCTGATTTTGGATCAAGTGACGCTTCCGGCAATTATTATTTTTTTCTTGATAAATTTATTTTTAGGTTTTAGTTGGCAAAGTTTATTAGTTGGCGCTTTAGTGGGTGGCGGATTTTTCTTTTTGCAGTTTATTATCTCTAGAGGTAAATGGATTGGCGGAGGAGATATACGTCTAGGTTTATTGCTGGGTGTGATTTTAGGCTGGCCACAAGTTTTGACGGCTTTATTTGTCGCTTATTTATTGGGTAGTTTATTTGCTATTGGTTTATTATTAAGTGGCAAAAAACATTGGGGTGACAAATTGCCCTTTGGGACTTTTTTGAGTTTAGCCACGCTGATAGTTTTGCTATATGGCGAGGTTTTGATTAAATGGTATTGGTCTTTATGGCTATAAAAAATCAGCTAGGGACAACTTTGATTGAATTATTAGTAGCGATTGCTATCATTGGTATTATGTCTGGTATTTTTGTGGCGCAAATTAGTTTGACTGACGGTGAAGAGCTGAATCTGGTGACCGAGCGCGTAGCGGCTGATTTGAAACAAATTCGCAATTTAGCTACTTCAAGGGTGATAAATGAAAATAATGTTTATCCAGCTGGTGGTTATGGCATTTATTTTCAAGATTATGATGGTACTGGTGATTCAGCTTATTATATTTTATATGCTGATAGTGGAGCGGCTGGTTATCAGTCAGCTGACGATGTGATTATAAGTAAGTATATTCTGCCGGATGCTGGCTTAACAATTTTTCCATTTGAATATGAAACAACAGATCAGTTTTATTTTACTTTTGTGAACGAACATGAGTCGCAAACTGATATACCACCCAAAGTATCACTCGGCTATTCCATTAGGCTTAATTTTAAAGGTCAATCTACGACTAATGCTATTTTGATTAGTGATCCGGCAGCTGATACTTATACCTGGGGTAATATTAATATTTCATATAATGTACAATAAAATTAAAAACATCTTTCGACTACGCTCAAGACAGGCTGGTTTTACTTTATTAGAAATGCTGATTGCTTTATCTGTCATCAGTGTGGGGGTGATGGCGGCTTTTACCTTATCTACGGCCAATTTAAATACTGCTAAAGCTAATTACAGTCGTGTGCTAGCGGCAAATTTAGCCAGAGAGGGTCTGGAGGCAGTCAGAAATATACGTGATACTAATTGGTTAAAAATTCAAGCCAATGCAGATTGTGGTGCGACATTATGCACCTGGGATAATAATCTAGATCAAGGCACTTCTACTATTAGCTATGATAGCGGTGATGATTTGGGTACTCTGATTAACACTAGCGACATTAGCGCATGTTTTGCGGATAAAAGTTGTATCTTAAAAATAAAGAATGATACGGGCTATAATATTTATACACATTCTGGCGGTGATGAAACTAATATAGCTCGTTTAATAATTTTAAAAGCTATTTGTCGTGATAGTGATGACACTTTGGCTATACAGAATTCTAGCGATGAAAATTGTGGTGCTACTTTTGAAGAAAAAGTTGGCTTACAAGTGACTTCGCAAGTATATTGGCAAGATTTTAATAAAAGTCACACTCTAGAAGCAGTAGAGGAATTATATAATTGGCGAGAATATGAGAATTAAAAATAATCAGGCAGGCTTGACTTTGGTAGAAATTTTAGTAGCAGTTTCTATTTTTTCGCTTTTGGCTGTAGTAGTGTCTGGTATTTATGTGGCTTTTTCCAATAGTCAAGCTCGTGCCACGCGTGCACAAAGATTATTAAACGACGCGCAGTTTGCTTTAGTGGGTATGGCAAGAGAAATTAGAAATAATCAGCTGTATTATGGTTTTGGTTTTACAGCTCAAAATTGTAATGATGAAATTAACCCTACGCCAGAGATTAATATTGAGTCTTGTATTTTTTTGCAAAAAAGTGATGGCACCATCATTGCTTTTGCTAAAGAAACTAGTAATAATAAATTAGATTACTTAGTTAGAAGTTCGGTTGCGCCCTATACTTGGTCAGTGACTGGTTTTGTGTTCAATGATGGCACTGAAGGAGTGGTTATTGATAGTTTAAATTTTTGGTTTGAGCCAAGCACTGATCCTAGCATAGAAGGTAATGCTAATCGTCAGCCTTTTGTGTTTATTCAATTTAAAGTCAGTACTTCGGATACAAATATTTATAAAAGAGTGAGTTATAATTTACAAACTTCAGTTTCTTCAAGGGTTTATAAACGATAAAGATGTTATGGGTTTTAATATAAAAAATTTCAAAAACAATCAATCAGGTGTGGTGCTCATCATGTCTTTGATGATTTTGTTAGTGATGATTATTTCCGTCATTGCTTTGAGTCGAGTGATAGTGGGCGAAGTCAAGATGACGCGCAATAGTGATAACTCTATCATAGCTTTTTATGCGGCCGAAAGCGGTGTAGAAAAAGCCTTGTATTATCTGAAGCTTGGTCGAGAAAATACTAATTTTACTGATTTTATTGCTTTAGAGGGTACGGAAAGTTTTATGGATAATGAGAGAAACTTTTCTTTTACAACCGCTACTACCACTAGTGATTATTTTGAAGCCTTTGACATTAGCACTAGTTCTCCTGCTACGGCGCAAATTATTTTACCCGGTGGTCTTGTACCCACTGGCCTAGAAGCACAACTTTCCGGTAGTTATAATATTAAATGGTCAATTGATGATTGTTTAGCTGGCGGGCATGCCTCTGATCGTTTAGAAGTTTCTGCTACTTCTTTGTATAAAGAAAGTAGCATATTGAAATCAGATACCCAGCAAGTTACTGGCGTTTGTGGCTGTGAGGGTGGTGGTGATACTTGCGTGGAGATTGATAATAGTAGTATTACAGCGGACAAATTTTATTATTTTACTTTTAGGCCGCTTAATAATACAGTAACTTATCTTAAGCTGACACCAGACAATAAATATCCCGGTGAAGCAAATATTGAAGTAGTGGGTAATTATCGTCAGTCATCGCACACAATCAATGTCAAAGTAAATACCGTAGCGCCAGCCTCAAATATTTTCTCTTACGTGTTATTTTCCGATGATGAATTAAGTAAGGGTTTTTAAAATTTGATGACCAAAAGTGAAGCAAAACTAAGAATAGCCAAACTGATTAACGAGATTCAACATCATCGTTATCTTTATCATGTCCAAGACACCCAAGAAATTTCTGATTCAGCCCTAGATTCTTTAAAAAAAGAGTTAGCTGTTTTAGAGGAGAAATTTCCAGATTTAATAAGACCGGACTCTCCGACCCAGAGAGTGGGTGGTAAAGCTTTGCAGAAATTTAAAAAAGTTTTGCATCGGAGTAAAATTTTGTCTTTAGCGGATGCTTTTGATGTGAGCGATTTACAGGCTTGGCAGGAGCGTAATGAAAAAATTTTAAACACCAAAATCAAAAGTTATTATAGTGAATTAAAGATGGATGGTTTGACCGTTGTTTTGACTTATCTTGATGGCGTCTTAGCCACCGCAGCGACTCGTGGTGATGGACAAATCGGTGAAGACGTAACGATGAATTTAAAAACCATTGAAAGCATTCCTTTGAGACTTAAACCATTAGCTAATAAAATTTTACCAAAGTTGCTAGAGGTTAGGGGCGAGGTGGTGATGACTAAAAAAGTTTTTCAAGCTTTAAATCAAACGCAAGCAAAACAAAACTTACCCTTGTTTGCAAATCCGCGCAATGTCGCCGCTGGCTCTATCCGGCAGCTAGATCCGCAAATCACTAGTAGTCGCAAATTAGATTGTTTAGTATTTGAACTGATGACTGACTTAGGACAAAAAACTCATCAAGAAGTACATCAGCTTTTAGCTGATTTGGGCTTTAAGACTAGTCCTTACAATGAGGTTTGCCGAGACTTAAAGAGCGTTAATAAATATTTACAAAAGTGGGAGAAAAAGCGTAAAGCTTTGGCCTATGACACCGATGGTGTAGTAGTAGTGGTCAATGATATTAATCAAGAAAAGATTTTAGGTAGTGTCGGCAAAGCTGATCGTTGGATGATTGCTTATAAGTTTCCCGCTGAAACTACTACCACTAAAGTTTTAGCTATTGAGGTGCAAGTTGGTCGGACTGGTGCTTTGACACCAGTAGCTATTTTGACACCAGTAGTAGTTGCTGGCTCGATTGTTTCTCGAGCGACTTTACATAATCAAGATGAAATTGAGCGCTTAGATGTCAGAGTAGGCGATACCGTGATTATTCAAAAAGCTGGCGACATCATCCCTGACATTGTGCAGGTTTTACCAAAATTAAGGACCAGTAAAGAGAAAGTCTTTGTTTTTCCTAAACACTGTCCAGCCTGTAAAAGTCCAGTCCAACAAAAGCCTCAAGAGGTGGCTTGGTATTGTCCAAACAAAAAATGTTATGCCCAAAACATTGAAGGCTTGATTCATTTTGTGTCTAAAAAAGCTTTTAACATCGAGGGTTTGGGCGACCAAATTATCAAGCAATTAGTCGATACTGGCTTAGTAAATTCTGCAGCTGATATTTTTACTTTAAAATTAGGCGACCTAGAAGTTTTGGAAAGATTCGCTAGTAAAAAAGCACAAAATTTATTAGCAGCCATTGAAAAAAGTAAAAATATTGCTTTAGATAGATTTTTGTATGCTTTAGGCATCAGACATGTCGGTACAGAAACAGCTATTATTTTAGCTGATCATTTCCAGAGTTTAGCGAAATGGCAAGCTAGTACTCAAGTAGAATTGGAAAATTTAAATGAAATTGGTCCAGAAGTTTCGGCTTCTATTATAAGCTGGCTAGCAGACAAAAATAATATAGAATTACTAAAAAATTTACAAAAAGCACAAATTAATTTAGAATACAAACAGCTCAAAAATAATAAATTAAATGGTCAAAGCTTTTTATTTACTGGCTCTTTAGCAATAGAGAGGACGGAAGCACAAAATATGGTGAGAGCCAAAGGTGGAAAAATTGTTTCTAGTGTCAGTAAAAATTTAGATTATTTAGTGGCAGGTGTTAGTCCAGGCTCAAAATTAAGCCAAGCTGAAAAACTAGAGCTTAAAATTTTGAGTGAACAAGAATTTTTGAAATTAGTAAAATAATTTATGGAAAATTTAGTGATAACTAATGTTTATATTTTTATTTTAGCTTTAGTATTGGCTGTTTTGGAAATCCAAATTGAAGGGCCAAATGGCTGGGCTAAAAACTTACCAACTTGGAGGCCAAAATTAGAAAAGTGGTATGTGCGATGGTATATGAAGTTTATGAGTGGACGTGAAGCTACTGGCTATCACATCACGATGTTTACTTTTGTTTTCTTGATTTTTAATTTACCCTATGTTTTTGGTTTGAGTTTAAATCTTGAGCATTATTTAAAAACTTTAGCTTTCTTTTTCATATTTATAGTTTTGTGGGATTTTTTATGGTTTGTTTTAAATCCACACTATCCATTAAAAAAATTTAAAAGCGAACATATTTGGTGGCATAAAAAATGGCTATTAGGGGCCCCAGTGGATTATTATGGTGGCCTTATTTTATCATTGATTATTTTATTACCCCTAGCTTATTTTAATAATTCAACGTCTGTGATTTTTTGGTGGTGGCAAAATATTTTGTTATTTGTAGCCGAAACTTTAATTTTAATCATTTTTAGTTTTTGGGTTTTAGATATAGATAACTGGAATAAAAAATAATTATGAGTTTAAATAAAGAAGAAATTTTAAAAATTGCTAATTTAGCGAAATTAGAGCTATCAGCGGAAGAGATAGCGGCTTTTCCTAGTCAGCTAAGTGATATTTTAGCTTATTTTGATAAATTAACTAGCTTAAATTTAAAAAACGTTGAACCTTTTATCAGTGAATTAAATCAACAAAAAGTTTTATTAAGAACAGATGAAGTGGGCGCAAGTGATGCAAGTATCAAAGATCAATTTGTAAAAGTTGAAAGTGATTATTTAGTCGTTCCACAAGTATTAGCCCGCTTTGACGCGAGGCAAGCTAAAAAATAAATACATGACAGACAATAAATTTAGTAATTTAAATATTGATCAAATTTTAGCTGGTTTTAAAAATAAAACTTTCTCTAGTTTTGAATTAGCCAGTTATTATTTAGCGAGAATAAAAAATGATAAGCTCAATGCTTTTATTTCGGTAAATGAGCATGTTTTAGAGGAGGCAAAGCAGGCCGATCAAAAAATCGCTCAAGGCGAGATGGCTTTATTGACTGGCGTGCCTATAGCCATCAAAGATATTTTATTAGTTAAAGGACAGAGAGCGACTGGTGCTTCAAAAATGCTAGCCAATTATATTGCCCCTTATACAGCGACAGCGGTAAAAAGGCTAGAGGATCAAGGGGCGATTATTTTGGGCAAAACAAATTGTGATGAGTTTGCCATGGGGTCATCTAATGAAAACTCGGCTTTTGGACCAGTTTTAAATCCTCATGATATCACTCGTGTTCCCGGTGGCTCTTCTGGTGGCTCTGCCGTCGCTGTAGCCGCCGATTTAGCACCAATAGCTCTAGGTACTGATACGGCTGGATCTAGTCGTCAGCCGGCCTCTTTTTGCGGTCTAGTAGGCTTAAAACCAAGCTATGGCAGAGTTTCTCGCTATGGCTCGATGGCGATGGCCTCATCTTTGGATCAGATTGGACCGATGGCCAAAAGCGTTAAAGATGCTGCTTATTTACTCCAGGTCATAGCTGGAAAAGATAAGTATGATTTAAGTGCCAGCTATAATACAGTGCCAGATTATTTGAATTTATTAAAAACTCAAGATCCGCATAAATTAAAAGTTGGTTTGCCAAAAGAATATTTTAGCGATGCTTTAGCTCCAAGTATCAAACAGGCTTTAGATAAAACGATTGATTTTTTACATGAACAAAATATAGTTGTCGAAAAAGTTTCTTTACCTTATACTGAATATGCTCTAGCTACTTATTATATTCTCATGCCAGCGGAGCTAAGCTCGAATTTAGCGCGATTTGATGGTTTACGTTTTGGTCATCACGAAAGTAATGATTTAAATTTAGATGACTGGTATAAAAAAGTGAGAGCCACGGGATTTTCAGCCGAAAGTAAGCGTCGTATCATGCTTGGTACTTATATTTTATCCGCTGGCTACTATGATGCTTATTATAAGCAGGCGCAAAAATTACGCACGGTTATCAAGCAAGATTTCCAAAAAGTTTTTACTAAAGTAGATGTGCTATTGACGCCAACTACTCCTACGACCGCTTTTAAATTGGATGAGAAATTATCAGACCCTTTAAGTATGTATTTAGCAGATATTTTTACAGTTAGTGCCAATATTGCTGGTATCTGTGGTCTTAATTTACCAATGGGCGTGGATGAAAATAAGCTGCCGATCGGCATTCAGCTTTTAGCTGATGCTTTTCAAGAAGAAAAATTATTCGTTTTAGGAAATTTTATTGAACAAAATATAATATAAAAATATGGGTATAAAAAATAAAATAGAGGAGCGGGTCAAACAGGCCAAGGCGCAAAGTTATTTTAAAGCCTGGTATCAGCGGCGTTGGGGTAAATGGACTTTGTTAGCTGCGGTTCTGATTATGCTTTGTGTGATTTGGTTAGCTGGTCTAATAGTGAATAATTTATTGCATATTTATCGCGGGGATCTGTTTGATAAAACTACTTTGACTTGGGTGACAGCCGCTGGCTATGAACAAAATAAAAAAGCTGCCAGCCAAGTCTTAACTGAAGATGATCCTTATACTGGTACTGATGAGCCAATGGTTTATATTGTAGCTTATGAAAGTTTTGCCTGTCCTTGGAGCAAAGAAAATCAAATTGATTTGAAAAAAATGTTAGACAAATTTGGGCCATTAGTTAGATTTGTGTTTAAAGATTTTCCGACTGAAGGTTTGCACGAAAATGTTTTTAATGCTCATCTAGCTGCTAACTGTGCTAATGAACAAAAAAAGTTTTGGGAGTACCATGACTTGTTATTCGCTAATCAGGGTAAATTTTCTAAGCCAGAGCTTAAAGCTTATGCTGCCCAGCTTGGTTTAGACAAAACTACTTTTGATGCTTGTTTAGATAGTGAAAAATTTTCTCAAGAGATTCGTCAAGATTATGCTCAAGGTGTCAATCTAGGAGTGTCGGGTACACCGAGCTATGTAGTGAATGGCCAGCTACTCAAAGGTGCGGTGCCAATGGATCTTTGGGAACAGGTGATTGGTTTTATTCTTAAGCAAGCAAGCTAATGTGGTGGCACGATAGTTTGCCAACAAGATTATTTCTGTCATTTGGCTCAGTTCATGTTTACTACTACGGCTTGATTATTGCCAGTGCTATTTTGATAGCAGTTTTTTATGCGCAAGCTAAAGCTAAAAATAAACCAAAAATAAATGCAGAGCAGTCTAATGAGCTGTTTTTTTATTTAGTCTTATTTAGTATTATCGGCGCTCGTTTTTATCACGTGTTGTTTTTTAATTGGGTTTATTATCAAGATCATTTTTTAGAAATTTTTCAAATTTGGCAAGGTGGTCTGGCGATCCAAGGAGCGATTTTAGCTAGTATTTTTACTTTACTAATTTGTGCTAAAAAATATCAGCTTAAATTTTATCAACTAAGCGATTGGTTAGCGCCAGCTTTGATCTTGGGTCAAAGCCTTGGCCGCTGGGGAAATTATTTTAATCAAGAATTATTTGGTAAACCACTTGAGGCTTGGTACGCTATTCAGATTAGTTTAGAAAATAGGGTAGCAGGCTTTGAAGATTTTACTTATTTTCACCCGACATTTTTTTATGAGTCAATTTTAAATTTAGTTTTATTTTTGGTTTTATATTTTTTAAGCTCGAAAAAATTGCCTCTAGGGGCAATTACTTGGCTTTAT
>Ga0208375_1001724_pt1 | contig 23152 bp, 36 predicted proteins | sample RifOxyD1_FD_184038 | JGI IMG/M metagenome (GOLD analysis project Ga0208375, IMG submission 184038) | Soil microbial communities from Rifle, Colorado - Rifle Oxygen_injection D1 (SPAdes) | ecosystem: Environmental > Terrestrial > Deep subsurface > Rock core/Sediment | place: Rifle, Colorado...
TTTATTACATCAATTTGTCCTATTGTAAAATCAATCTTACATATAAGGTTCTCATACCTTAGATCTAATGATTTCCCAACATAATCTGTGTCATCAGTTGATTCATTGGTTTCGGCAAAAGCCGCGCTCGACATCACAAGTAACATTATTACAAAAATAAATCCTGTCCATTTCATTTTAATTCCTCCTGCGCATATTCGCGCCTGATTTTTTAATAGTTTAGTAAAGCGTATAATGTTTATAAACATACTTTCAGAAAACTTAAATTACTGCTCTAAATAACTCGCCAAAGCTTTACGAAACTTTATAGTGCCTTCTTTTATAAAAAAGAGTTCATTTAAGACTCTATTTTCATTTTTTAGGCTTAATTAATTAATCTTGAACAAACTATTTAAATACTAATTATGTCTTTGTTCTAATAAGGTGTGGTTATGAAAAAAATATTATTGCTTGCAGCATTTTTTATAATACTATCAATTCCAATATATGCTGCAACGATACATGGAACAGTATATGATTTATCACTAGAGCCAATAGATGCATTTGTTGAAATAAATTCCGTTCCAAAACAGTTTGTTGTTGCAGTAAATGGGGAATACTCGTTTGACGCGAACCCTGGAAAATATATATTACGCGCAAACACAAGCGAAGGAACAGCAGTTGAACTTATTGAGATTGTTGAAGAAGGAGATTACGTTATAGATATGATAATCGGACTTGACATTGAAGATCCGATAGATTTCATTGATGAAACAGAAGTAACCGACATAACAGATATTAATGGAGCAACAACCGATTCAGGAATAATCTTTAATCCAGTAATAATCGGATTAATATTAATAGGTATAATCACCATATTCATACTAGTATTATTTGTTCAAAAAGGCGGTAATATTAAAAAATCTAAAATTACTGACACTCATGCTGATATGCAAATGGATATTTCTGATATTGAAATCCGAACGATTGAATTGATAAGAAAACATTCTAGAATAACGCAAAAAGAATTGCGAAAGATGCTTCCATATTCTGAGGCAAAAGTAAGCTTAGTTATAGCGCAGCTTGAGTCTGAAGGAAAAATTAAGAAGATAAAAAAAGGCAGGGGAAACATCCTTGTTTATGTGAAGGGATGAGGCTTTAATGATTGATGGTGGATTGATATGAATTCTATGCATAATAGGATAATTTCTGAGCACAAAAAGAAGTCTTCAAGCATAAAGAAGAGATTGAAAGAATTTTCAAAAAATAAAAAATTGGCGCCTGAAAAGAAGTTTGTTGAATTATGCTTTTGTATATGTACTCCTCAAAGTCAGGCAAAGAAAGTTGCAGAAGTAATACATAATGACAATGTTGAACTTTTAATGAACGGACTGCAAGATGTTCTTGAACAAGAATTGCGTAGCAAGACGCGATTCCACAAGAATAAATCCCGATATATTGTGCATGCAAGAAATTTTATTCAATATATAGACAAACTTCCTGATGATACGATTGTTGCAAGAGAATGGCTTGTTAAAAATATTAAAGGACTAGGATATAAGGAAGCCTCACACTTCTTAAGAAACATAGGTTATAGGAATATATGCATAATTGATAGGCACGTAATTACTATAATGCATGAAGCAGACGTGTTCAAAAAAAATATTCCACCAAAGAATGTTAAAGAATACTTACTTATGGAACAGAAAGTGAAGGATTTTGCGAAACAATTAAAAATAGATGTAGATGAACTTGACTTATTGATGTGGTCAATGAGAACAGGATTCGTGTTTAAATGAGAGATAAACAATTTATTAGAGAAATGAATGGATTGCATTGTATAAGCCATGCATCTTTAGGATCAAGAAAATTCAACAGATTGATGAATGAAGGGGTGCTTGTAGCATTTGCAGATGGATTATTATATAATAATAATGCATATCTGTTTGTAGGTATGCCTAGAAGTGGAAAAACCACATTAGTACGTATGTTTAATAATTATAATAGGAATTCGACAATACTATCTGAAGATTCAACAACAATATCTATAGATAATAGATTGCTTGTTTATGAAACAGCTAAATCCCCGCATGCGGATTTGAATCCTGTGATATCAAATGGCATATCTTATACTTTGAGTAAGATAATCTCATTAGATAACAACAGTTCAATGGATAACGTTTTGTTAAGGATGTTTTCTCTTAACTCTACAGGAGATGTCAATCCTATAAAGAGATATTTCAACGATGTGCCGCTCATTCATCTGCCTAAACAAAAATCAGTAAGAGACAGATACTCACATTTAAAACATGTACTAATGGATTATAATAATTGATGTGATTAATGGTGATTAAAATGCAAGCAGCATACTTATTGGATTGTTATAAGAAGGATTTTGAATCAAAAATAATTAATGTAAGCGAAGACGGATTATGGATTGAGTTAGAAGAGACATATTTCTATCCAACATCAGGCGGGCAACCATGCGATAAAGGGTTCTTAGTAAAAGAAAATACTGAATATGTTGTTGAAGATGTGATTAAGAAAGAAGGGAAGATATTACATAAAGTGAACAAGTCCGGTTTGCTTCTTGGAGATACTGTTAAAGGATTGATAGATTGGGAACACAGATATATACTTATGAGATATCATACAGCATCACACATCTTAAGCACAATTATTCACGATGAAACTGGCGCAGATATAACAGGAAACCAACTTTATACTGATAAGGCAAGAGTTGATTTCTCGCTTGAGAATTTTGATAGGGAATTAATGAAAGGGTTTGAAGCGAAAACAAATGATATTATTAAAAAGAATCTTATTGTAACATTTAGAATACTTGATCGTGAAGAAGCATTCAAAATCCCTAGTTTAGTAAAGCTTAGAAAGCAACTTCCTGAAACAATCAAAGATATAAGAATAGTTGACATAGGAGATTTTGATCATCAAGCATGCGGCGGGACGCATCTTAAAGATACTGCAGAGATAGGATTGATTGAGATTACAGAATTAGAAAACAAGGGAAAAGAGCGCAGAAGAATATACTTTAAGATAAAACATGAGTGATATTAGGAGTTATATTATGAGTTACATCAACACTATTTTGAGTGATTACAATGAATGAAAAAATACAATTAATAATATTCATAACGATATTTCTTGCAATTTATGCATTGATGAATTATTTTGTCATGAACAACATGGCTAAATTGTTCGGGGTAAACAAGAATGTATGGTTTTATCTATTATTGATTGTTCTTACATGTTCATACATTGTTGCATCGATTCTTGAATCAAGCTATAGCAATAAACTAACTAATTCAATATACCTATTCTCAGCATTCTGGCTCGGTTTCGCGTTTTTAATGTTATGTATAATATCATTGTTTAAATTAGTGGGAATATTTGCTGCACTTCCAGGATTTCAAAGCGGAGTAGTTCTACTAATACTTGGATTATTGTTTAGTATATTCGGAATTATAAACACGCGAGTGATTGCTGTCGATAAAGTAGAGATATATACTGATAAAGTCTCATCTGAGATAAATATTGTTCAGATATCAGATTTACATATTGGCCCTGTGAATGGAAAAAATTTTCTTAACAATATTGTGTACATGACAAATAAGCTCAATCCAGACTATGTATTCGTTACTGGAGACTTGCTTGATGGAAGATATAAGTATAATAAGAATGATTTTTCAATATTAAAGAATATCACTGGAAAAAAATATTTTGTCACAGGAAATCATGAGACGTACGCAGGATTAGATTATAGCATGCATATAATTGATGGATTAGGATTCACTGTTTTGAGTAATGAAACCGTTGTTGATAATGGACTTCAAATAATAGGCATTGAAGACGCAGATGATAAGAAACAAGTTTTAAACGTGATAAAACATATTAAACTTGATAATGATAAATATAAGATATTGCTTTATCACAGGCCAGTCGGGTATAGAGACATACGTGGAAAAGTTGATTTAATGCTTTCAGGACATACGCATGCAGGGCAGATATTCCCATTCTCAATACTTGCATGGCTAGATAATAAATATATTAATGGACTATATAATGAGAACGGCACCGTGTTATATGTATCAAGTGGTGCTGGAACATGGGGACCCCCAATGAGAATAGGCTCACGTAGTGAGATTGTGCTTATAAGACTTCTACCCTTGAACAAATGAACTTAAAAGGATTTTGTGCTTAAAAATAGTAAATTTTATAAATAAGAGTGTCGAGTTATTACTATATTATAGTTGTGGCGTGCTTTTTGAGGTATATTCATGAATGATTATGAGAAGATGCGAAGGATGAATGAACTTGCTAAAGATTTAAAGCAGCACGGATTTGCTGATTCTTCATTTGAAGCAATTAAACAGGCTGGCCAAATATATGGCGATGAAGAGATGACGCACGATGTTAAGCACGGAATTATCCAAAGCAAGCACGATAAAATAGCTGGAGAGGAAAAAATGAGTGAAACAGATTTTGACAAACGATTCAAGAAATTACAGGATAATGTTGATACATTGACAACAAAGATGAATGAGATGATACAAGCTCTAAATGATATGGATTCAAGAATCGCTCAATTAAGTAAGAAACAGCGTGAGGAGCGATTTGCGCCTCGTGAGGAAAAACCTGTAGATGCGCCTGCTCAAAAAACGCAGGAAGAACCGGTGCATCAACATGAAGCTCCTAAGACGGAGTCTGGAGAGTATGCAAATCAGAGAGTAGGAAACTATCAAAGTCAAGACGTAAATATTGACAAAATATTTTATTATGGAAAAAAATAGGAAGGTGATTAAGAATGGCAACAGAAGGATATTGTGTAAAGTGTAAGGCAAAATCAGAAATGGTTAATGCAGTTGAGACTACTATGAAGAATGGTAGGAGAGCAATGAAAGGAAAGTGCAAGAAGTGTGGCACTGGAATGTATAAGATTCTTGGTCTTGCCAAGAAATAATTTTTTTCTATGACCGAAGAAGAAGTATTAGATTGTGTGATAGAGATAGATGCACTTCTTAGTCAAGCAGAAACCTCTTTATCTGATAAAGAATATAAGAAAGCACTTTTTAAGATTAAAGAGGCCAGAGCATCTATTGAAGAGCTTCGCAAAGATGATGAGTCAGAAAACGATAGTAGCGAAGGCATAGGGATGGATATGATGAATACTTTGAAGTAGAGTATTTTCAATAAACTTTTTAAATATGTTTTCTACTGAAAAATCATGCCTAAACAAGATAATATTGATGATTCGATAGTTGGATTTGATGATGATCCTGATCCTATCCCTGCTAAGAGAGATATAAGAATATTTCATAGAAAGAAGGAGAATAAGGATGATAAGGACGAGGATTTTGAAGAGGACGTGTTTGTTTAGTGTGCATTTTTCTATTGTTTTTTTCACTTCTTAACAATATTTATAAATATGTGCTTATTTCTTCACTAGTGTTAATGGTATCACAACCATTATACGATTATTATATTGAGCCGTATTAGAGAGGTATTTAAAATGAAATTGATGAACAACAAAGAATTTAATGATGCAATAAAAAAAGGACCCGTATTAGTAGATTTTTATGCTGACTGGTGTGGCCCATGCAGAATGCTTGGCCCAGTACTTGATGAATTAAGCAAAGACCCTGATTTCAAAGACAAATTAGAATTCGGAAAATTATCAACAGAAGAGTATCCTGAACTTGCTGAAGAACACGCAGTATCTGGAATTCCATGCTTAATATTCTTTAAAGACGGTAAAGAAGTCAATAGAATAGTAGGATTTGCACCAAAAGCTGTGATGAAAGCAAAGATAAGTTCAGCACTAGAAGCGATATAATTTTTTTAAATTTTCAAAATAATATCAGAGAATACAATGGACATAACATGTGGAAAATTGGATATTGAAGATGTTATTGCATGTAGTTTAACATTGAAAAAATCAGAGTATAAGATATTTGAAGTTCTTTTACGTAGCAGGGAAAATCTTACAATCCAGCAGATTTCAGACAAATTAAAACTTGACAGGACTACAATCCAGAAAATCCTAAAGACTTTATCCTCGAAGGGATTAATACATAGATTACAACAGAATCTAGAGAATGGCGGATACATATATAATTACACTATTAAAGATAAGCCAACAGTTAAGAAACATATCAAAGATGCATTAAAAATATGGTATGAAAAGTCTATAACTCAGATCGATAATTGCTAAGCGCTTTTCTTGTAATTTTTCAAATCATGTGCAAATGTTGAAAAATCATATTGTACTTTAAGAATAGGATTAGATAATATTATAGATGCTAGTGTGATATTTCTCTTTTCTTCTTCCGATTCTGCCATTGCAGTCTTGACAAAATATCCGTCAGAAACTTGTCTTTGGAACTCATCTGTCATTCCATCAATTTCTGGAACGCCGAGAATTTTATATAAATTTATATTTCCTAAATTTAATGTATCATTGTAATACATTAATGCTTCTTTCTCATCACTATTAAGTCTTTCTTGCACTAATTTTGTAGCATCTGTATCTAAACTCATAAGTGAAGAATTATTTGTCTATTTATAAATTTTTATTTTCGCTCTTATAATCTGGTGGCAGTTCGTTTAATTGAATTAACCTGTTTATCAAGAATTCTCGTAATTCTTCAGGCCAATTCTCTTTAATTTCTTTCTTGTATGTGTGAAGTGCTTGAATGAAATCTTGTCTTATTTTTTTGCTTCCATCAATTATCTCAACAATATGCTCACGCACGGGGAATGGTAGATTCTTTTGTTCTAGAGCTATTCGTTTGAGGCTTTCTAAATATTCAGATTGTTCTCGCGCTTTTTCTTCTTCTTGCTCTTTCCAGAATTTATCATACGTGAATTTCTTGTCATCCTTTACTTTTTCAGGCCTTTTGCCTTCTTTTAATGAGATTTTTGCACGCACCATATCATGCATTCTCTTCAAGAACTGTAATTTATCTTCCATCTTCATTATGTCGCCATATCCCATTGTCACTAGATTAAACGCGAAAGGACTTGGCATTTCTGTATTATACTCTTCAATTTTTATCCTGCCTGATTCTATCTGTTCAATGACTAACTCTGCACTTTTTATGTCCATCAAATCCTCTAAGACTTCTCTTCTTGCTTCTTTTAATATTGGAAATTCTTCTGATATTCTTTTAACTGAACTTATCAATAATCTGGAAGATATCTGCTGGCGCCCTGCTGATCTTCTCTTGCCCATATATGTTCTAAGTATCATTAATGACCTTGTTGCGCAATGCCTGAATCTGCGTCCTAATACCTCGGTCTTGTCTAATGACAATTCTGCAATTTTTCGCAAATCAGTCGACTTAATCAGCTTGAATGCTTTGCTTGCTTGAATATTTTGTTCAGTCAATATATAGAATCCATTATCGTTTATGTTTATTTCAACATCCTTATGCTGCATTCGACTTATGACATATCCTAAAACTCTTGAGAGAACATCATTAACTCTCCTGCCAAATAATGAATGGAACAGTATGTATTTATTTTTTCCTTCGCTGAAATATTCAATAATTATTCTCTTATCATGCGGTATTTTTGAAAAATAGAATTGTTCATTAAAATACTCATATATTGCGTTAGCGCCGTATGCATCAACGTATAAGTATCTGTTTATGAATTTCATAATATCCTCTTTTGATTCTTTCTTATCAAAATGTTCATTCATGTAACGCCGGAATTTTTGAATCTCAAGAGCAAGATCAAATGATAATGGGAGTGTTTCAGAAACCCAAGACGGAACTGTCGGCGGTCTATTAACTGACGCTTTGACGAATGCAGTCATTCCTTGAGCGTATAAGTATTCGTAAGTGTTACCTCCGAGTACAAATACATCTCCACGTTTTAATCTTTCAAGGAAGTTTTCATCTATTTTTCCGATGTATGCGCCTTTTTCATCGTCTGCTTTTGCGCCTTGCATTTTTACTTTAACAAATGATTCATCAGGTATGGTTCCAATGTTTGTCATGTATAATACTCTTGCAAGTTTTCCTCTCTTGCCTATCATTCCTGTTTCTTCATCAACCCAAATCTTAGCATATACATTTCTATCTTCAAGTGATACGAATTGTCCATTCAAGTAACGTATTATTTCAATGAATTCAGTTTTCTTTAAATTCCTGTAAGGGTATGCTTTTCTGACGATATCATATATTGTGTCTATGTGTCTTGATTCCTCGATTGCCATTCCATATATTTCTTGGGCAAGAACATCAAGCGCATTTTCTGGAATGCTAACGTTATCAATTTTTTTTTCAATAGCAGCTTTTAATAGAACAGAACATTCTACAAGATCATCTCTGTCTTGAACGATAATTCGTCCTTTACTAACATCATTTAACTTGTGACCTGATCTACCTATACGCTGGAGCGCTCTTGCAACACTTTTTGGAGAGCCTAATAGAATTACTAAATCAATATACCCAATGTCAATTCCTAATTCTAAAGATGTAGATGATACTACACATTTTAATTTACCTTCTTTTAATCTATTTTCAATATTTAGTCTATGATCTTTACTTAAACTTGAATGATGCGCTCCAATATATGATTTCGACTCTAATTCTTTAAAGTCCTCGACATCTTTCATGTCCTTTACTGTTTTTACATCCTCACCCTCTTCTAATTTTACATAATTTTTAGGAAATCTATCTTTTAAATGATGAACAACACGCTCAGTTGCTGCCCTCGTGTTTGTGAATATTAAAGTTGTTTTATGATCCTGAATTAATCTGTCTAATAATTTGTATGTTTCATCTTGTGTTTTCTTAAAATCCGATTCTATCAAATTAGGTACGGGGCTTAATACTTTTAAGTCTAAATGCTTAATTGCCTGAACATCAATAATCTTACAATCTCTTGGAATTTCTAAATTATAATCTTGCATTCCAACTAGGAAATTTGCAATTTTGTCAAGTGGTGCAACTGTGGCGCTTAGACCGATTCTTGTCGGCGGAACTTTCGTAATGTATTCTAATCGCTCAAGACATAACGCTAATTGCGTTCCACGCTTTCCGCTTGCAATAGCGTGAATCTCGTCCAGTATGACCCATTCTGCATCCCTGAACTTTTCTCTTAATTTTGGGCTTGTAAGCATTATTGCAAAGCTTTCTGGCGTGGTGATTATTATATGTGGAGTCTTCTTTAACATCGCTGCTTTTTCAGAAGTAGACGTGTCTCCAGTTCGTATAGCTACACGAATATCAATTTTTTTTGACGCGCCCTTAATTTTTTTTTCTGCAAGTTCGCTTATCTCTTTAAGTGGCGTGTTTAGATTCTTTTCAATGTCGTTTGCTAACGCTTTCAATGGGGAGATGTAGATTGCGTAGACCTTGTTCTCAAGTTGATCCTTTCCTGAAAGACGTATTAATTCGTTTAGAATTGTCATGAATGCTGACAATGTCTTTCCTGAGCCTGTTGGTGAAGATATTAGCGTATTCTGTTTCTTATGAATGTTCATTATAGAATAAGTTTGAGGAGGAGAGAATGTCTTGAATTTATTCACGAACCATTCACGCACTAACGGCGTAAGTACATCTAGTGTAACCTCCTCTGAATATGGCTCTGACATGTATTCGATAGGCATTCTTATATCCGTAAGTACAACTACATAGCGCTACCTACATTCCTAAGAATATAGAAGTTGTTTAAATAGGTTATGGGGGAATGTCTAGTGCTATCTATCTACCCATTCAGTCCATACTATCCCCCGATAGTTTCTTGCTGTCTCTTCTAAATTTTTGGAATCACCGAAACTAAACTGTAGATAAACCGCCTCGTCGTATAATAAGTCTCCTATCGACTGCCCCGAATAACCCTTCATATTTGTATCTGTCCAGAATGTTAAAGAACCATACTCATTTGCGATTCCCCCCTTTATTTGAGAGTTTATTTCTTTAAAATAAAATAATTGGTTCAAATCACTGATTGATGGTACGATCCAGTATAAAGGTCTTTCTTTAGATATGGTTATATCCGTATCATTATGGAAATGCCATAATTCTGCTCTATCATTTGTTCTGAGTAATGAGTCTGTTAATGCCACATCTATTACTGCCTTATTATTCTTACTTTCTAACGTAGTATTTACCCATACATTCTTATCAGGAAGATAAACTAAGAATTCTTCTGGTTCATCCATTTCTGCTTTTCTAATTAAATCGGTTATGCCGGCAGTTCTTGTAGCATAAGTTATATTTCTATAATTAGAATGTTTTCTTATACTTATTCCATCATGTTGTAATGTAAGTAGAGTTCCGAACAATAAACCGTATATCAAAGATTTATTCATGGTAAATATTTTATAAAAGCAATTCTAAAACTTTTTTATTCTAGAATTCTTCAATCCAAATATCATCTTCAAGACATCTTGCTTCACTGCACGTAATTTTGTGATCGTTGTCTCTGTCTGCTTTTGTCAATACATAATCCCATAATTCAGGATTTGTTTCTGGACGCAATGTATTATTGTATGCTACAGGATTTATCTCGTGGCGCATTCCTTCATTATCTGTACGTAATTTGCTTAATAATATATTATATGTATGTTCTGACATTGAGTATTTTCCTGAGAGAACTTGAAATTCTAGTTCTTTATCAGTGTACCTGTAATTTCCAGTGCCACAGCCGAAAAGAATCAACGTGGAGGCGACCAATGTATTAAGTGTTTTCATATCTCTAGAATAGTAAAAGAATTTATAAATTTATTGAAGAAAAATTTATAAACGAAACTACTCCAAGAATAAGTATGGATTGGAAAGAATTCTTCAAGATTGACAAAATCAAATTAGTTGTTACTATAATACTTGCGGCAATCACATTTTTTATTTGGAATATGTTGGTTGGCGCTGCCATGTCAGGGAACGACCCAAATTTTATTATAATGATATTTTATTATATACTATTATTGCCTAGAGTTATATTGACAAAAAGGGCAGGACTGTTCTTGCTATTGGTAGAAGCGATATATCTTTACTTAGTATCATGTATACTTATATTCTTATTAAAAATCAAGGTTGATAAGAAAAAATAAAACAATTACTCGCCCATTACTTTATATTCTTTAATGCAATGCTTGCATGGCTTGCCATCCATTGAACAATTATCAGTGCAACAGCCTCGATGTACAATTCCTGAATGATGCTCGCATAATATTAGATTATCAGGACTATTGTTAAATTCTCCAGAACATAATTTACAAGTATCCATAAATCTCACCCTTAAATCATTTCTTGGTAGAATTGGAATATAAAGTTTATGGAAAAGAAATTGAAAAAATATTTTTTACTCTGAAAATGAGTGGTATAAAAGAGATACTAAATTCATAAAATTTAAATAATAGTAACTATTTGCTAAATCATCGACTTATTAATTGATTTACGTATTGCAATAATAACTTCTAATTACAAAAAAAATAGTTTAAGACAAACACTGCTTGTTACTGGAATATTTTTATAAAAAACATTGGGGGGTGGTTTTTATGTATGTAGATAAATTTGGTATACTTAGATTGGATGATGTTGATGAGGAGATAACTATTGAGATAATTAAGAGTGATGCGCAGGACAGTAATTATAACTAAGAGTTATTCTTTTCTCAACGCATGACATACTTGTCCAGGATGATTATCATAGTAATCTTGATGATAATCTTCTGCCTTATAGAATTCAGTTGCCTTAGTTATTGTTGTTACTGCAGGTTTTGAAAAGATTCCTTTTTTATCAAATTCTTCTTTACTTTTTTCTGCTATTATTCTTTGATTTTCATCATGATAGAATATTGCACTCCTATATTGTGTCCCTACGTCTGGTCCTTGCCTGTTTACTTGAGTAGGGTCGTGTAATCTCCAGAAGTAATCTAATATTTCTTCATAAGTTATTATATTTTTATCGTATATTACTTGAACTGCTTCTGCATGATCGCCAATTTTTTTATACGTAGGGTCTTTTGTTGTTCCTCCAGTGTATCCTGATGTTGCGCTGATTACTCCATCAACTTGTTGCAATAATTCTTCAACACCCCAAAAACATCCTCCTGCAAGTGTTGCTGTTTCGAATGTGAATAATTGCTTGTATTTCTCGTATTCTCCTTCTAAGTCTTCGTATGGAATGAATTTTAATGATGCTGAATTAATACAATATCTTTGACTGCCGGCTGGTCCATCATCAAAAACGTGACCTAGGTGTGATGCGTTCGTTCTTACTTCAGTTCTTTCATCATCTTCTTTTTCTTCAATTGAAGCATTCTCTATTGGTTTTGTGAAACTAGGCCAACCAGTTCCTGAATCGAATTTGTCTACTGACGAGAATAATGCTTCTCCAGTGTTTACATCTACATATATCCCCGGTTCATGATTATCCCAGTACTCATTATTGAACGCTGGCTCAGTACCACATTGTTTTGTAACATATTCAGTTAAATTAGTCTTGTTTTCCATAGTAGCGCATCCTGATAATAGCAATAATGCTAATATAAGATATCTCATATAAGATTGACTTTGTTAATATTTATAAGATTTATGAAGGATAAAACTATCTTACCGTAATCTTTTTATGTTAATACACTAATTATACTGCCATGAACTTATTATTCGTTTGCAATCAAGGACAGAATAGGTCAAGAACAGCCGCAGAATTGTTCAAGGATAATTTTGATACGCAATACGCCGGATTATTCAATAATTTATTGACCTCGGAGCAGCTTGGATGGGCGGATATTGTTTTTGTAATGGAAGACTTTCAGCGTGGAGAGATAGGGAAGAGGTTTCCTAAAGAATATATGAAAAAGAGAATAATCAATCTAGATGTTCCTGACACGTACTATTTCAACCAACCTGAACTGATTGATGTATTAAAGCCTAAGATTGATCAAGCCATTCATGAAATTGTTGCATAGCATCATTCTTGATGTCACAAATTGTGACTTCAGGTATAACTGGTCGAATTCGACCAGTTTAAAACTGTTATTCCATCGAATTCGATGGGATTAAAATCATAATCGTTCTAACATCTTGAATGATTCCTTGTCTAACTTAGAGAATGCGCACCATTTCTTTCCTAAATCCTTTAATGATGCTCCGAAATGATATATGTCTTTATTGTCTATAATTAGGAATCTGTCATGAGATTTATGGAATTCTCTTAATTCTATCTTTGGATATTGTGCGTTATGTTTTAATAGGTCTGTGCTTAATTCTTTTGTTATTTTTTTAGTTAATATCACAGCCTCGACACTCTCTCTTCTTTTGGATAATAGCATTAATACTGAATCATCTACATAATTATCTATAAGGATTATTGATTCTTTTGCATTCCGTATGATGTCTGAAACGAATTTATATGCATCAAACACTTGTCCATCAAAGAATACGCCTTTTTCTGGCAGACTCTTATTCATTGAATTGAATAGTTCCTTGAACTTCTTATCGTGGTCTAATTGTTTTATCTCTATTTTATCTAATCTATGAAATATTTCAGAATTTGCAGCAATAAATTTACGCATAGAAACGAATGCGTTCATAATTTGAATACTTATATCTATTGCAGTTTTACTCTTCAATACTCCTGAAAGCATTGCAACACCCTGCTCTGTGAATGCATATGGCGGGTATTTCCTATGAGCACCACGTTTTAAGGTCGCATTTTGCGACCTTATAGAATCAAATTCTTCAATGGTTAGTTTAAACATAAAAGACTCTGGAAAACGCTCAATATTTCTCTTTACCTGCTCATTCAATCGTTTTATCTCAACATCATATAACTCTGCCAAATCCCTATCAAGAATTACTTGAGTATTTCTTATAACATGGATCTTATCCTTTATATTCATATAATTTTAGAATAAATAATCCTTTATAATAACTACTTGCGTTTTTTCGAAGTATTTTTACTTTTATCGGAAGATTTTCGATTTAATTCTTTTCCTAGATTATAGAAGAATAATTTAAATTCGTTGTTGACGTCATCCCATTCTATTTTCTTAGTTCGTTTAGGCCTATCAACTGCAATTATTCTTGAAACTATGACAATATATCCGCCAAGTAATGTTATCATGAATACGGCAATATAAACTAATGATATTGGAAAGTCAATCTTGAATTCGATATACGCGTTTATTAGAGTGATTATTCTATAAATGAATGTTACAATAAAGATGCTTAATAATGCTGAGACAATAGGCGCTAGAATATTGTATTTGAATAGCCAGAATATGTCATTGATCATTCCAAGAACGAAAAGGATGAATAGTAATAGGAGATTTTTGATGAAGAAGTTGACAATATCAGTGTATAATGGTGAAAAGTTGAATAGATTAGCTATCCCTAAAAGGATTAAGAAAACGATGAAACCAATAGTACGTCCTAGAGTAATTCGAAATATGCTACGCATGATTTTAATAGTAAGTCATCATATTTAAAGTTGACGGTAGAAATATTTATAAACACATTTTCTTTTAATATATTATGAAATGGTTGATGATTATTTTAATGGGTTTAGTTAGTGTGTTTGCTATTCTAGCGGGTTTTTCAATGATTATTGATACGACTGGTGTAGGTTTACAGTTTCCTTCATCAATGCTTGATAATACTCCATTTACTAATTATCTTATTCCAGGGATTATATTATTCTTATTATTGGGTATTTATCCATTGTTTATCATTTATTCTTTAATAAAACGTGTTAAATGGTCATTCTTGAACATATACAAAGAATATTGGGGATGGACACACACAATATATTTCTCAATAACAGTCATAGTATGGATCCTAATACAATCCGCAATGGTTCAATACTCCTATCTGCAAACAGTTGTTGGAATGATTGGAGTTGTGTTGTTAGTAGTTGCGATGCTGCCAACGGTTAGAAGAAGGTATTCTAAGTAAGATTTATTTCTTCTTGACCATGCGTTCATTGAAGAAAACAGTCAGAAATGAAAAACTATTTCTTTCTCTTACTCTTCTTTAATATAGCCACATCTATATCATCTTGTATATTCATCAAATAAGACCATCTACTTATGCAATACAGTATTAGTAAAGCAACAATACCAAAGACTATCCAATCAATATTTTTAGAAGTCACTGGCGCATTGGCCCATATATCTTTTAACAACTCTAAAGAAACAGTAAATAGTGCTACGATTAATCCTCCAGTTGTACAGAGATAAAATTCTTTAGATTGTCCAAGATTTCTAAAAGTTATTTTCATTTTACACCAAGTATTTGTCAAATTCTATTTTTTTATCCTAGTAATTAATTATTTACAGTTCACATATAGTTTTATTTGCATTTCCATAGGGCTGTTTATGTTAAATTCATGATTTGAGATAATTCCATTGTACATGGAAAACGCTATTGTAGATGTGGTGTGATTTTTAGTGGTTTTATCCAATATCTGTAGGTTACAGTTAATGTCATCACAAGAATAGTAACTCGCATAATAATTATCGTTGTTTGTAGTGACATTCATTTCTGATAATTTACATAAACTTATATTTTGTAAAGATGCATCATCATTAAGATACACATACTGATTTAAGAAGAATAACTTTTGTTCTGGAATGACAACAGTTTTATTCAAATTATTAGTTATGTTAATTTGGAATACACACTTATCTTTGTAGCACGGAATCTCGGAATTTTCAAAATTATTCCAATATGCGTATTCGTCATCTGTGACGTTCTTTTTATAATATGCTTCTATGTAAATTCTTTTTATTTTATTAAAATTTCTAGAATAATAAGAAATTATTGCTATATGCTGGCGAGTGTCGAATAATGTATCATTACCTATTATGGTGTCAGTACCAGAATAACTCTTAAATTGTTTGGTAGTACTGTCAAAAGTATAAGTCCTATTTTCTGCATCTTCTAGAAACACTTTGACGTCATTCAATACTATGTCGTAGGGTGAATAATCAATATAAATGTATTGTCTTTGAAAACCCACATAATTCAATAATCCATAAGTTTTTACTTGTACACCAAATTTCATTTTTTCATACGAGCTATATGTATAGTAATTGAGCATAGTTCTTTGTTCCATTTTATAGCCTATTGACTCGGGGTGTAGTTTAAAAGTCATCGGAGCATATCCAAAATGCAGTACAGCAAATAATATGGCTATGAAAATCAGTCCTGCTATGACAAATGTATTCCCTTCATTTTTTTTCATAATAATATCCTTTTTATGCGAAATCTTTAGTATATTCTTTGTTACTACATAATATACAGCTAAAACAAGGCATATTAAAACTCCGAGAGTAACTACAAAAAAACAAAATAGTGCTGTTTGCGTTTTATACATACTTTCAAAGAATATAAAAAATATGTGTGTATACGCCACAAGTAAAAAAATATTGCCCAATAAATAAATTCCAAATATGGCCCTATACCATGCACTTTTATTTGGTGGATGGTAAACTAAAAGCAAAATCAAGCCTACTAAAATAATAATTGCTAAGGTTGAAAACATCGTACCTGCTTCATTGAAATCAATTTTATCTATTCTTAATTCACTAATGCCTTTGACAAAGGTCAAAACTGTTAATAAAGAAGCAACAAATATGAAAATAAAAAGAAAAATATTTAGAATCATTAATAATTCGTTAACATTTTTAATTTTCAAATCCTTTCTTTTATTAAAGTATTTTAACCAGATTATATATGATATAAATAATAATAGGATAATGTAATACGGTAAGTTCATTCCAAATATTCCTGTTGTGTCAGCAAGAGACATATATAAACCCCCACTAGTAGATTGTAAAGCTATTTGATATATATAAAGATAGTGCTTTTTATTCGTCCATATAAACTCGTATAATCGGCTTTAAAAATTTCCTGTTTTCCGTAACCTTTTAATAATCTAATAGATGTAAAGTATTATGATCATCTGGTGGAAGCTAATTGTGTCAATTGTTATCTGTTTAGCTGTTGGAGGGATAGCAGGATTCTTTACAGCGAATTCAGTAAGCGGATGGTATAAAGACCTAAACAAGCCATCATTTAATCCTCCAAACTATTTATTTGGACCGGTTTGGACTGTATTATACATCTTAATGGGCGTAGCACTTTATTTTATATGGACATCAAACAATAAGACAGCTTTAATATTCTTCATAGCGCAACTAGTCCTTAACTTTGCATGGTCATTTTTATTCTTTCAACTTAAAAATCCATTAATAGCATTCATAGAAATACTAATATTATTAGTAGTAATAATCGCAACAGTAATCACAGCAAGAAACAGTGTAGTCACGTACTTATTCATTCCATACATCCTATGGGTTAGCTTTGCAACTATTCTTAATGCATCTATTTACTGGCTCAACCGTTAAGAATACTCTTGGATACGCATCGTGTTTAGAGAATCACTTTATCTAATTGTGTATGGTATAACTTATCCATCACATTCGTCAAATCCAATACTGACAGCTGTTGTTCATATGGTTTGTAATCTATTTTATTGAATATTTTCTTTATTATTTTCTTGTTTTTCATTCTGAATAATTTCGGAGCCGTTTTCATATAATCAGGATTATTCTTTACAAATATCTCTGCAGCAACATACCCTTTGTAATGTAGAAATTTTCCAAGATGGTCTCTTGATATAGATATCTTATCATCATATGATATAATCGGCGATTGTAATACGCTTTTTATTGTTTCAATATTTTTTTTCAGATCATAATTTAGGCTTCTCATCTGCAAAACCGCATCATCTGACACTTCTTCCGGTATGATGAGCCGTATCATATCTTTGATTTCCTTGATACATTCTGTATAAACACTACCTATCTCTTTTCTGGTATAATTACTTATATTCTTATTTGCGTTATTAAAATCTGATAGCGTCTTGATTTGTTTTTTTATATAATTATTGATGTTTCTTGTTAGATCATATTCCTCATCATTTATTTCTGTTCTTATCGAGAGCAATTCTAGTATTCGTAATCTCATTTTATCATTACTCACTACCGTTTTTGCTAATTCGAGACTTTTGAGTTCTTCTCGAATCCTTTTGTTAAAGTATTCTGCATTTTCTTTGAAGATATCTAAGTTTGACCATTCTCTTTCATCATGGTTTTTAAACAATTCTTCGTATTGAGTATTTTTCAGCAAATTTCTTCCTACGGATTCACCTAATCGACCAAAAAATTCCTCAATTTCAATATCAGGGTATTTGCTTTTTTTTGGGTTAAGCATGTTCCTATAAAAATGTGCAATCTCCTCAAAATAAGCGTATCCCACACCAATGTGGTCATTAACTATGCTTATTCTATTTTTTATATTGTTATAATTAGAAGTCTCTTCATTCATAACTACGACTATATCTGGCATCTCATATTTTCTAACATTGAGAAATTTCCCGAATATATCTATACAAGCCAGTAAATCATCCTTAACAGTTTGCTCTAAATCCCTCATAATACTTATAGGTAAAGTACATTTATAAAGTTTACGTTTAAGTAGCTACTTAATAGTGACTATATCTTTTCATGAAATCGTACTTGCAACGAGAGATGTATAGGCACATTATTAAGAGGTACTCTTTTCTTCTAACAGAAATAATAATGACCGTTCTTCATCCCATACATCCTATGGGTCACATTTGCAACAATTCTTAACGCAAGTATTTACTGGCTAAATAGATAAGAAATTCTTATTCTAATCTTTTATATCTTCCTGCTTTTATGTCTTCTATTCCCTGGACTAGTTTAAGAAGTAATTCATTTTGTTCCATTAATAGTTTTTCTTTTCTCGTCATAAAACACCTTTATATCTTATTATTTATATTTTTTACTAAACTTATCAAATCAGGATACTTCTCCTTAATTAAAGCAATAGTATGTTTTTGTGTCTTTTTATCGCTTACAGCAACAACAAAAACAATTACCTCATTCTCAAAAATCATGAAATATACTCTAAACTTTCCAAGCTTCAATTCGCGAAAATATTTATCACCCAAAGGCCTGCCCACATAAGGATTATCGGATAATTTTTTCAAACGTCTCTTAATATCATCATGATACTGTTTTGGAATAATCTTCTCAAAATCTTGATCAAAAAGTGATGTGGTGTTGACTTCGTAAGCCATTAAAATAATAATAAATAATCTTTAATAAGCGTTTACTAATAATTTCCGTAAATCCTACACATTCACCACATATATTCCGGCAATAAATCAGCAAACTTTAAATATTACTTAGTATTACTTAGTAATATGGATACAATTACATTCAAAGTGGATAAAGACTTGGCGAAAGCAATGGAAAAAGTCATGAAACCATTATACGCGACAAAGACTGAATTCATCAGGGAAGCAATCCGCAAACATATAAACGATCTAGAAACCGAAAATTCAGTTAGGGAATTGATGAAACTTAAGGGATCGTTAAAGAAAAATATCACTGATGCAGATTTAAGACGAACACGAGAAGAAGTTAGCGAACAATTATTGAAAGAATACGGACTAAAGAAGAATAATAGGACAAATATCATCAAGTCTTAAGAAATGTTTATCCCTAGTCACCAAGGTAGCACCATTATCTCTTGCAATAATAGCATGTAATGCATCATTAAAAGGGACACTTCTATTCATAGATAATAAATATGCCTCTTCTTTCTCCAAACTGTTGACTTCAATTTTCACTAAAATATCTTTAAGAATGTTAAGCGAGAAACGAATGCTATCTAAGGACAAGTAATCCAATAATTCCCTCTCTAATGGATAAGAATAAAGTATAATATCTTTACTGTATAAACAATCTATGAATATATCAATCTCGTGTCTATCCATAAAAAAATCAATCCAAACACAAGTATCGACATAATACTTCATAAAAGAATCAATTTAGAATCCTTAATAAGACTTGACCAAAGAAAACCGTAAATCCTACACATTCTCCGTAAAACCATCACTTCAACTGAGATTAAACCAATCATAAACTATATAAAAAAGATATTCCTACTTAAATAAAGGTGATACGATATGAAATACATACTAATATTATTATTGATAGGAACAGTGCTAATCAGTGCATGTGCAAAAACAACAGACCCGATAGCATGCACAGAAGATGCTAAAGTGTGCGACGATGGAACAGCAGTAGGAAGAGACCCTAATAACAACTGCGAATTCTTTGCATGTGGCAATGAAACACCAATACCCACAGACATAGGCGGAAGCATTGGTGATGGAAAGACTTACGTGAGTGAGAGTCCGGAAGAGTGCACACTAATAAAATTCATGTGTGTAGAAGGCAAAGAACCATTCTTTGACGAAACAGGATGCGGATGTCAATTAAAAACAGATGAAGGAAAGCTTCAAGCATACGATTGTACAGACCCAAGGCCAGAAATATGTACTAAAGAATACATGCCAGTATGTGGACAGGTACAAGTGCAATGCATAACAACACCATGTGAACCAATAAAACAGACATTCGGCAACAAATGTGACGCATGTGCAAACAGTTTAACAATCTCATACACAGAAGGAGCATGTGAAGAAAATGCAGCAGGCGGAACAGTACTAGCTGGATCTAATGAAGAACAATGCACAAGCATGGGCGGAACATGGACAGGATATGATTGCACAGGAATAACAGAGAATCAATGCCAAGAAATAGGCGGAACATTCAATGAATGCGCATCAGCATGTAGAAACGACCCAACAGCAGAAATGTGCACTCTACAATGTGTTCAAGTATGTGAATTTAAATAGAATTTTTTTTCTTATTTTTTATTGAAAATTAGAATTTTCAATCCCAAAAACTTGCTTTTCAAGTTTTTGTTATCCGCTTATTCTAGCATATAATATCAAACCACTAAATACAAGAACGACACCGCCAACACCAATCAACAAATCATAATACCATTTTGTAGGTTTGATTAAGAAATATGCAATAACACTTAACACTAATGCAACAACGCCAGTAATAAGCATCAACACGCCAGCAAGATCAATCATAGACTCGCCCAGAGAAAATAAGTACACGCCATAAAGTACTACAATAATAGGCGCCATCGCAACTAATAATAAATCAGTAAATTTAATCATAATAAAGAGAACACTAAGAACTATTTAAATCTTGTCTAGAAGAATTCTAACTCTATTTGCTTGTTATACTTGCCTTTCTTCTGTATATTATAACCATTGACTTTTATCAATATATCAGTATCCTTCTGGTCATTTGTATATGTTATCTTAGGCCTTTCAAGACCGGCTCCGTTATTTTTTGCTTCCTCAAATACGTAATCCTCAAAGCCGGGATGTTTTTTCAAGTCCATGAAGAATGACTCTGCAAACAGATTCAATTCAATATACCTGTGCAATTGCATATCGGCCTTGACCGGAGCATTTACAGCGATATGATACTTGTCGATAATAGATTCTATATTGCAAGTATCAAGAACTGGCTTATCCACTTCATACGTTATGTCGCTTCTACCGTTTAAGTACGTTTTTATCTTATCAATAATCATAATGCCATAGATGTATTTATGGGATTATAAATCTATTGGTTTTTGATACTACTCTGCAGCATCAGCTTCAGCCTTATCCTTATGTATGGTTCCTGAAGGATGATTTGGAGGGGAATATATAGTATACATTCTTAATGTGCCTAAACCAACATTAATCACATTATGTTTAGCGCCAGCAGGAACAATTACTGCATCAGCATCTTTAGCAACATATTCTTTTCCATCAATAACAAATTTTGCTTCGCCCTCTTCAATCCTAAAGAATTGATCAACATGGTCATGAACTTCCTCACCAATCTCTTCATCGACCTGTAGAGTCATCAAAACTAATTGCATATGCTTGCCTGTATAAATCACTTTTCGAAAGAAATCATTATTTAACGTCTCTTGTTCAATGTGTCCAAAGTATACCATAATAACCACCCTAATAAAAAGGAAAGCATTAAGCGTATATAAACTTTATTCGCGTGATACGAAACTTTAAAAACCTGCATAAACACTAAAAATTATGAAGTTCAAAGGAAATTATTGGTTCATAATAGGATTAATGACATTCATATTATTATCATTATATAGCATAATAAGATCATTAGTTGACGTTACAAGCATATACGACAGTATAGAGATAAGCATCGACTGGATTGCAGCATTGATAATATACTTCTTCCTAGGAGCATTAATAGGACACGCAATAGATTGGATTAAGAAAAAGAACATAAAACATCCATTATGGGTTTATTTAACAATAACATTATGGCTCGTAAGTGCAATAACAGTAGCAATAATTGCAGACATCGGGCTATTAGAAACGATATTCTTCCCATTCATCTACGGGATATTTTTCACAGGATACGCATTCACAATATTACTACCAAAAATAGTATATACAGCAACATACGGGAAACTAATATATAATATGGCGTTAATAGGAATATTCAGTACATGGATATACTACACGATAAAGAACAAAAAGAAACTATTAACAAGAATTCTACTAATAATCCTATTCATAATATTCTTTGCAGGATTCATAGGATGCGCAACATCATTAAAGTAATATTTATAAATAACATATCTATTACAATATCAAAATTGGGGTGAGTTAAATGATTGAATATATTATAGGCGCAATCGCAGGATTGTATCTTCTATCAGGAATAAGAGTTATTGACCAGTATGAAAAGGCAATAACGTTTACGTTAGGAAAATATACTGGCACAAAAGAGCCTGGATTAAGGTTCATATTTCCGATAATACAACGATTACAACGTGTAGATATGAGAGTAAGAGCGTTAGATATTGAAAAACAGCAAGTAATGACTAAAGACAATGTTCCATTAGATGTTAATGGAGTAGTATTCTTTAAGGTAAGTAAAGCAGAAGATGCAATAATCAAAGTACAACACTTCGAGTATGCAATAGCAAAACATGCACAGACAGCATTAAGAGATGTGTGCGGATCAATGACAATGGATACAGTTCTCACAGAAAGACAAATGGTCGGTGATGAGATTAGAAAAATTGTAGACAAGGAAACAGACCAATGGGGACTTGACGTATCAGTAATTAAACTACAAGATATTGAAGTTCCAGATGACTTAAAGAGAATAATGTCAAGACAAGCAGCTGCAGAAA
>Ga0208375_1001725_pt1 | contig 23150 bp, 21 predicted proteins | sample RifOxyD1_FD_184038 | JGI IMG/M metagenome (GOLD analysis project Ga0208375, IMG submission 184038) | Soil microbial communities from Rifle, Colorado - Rifle Oxygen_injection D1 (SPAdes) | ecosystem: Environmental > Terrestrial > Deep subsurface > Rock core/Sediment | place: Rifle, Colorado...
TGGGGATGGGGTTGCTCCTAAGCAGTCTCTCTTTGGCATCGTCCAAGGCGGTAGGCATGAGGACTTGAGAAAAGAAAGCGCCAGAACAATAGGAGAGATGGATTTTGGAGGGTTTGGCATAGGCGGCTCTTTTGTTAAAGAAGATATGGCAACAGCGGTGAAATGGGTCAACGAAATTTTGCCGGAAGAAAAACCGCGGCATTTGCTCGGAGTGGGGGAGCCGATTGACTTGATTTTGGGGGTAGAAAATGGCTGCGATACTTTTGATTGCGTTACCCCTACTCGCTTGGCTCGCAACGGCGCCCTTTATACCAAACGCGGCAAAATAAATATCACTAATTCAAAGTTCAAATCTCAAATGTCAAAAATAGAAGATGGATGCGAATGTTACACTTGCCAGAACTATACTGCCGCTTATATTTCCCATCTTTTCCGGGCCAAAGAAATGCTAGCCGCCACCTTGGCGACTATCCACAACCTTTATTTCCTGAACAAACTAATGTCCGACATTCGCGAATCCATTCTCACTAACACCTTTCCCAAATTCAAAGAAAAATTTTTGAGATCGTATAAATAAAATCAAATTATACACTTTTCCGCGGCCGCGGATTTTTGTATAAAAAGGAAAACCGCAGGTGTCTCACGACATGCTGCGGCTCTGCCAGATTCAGTTCCACGGTTTCTGGCGACCGGCTCGTGTGGTCAGGGATTCGAGTCCCCCTAGATACTAATCCCCAAGGTTCCTCCATCAGACGTTTCCTTTTGAGAGAACTTCGTATTTTAACGAGTTCTCTCACCTTGGATTATCACTGCCGCTCTGGTAGCCAGGGGAGCGGCGAACCTACTCTTCTAGGCGGGCTACCCCACCGGCCGAAAAGAAAAAGAGCTTCATGTGTACAGTATAGCATACTCACAAAATTTGTCAAGCGATTTTTGATTTTCTTTGGTTGAGTGGTAAAATTTGGCTTAAAATAAGGAGTTTTTGGCAGGCAACCAAAATTTCATTTTTTATGCTATATTTCTCCTGTGGAAAACAGAAAATTCAAACTGCATAGCAAATTTAAGCCCGCTGGCGACCAGCCCAAGGCCATTGAAGATTTGGTTAAGGGGCTCCAAAATGGCGCCAGGCGCGAAACTCTTTTGGGCGTAACCGGCTCCGGAAAGACTTTTACTGTGGCCAATGTCATTGAAAAAATGCAAAAACCGACTTTGGTCATTGCCCACAACAAAACTTTGGCCGCTCAGCTGGCCCAAGAATACAAAGAATTTTTCCCCGAAAACGCGGTTCATTATTTCGTTTCTTATTATGATTATTATCAGCCAGAAGCTTACATGCCGGTGACCGATACCTACATTGAAAAGGAGGCCATGATAAATGAGGAGATTGAAAGATTGAGGCATGCTTCCACCCAAGCGCTGCTAACGAGGAGTGATGTGATCATTGTAGCTTCGGTTTCTTGCATTTACGGTTTGGGCTCGCCTGTGGAATATGAAAAAGTGAATATGAAAATCGCGCAGGGTGACCGCGTAGAACGCGGCAAGTTTTTGCGAGAGCTTGTTAATATACATTATGAACGTACCAACGCCGACCTGACACCAGGTACTTTTAGAGTAGTTGGCAATGTGGTAGAAATAATGCCCGTATCTGAAAAAATAGTTTACAGATTACAGATAGTAGATAATAGAATAGGGACGATTCAAAAAATAGATGCAATTACCAGAAGTATCATCGAAGAACCGGAAGTTTTTTATCTTTTTCCGGCTAAGCATTTTATAACCGGAGAGGAGATGGTAAAAAAATCCCTAAAATCCATAAAAAGCGAGTTGGGGGAACAATTAAAAAAATTTGAGCGTGAAGGCAAACTTTTGGAAGCCGATCGTTTGAAGAGGCGTACTAGTTATGATTTGGCCATGATCAGGGAAATCGGCTATTGCAACGGCATTGAAAATTACTCGCGCCATTTTGACGGGCGTGAGGCGGGAGAGCCACCACATACTTTGCTTTCATATTTTGGCAAGGACTTTTTGACTATTATTGACGAATCGCACGTGACAGTTTCGCAGATCGGCGGCATGTTTAATGGCGATCGGGCCAGGAAGGAAACTTTGATCGAGCATGGTTTCCGATTGCCTAGCGCCAAAGACAACCGACCTCTTACTTTTAAGGAGTTTGAAGAACGAGTCGGACAGGTTATTTACACTTCGGCTACTCCGGCTAAATATGAAATTGAGCAATCGGAAGTGGTAGCCGAGCAAATCATCCGCCCAACCGGTCTTATTGATCCGGAAGTTTCAATAAGGCCGATTAGTGAAGCTAAAAATTACAAAGGTCAAATCGCTGATTTTATAAAAGAAGCCAAAAAAGAAGTGGCAAAAGGCGGGCGAGTTATTGCTACCACTTTGACCAAAAAAATGGCCGAAGATTTGTCCGAATATTTGAAGGAGCAAAAAATAAAAGCAGAATATTTGCACAGCGATATCAAGACCATTGAAAGAATTGAAATACTGACTAAATTTAGAAGGGGCGAGTTTGATATTTTGGTTGGTGTAAATTTGTTGCGGGAAGGGCTGGATTTGCCGGAACTTTCTTTCATTGGCATTTTGGATGCTGATAAAGAAGGTTTTTTGCGCAGCGAAACTTCTTTGATACAAACTATCGGCCGGGCGGCTCGCAACGTGAATGGCCGAGTCATTCTTTATGCCGATCATTTGACCGGATCAATGGAAAGAGCCATCGGCGAAACCAATCGCCGCCGGGCTTTGCAAATTGCCTACAACAAAAAGCATGGCATTACTCCGCAAACCATCAAAAAAGAAATCAGAGATATTACCGAACAAATGCAAACACAGCACAAAAAAGCAGTCAATGCTTTGTTGGCGATCGATGTAAAAGGTGTTAAGAATATTCAGAAATTAATCAAACAGAAAGAAAAACAAATGAACGCTTCCGTTAAAATCTTAGACTTTGAATCCGCCGCCATTCTGCGCGACGAGATTAAGGAATTGGAGAAACTGGAGCGGGCATAGTATCAAGCATTGAAGCTTCTATGATGGCGCCGCGGCGGCCTTTTTTGATGTCAAAAACAAGCTCTTTATTTTTGACGGAAACCGAAACAATGCCTCCTTTCATAATACCTTTGCCGATTATGAGAGAAGCTATTTGATTTAATATTTTGTTTTGGATCACTCGCTTCAGGGGCCTGGCGCCATATTGCGGGTTGTACCCTTCTTTGGCCAGATACTCATATGCTTCATCGGTCAGTTCCAGAGAAATTTCTTTGACAGCCAGTCTTTCTCGTACCAAATCAACTTGAATTTTGACAATGTCCCTGATCGCTGCCATAGGCAAAATGTCGAAGATGACGATATCATCCACTCGGTTCAAAAATTCCGGACGGAAAAAATCTTTCATGGCCTCCATCACTTTTTCTTTGACATTTGTATAGTCCGCGCTCTCATCACCCCGTTCGCCAAAACCCATTTTTTCCATCTTATCTATATAGTTGGCGCCGATGTTTGAGGTCATGATGATAATGCTATTTTTGAAATTTACCGTGCGGCCCTTGGCATCAGTTAAACGGCCGTTGTCCAAAACCTGCAGGAGCACGTTGAAAACTTCCGGATGGGCCTTTTCAATTTCATCAAACAAAACTATGGAATACGGGCGATGCTTGATCATTTCAGTCAGACCGCCGCCTTCGTCATAACCCACATATCCTGGAGGAGAACCGATGAGTTTAGAAACAGAATGCCTTTCCATAAACTCAGACATGTCCACTCTTATCAGAGCTTTTTCGTCATTGAACATAAATTCTGCCAAGGCCTTGGTCAGCTCGGTTTTGCCGACGCCGGTTGGTCCCAGGAAAATGAACGAACCGATGGGTTTGTTGGGGTCAGCAATACCGGCTCGAGAACGTTTGATGGTATCGGAAATTTTCTTGACCGCTTCATCTTGGCCGACGATGCGTTTTTTCAGTTCTTCTTCCATACGATTGAGTTTTTCGGCTTCTTCTTCAAGCATTCTGAAAACCGGCACACCGGTCCACTTGGCCACGATGTTGGCGATATCATTTTCGGTGATTTCTTCGTTCAAGATGCGGCGGGAGCTTTGCAGTTTTTTGAGTTTTTTGACGTTAAGATCCAGATCTTTTTCCAGAGCCGGAATCTTGCCATAACGGATCTCAGCCGCTTTGCTCAAATCCGCTTGAGCCTCGGCCGCCTCGGCCAGGAGCCGGCCATCTTCAAGCTCTTTCTTTATTTTTTTTATTTCTCCCACCGCTTCCTTTTCATTTTTCCATTTCAAGTCGATTTCGGCGGTTTTTTCTTTGAGGTCGGCTATCTCTTTTTCAATGTCTTGAAGCCGGTTTTTGGCCTTGCCGTTTTTGTTGGAAACTTCTTTTTTGAGAGCTTCTTTTTCAATCTCCAATTTCATTATTTTTGAATTTGTTTCCTGCAACACCGCCGGCATATTTTCCAAAGAAATTTTGAGGTGGCTTGCCGCTTCGTCAATCAAATCAACCGCTTTGTCAGGCAAAAATCGGTCCGCAATGTATCTGGAAGAAAGATTGACGGCCGCTTTGATGGCATCGTCAGTAATGTGTACGCCGTGGTAAAGTTCGTACTTTTCTTTGAGGCCGCGCAAAATGGTGATGGCGTCATCTATGGACGGTTCGGCCACATAGACCGGCTGAAAACGGCGGGTCAGGGCCGGGTCCTTCTCTATATGCTTTTGATATTCCTTGATGGTGGTGGCTCCGATGGCTCGCAGTTCGCCTCTCGCCAAAGGCGGCTTCAGCATGTTTGAAGCGTCGAGTGAACCTTCGGCCGATCCAGCTCCGACGATGGTGTGAATCTCGTCAATAAAAAGTATTATCTTGCCGTCTGATTTTTCGATTTCTTTTATTATGTTTTTGAGCCGCTCCTCAAACTCGCCTCGGTATTTGGTGCCGGCAACCAAAAGTCCAAGATCAAGCGAAACGATTTCCTTGTCCTTTAGAGATTCTGGGGCATTCTGGGAAATCATTCTGATAGCCAGACCTTCGGCGATGGCAGTTTTTCCCACACCGGCTTCGCCGATTAAAATCGGATTATTTTTGGTGCGACGGGAGAGAATTTGGACGACGCGGGAAATTTCTTCATCACGCCCAATGACTGGATCCAGTTTGTTCTCGCGGGCAAGTTTGGTCAAAGACCTGGTATATTTAACAAGGGCCTTATTTTTCTGAACGCTTTTGTTATCTCCGAGTCGGCCTTGTTTGATTTCCTGGATCAAAAACAAAACTTTTTCTTTTTCAATTTTGAAACGCGAAAGCATGTCCCGAGCCTGACCTTCTACATCAAGGCAGGCGATAAAAAGATGCTCGGTGGAAACAAATTCGTCACCCATGCCACTGGCCACCTTTGAAGAATGTTCTATGATGTGCGCTAGTTCGGGGGTGAGATAAATTTGATAGGAAGGCGCCATGGTGTTGCCGGTAACACCTCCTTCCATGGCTTCAAAGAGGGAATCGGTAAGCAATATGATATCAACATCCATGCGGTCCAAAATGGAAACCACCATGCTTTCTTCTTGCAATATTAAAGCGGTCAAAAGATGCAGCGGACCGACATGATTTTGGCTGCGCTCAATAACCAGCTCGTGGGCTTTTCTAATGGCTTCTTTGGCTTTGGTTGTAAAATGATTAAATGGCGTCATAGGCGCGTATTATAGCATTATTTATGCAAAAAATCTATTTTGCTAATTCTTCTAGAGCTTTGGCAACAGCGGCTTTGACCAAGTTTATGGGGGTGTATGAATATCGGCTGTCACTTTCCTTTTGTGGGGCTTCTATGCCAACAATCTCGCCAGAAAGATTCAAAACTGGGCTGCCAGCGTAATTTCTCAAAATTGAAATATCGGAAGTTATGTTATTGACGGTTTTTTTGTCTTCAGCAAAACCCAACTGGCGAACCCGGCCGATGGCAACAGCATTTGATTCAGCGCCGCTTATGGCGACCAGAGTTTGGCCGATTTTCAAAATATCCGAATCACCGAAAGTAGCCGGATAAAAAGTGTACTTGCTGGTGTCATTTTTAAGGATGACCGTTTTGATAAACACCAAATGATTTGTCTCGTCCAGATAAATTTTGCCGGTCGTTAAAATTTTGCCGTCATGGAATGCAATGTTGTAGGCAGAAGCTGAACTATAGTTTGATAAGTCAGTAACAATCGTGCCGTCAGGAGATATTACAAGCCCAATGCCTGCAAAAATGTCCGAACCATCCGCTCCGGTAGTCTTGAGCCGTACGATGGACTTTTCGTTTTTGGCGATAGCTTCAAGCACCCGGTCTTCCTCGTTTACTACCACCGTTGTGATCACTTTTTCCGGCTGGCCCGGCTCTGTGACCACTCGTTCAATGGTTTTTTCCACCACGCGGTTGATGGTCTGAGTGACTTCTACCGGCGCTTCCGAAAGCAGAGTAAAAGTAATGATACCCGTCCCGATCGAGGTGATGAAAGTGATGAGCAGAACCAAAAGTATGAGTTGATGTCTTGTTAGATTTTCCATCGGCTCTATTTTATCAAAATTAAAAAATAAAAACAACAATACTACTCCGCATCGTTATCCGGTTTTTCCAAAATCGGCACCTCAAATGATTGCGAGACGCCGGTGATGCGGACCACGTCTTTGTCCACTTTTTTGAACTCTTTGCTGGAGGCGTTGAAATGATTGACCACCGTTTCTAGGGAATTGCCCAGTTTGCCGTGGTACATTTCATATTTTTTTAGATGTTCGGAAAGCTCACCGACCCGTTTGATAATATCTTTTGCCGTTTCCTCTATTTGCATGGCTTTAAGTCCTTGCAAAACTGTTTGCAAATAAGCCAAAAATGAAGTGGGAGAGACGATGATCACTTTATATTTGCCAGCTGCCCTTTGAATCAAGTTTTCTGTATCTTCAGTAACCGCACCTATTTTATTTATCAGCAAATCATAATAAATCGCCTCGTGGGGAATAAACATAAAAGCGAAATCCATAGTGCCTTCAGCCGGCCTTATATATTTTGATGTCTCGGTGATGCGTAGTTTTAAATCATTTACAAAATTCTTTTCCAATCTTTCTTTTTCGGCCGGTTCTTTGGCTTCAATCAAGCGATTATAATTTTCCAAAGAAAATTTTGAATCAACAGGAATGATTTTGTCTTTAACAAAAACCACAGCGTCAACGATCTCGCCGTTTTGAAAAGCGTATTGCATCTGGTATTGGCTTGGCGGCAAAACGTTTTTGAGCAATGTTTCCAGATAATATTCGCCCAAAATCCCCCGCTGTTTTGGATTTTTCAAAATGTCTTGCAAATTTTGCAGCTGGTCGGCAAAAGAAATAACTTGTTTGTTTGTCTCATCCAGTTTGGTGAGGCCCTTCGTCACTTCCCTGATTAAATTTGCAGATTCGCCTAACTGTGTTTTTATAGTTTCGTTCGTTTGGCGGGAATTTTCGCCAATTTTAGCATCCATAGTGCGATTAAGTTCATTGATTTGCTGAAGTATAAGTTTTAAACCCGTGTCATCTGTTTTGGGCTCCTCTTTTTTTCTAAGCAAAGCAAAAATAGCCGCTACCAAACCCACCGCCAAAATTATTAAAGCCGCGTTTTGCATAATTTAATTATAGCAGAAATACTACCTCACCCCTAGCCCCTCTCCTTGCAAAGGAGAGGGGTAACACAAAATAGTTCTTGAGCGAAAGAAGCTATTTTATGTTATCATGAAGGCATGCACGAAAAGATTCAAGAACAAATAAAAGAGGCCTTGAGGGCCAAGGATCAGGTGAGATTGACAACTTTGCGCGGGGTGTTGGCGGCTTTTACAAACGAGGCGGTGGCGCTGAAGCGCAAGCCCCAAGACAAACTTTCGGACCCTGAAGCGGTGGCTGTCATTCGCAGATTGGTAAAACAGAGAAAGGACTCCATTGAACAATTTGAAAAAGGAGGACGAAAAGATTTGGCGGATAATGAAAAAGCGGAACTCAAAATTTTGGAAGAATTTTTGCCTGCTCAAATGAGCGAAGAAAAATTGAGAGAAATTGTCTTGGCCAAAAAAGAGGAAACAGGCATCACCGATAAATCAAAGATGGGTCAACTAATGGGCGCGGTTATCAAAGAAACAAAAGGCGAAGCTGATGGCGCTTTGGTTAAAAAAATAGTTGAGGAAGTATTAGAATAATTTTGCGAGAAAACTTTCTGGAAAAAATGTCTGGTTGAGCCGTGCAACAGGCGACCCGAGGACTTTTTGGAAGAAACGTTTTCGAGCAAAGTTAATTTTCTCGCAAGCTATCTTATAGTTCTTGCGATTTTCTCAACCACACCTTTATCAAACGGACTGGGGATAATTTTTTCGGTAGAAAGATTTTTGACGGCGGAAGCCAGAGCTTCAGCGGCTTTGGTGAACATTTTATTATTGAACTGGGAAATTTTATTGTCCAAAGCGCCGCGGAAAATACCGGGGAAGGCGAGCGCGTTGTTGACTTGGTTTGGATAATCACTCCGGCCGGTGGCTACAATAAAAGCGCCGGCGGCTTTGGCCTCCTCGGGCATTATTTCCGGTTCGGGATTGGCCAGAGCAAAAATAATCGGCTTGGCATTCATAGTTTTTACCATGTCCTTAGTTAGGGTACGGGCCTTGCTAACTCCTATAAAAATATCGGCGTGAACTAAGCTGTCGGCCAAAATACCCTTGACCATATTTTTATTTGTGAGCATTGCAAACTTCTCTTTTTCCGGATTTAAGTCCCCGCGTCCTTTGTAAATAACACCTTTGCTGTCATTTAAAATAATATTTTTAAATCCGTATTCAAGCAATAATTCGGTGATGGCAATACCAGCGCTACCGGCGCCGTTTATGACAATTTTGACATTTTCTTTTTTATTTTTGCGCAACTTGAGGGCATTTATAAGTCCTGCGAGCACCACCACTGCCGTGCCATGTTGGTCATCATGCATGACTGGAATTTCTAGTTCCGCCCGCAATCTTTTTTCTACAGCAAAACAGCGTGGGGCGGAAATGTCCTCAAGATTCACAGCACCGAAAATGGGGGAGATGGCTTTGACCACCGCCACTATTTCATTTTCATCTTGGGTGTTGAGGCAAATAGGGAAGGCGTCAATGTTTGCAAATTTTTTGAACAACACTGCCTTGCCTTCCATGACCGGGATGGCGGCATACGGCCCCAAATTGCCCAAACCCAAAATGGCGCTGCCGTCTGACACAATGGCCACACTGTTCCCTTTGATGGTGTAATCCCTGACACTTTTGGGCTCGGCCGCTATTTTTCTGCTGACCGCCGCTACGCCGGGCGAATAAGCCAAAGAGAGATCTTTTTTGTTATTGATAGGAAACTTCGGCACCACGGTAATTTTGCCGTGATGCTTTTTGTGAATTTCCAGTGACTTTTTGTAAACGTCAAATTTTTTCATGGTCGTGCCATTATATCAAACTATCTTTTATATTGTAGTCCTCAACTCTAATTCTTTTGATGGAAAGAGTAGTGGCGCCCACGCCCAAAGTTTTGCCTATATCGTTGACCAAGCCGCGAATATAAGTACCAGAGGAAACGTGGGCGGAAAATCTGCCTAAATAACTCACCTCATTTTCTCTCGACCTCACCCCCAGCCCCTCTCCTTGCGAAGGAGAGGGGAGTAAAATCTGTTTCCACAAAGTCAAAATTTCATGTTGTCTGAAGTCGCCTTTGACTTTGGAAATATCCATGAGCAGCCGGCCGAAAAGTTCTTTATTTGAGAGAGAATCCAATCCGTGAAATTGCATTTTGTGAATTGTGATTTTTTTAACCTCACCCCCAGCCCTCCTTACAGGAGCTGTCCACTCATTGGATTTTTCTTCAAAAAATCTCAATGAGTCTTGCGAAGCTCCATTTATTCGCTTCTCACCCCTAGGCGCAGGGGAAGGGAGAGGGACACTAGAATTATCATCAGATGAAGTATGTTTCCCCTCTCCTGCATCTAGGAGAGGGGTAAGGGGTGAGGTTTTTTTTGAAAGCATTTTCGAAGAATACTCCGGATACTTTTGCTCCCTCTCGCCTTCATAAACTTTAGCCATTTTTATTAAATCAAGTTCGTTCAAATCTTTTATTTTTTCCACTCTCAAAATTCTGCCGAGCACATCATAAGTATCGGTGGCAAATCCAAAAAGAGAAACAAATTCGTATTCTTTGTCCAAACCAAAAAATTTTTCTCTTTGTTCTTGTTTGGTATCCTCCCCGCTACCCACAAGCAAAACACCTTCAGCCAATGGGTCCAACCGGCCGAGGTAAGTGAACTTGTTCATCCTCTGAGGATTCGAAGGATCATTTTTCAATGACAGATTATTCAAAACAAATCGCTGAATGCATTCAAGCGGTGTCTCGCCTCGCTGTTTGTATAAATTATGGATCATTTAAATAGATGTTAGATCTTAGATTATAGATAATAGTAAAACAAAGTCAAATCATCCTTATTTTAAGCCGTTTTTTAGAATTTTCCTAAAGAAAATGAAAAAATGATTGACAAAAAATGTGGGCATGCTATACTATAAGCAGAATTCCAGTTAGGACAGGTTTTCGCGGACGTGCACGTCTGCGATCATAAGTCTCAACCTTACCCTGGCACAGGCAACTGTGAATAGAAATAATGGAGACCTAGAGATGTCCTGCAATGCCGTCTACGAACGGCTAGCGAAATCCAAAGCCCGCCGCCTTGATCGGGTAGTGTGGCACAGGATCAGAGGCTGGACCTAGCCATTGTGCGCTGGGGTCAGATAAAAAAAATTAAAGGGCAATCTCGACGAGCTGCGGCATCCTCTCCCGCAGCTTTTTCATTTTCTTAAATTTTTAACGCTTTCTTTAGATACTTGCCGGTGTAAGAATTTTTGTTGTTGGCGACTTGTTCGGGAGTGCCGCGGGCAACAATGCGGCCGCCGCCAGAACCGCCTTCCGGACCGATATCAATCACGTAATCGCATGACTTTATGATATCCATATTGTGTTCAATGACCAGGACCGTATTGCCCTTGTCCACCAGCTTTTGCAAAATTTCAATAAACCTTTTGACGTCATCATAATGCAAACCGATGGTCGGCTCGTCAAAAATGTAGATAGTTTTTTGGATGTGCGGCCGATAAAGCTCGGATGAAATTTTGACTCTTTGGGCTTCGCCGCCAGAAAGTGTGGTGGCTGACTGGCCTAGTTCCAAATATCCCAACCCCACATCATTCATGGTTTTGAGCCGGTCATAAATGGCGGGAATATCTTCAAAAAATTTGAGCGCCTCCTCTACTGTCATTTTCAAAATTTCGTAAATATTTTTCTTTTTATATTTTATTTCCAAAGTTTCTTTCATAAATCTTTTGCCCAGGCAGACATCGCAGGGCACATAAACGGTTGGCAAGAAATGCATTTCCACGGCTATCTCGCCATTGCCCTCGCATGTCTCGCAACGGCCTCCGGCGCGATTGAAACTAAATCGGCCCGGTCCCCAACCGCGCACCCGCGCCTCTGCAGTTTCGGCAAAAAGTTGGCGCACAAATCCCCACGCCCCGGTATAAGTGGCCGGATTGGAGCGCGGCGTACGCCCGATAGGCGACTGGTCAATCAAAATAGATCGGCCCAAATACTCGCTGCCGCCAAAAGAAGCGCAGTTGAATGTTTCCGCGCTGCGATATTTTCTTTCAAATCTGGCCTGCAAATTTTTATAAAGTATTTCGTAAACCAAAGACGACTTGCCCGAGCCCGAAACACCGGTCACGCAAACGAAACGGCCGAGCGGAATATCCACATCCATATTTTTTATGTTGAAAATATTGCCGCTCCGCACTTGCAAACTGCCTTTGTCTTGCTCGCGCCTTTCGTCAGGTATGTCGATAAAATCTTCGCCGCGCAAATAGGCGAGAGTGCGTGAGCCGGAATCATTTTTTTTGGTAGTGATCAGTTTGTCCAAATAATCTGCCACGATAACTTCCCCACCATGAATGCCGGCGCCGGGCCCGATGTCAACTATATAATCGGAAGCAAAAATAGTTTCTTCATCATGTTCCACCACCAAAATAGTATTGCCCATATCGCGCAGGTCAATCAAAGTTTTTATCAGGCGTTCGTTGTCTCTGGAATGCAAGCCGATGGTCGGCTCGTCAAGCACGTACAGCGCGCCGACCAGGCCCGAGCCAAGCTGGCTTGCCAACCGGATGCGCTGAGACTCACCGCCGGAGAGAGTATGGGCTCGGCGATTCAAAGATAAGTATTCAATGCCCACATTTAGCATAAAGCGTAATCGCGATTCAATTTCTTTGACCACCACTTTGGAAATATTTTTTTCGCGCTCGGTCAATTTTAATTCCGCCAAAAATTCATAAGCGTTTTCAATAGACATATTTACGAAGTCTACGATATTAACATTTCCAATTAAGACATTGAGAGCTTCAGGACGTAGGCGGGCGCCCTTACAGACCGGACAAACTTCATCGCCAAAAAAATGTTTGGTACCGAGGCCGTTGCATTCCGGACAAGCGCCGTAAGGGGAGTTGAAAGAAAAAAGCCGCGGCTCAATTTCTGGATAAGAATAACCGTCGCGAGGACAAGAAAATTTGGAAGACATGATTATCGGCTGCCAAAGGGCGTCTTTGGCAATATCCCTGAAAGAGATTTCTACCAAACCGCCGGTTTCATTCAAAGCTTGTTCCAAAGATTCTGACAATCTTTCTTCGGCATTTCTTTTTTCAACTACGAAATCATTTACGTTTATGGAATCCACCAGTATGGAAATGTCGTGCCTTTTGTTTTTTGAAAGTTCTATCCTCTCGCGCAAACTTTGTCTCTTGCCGTCAATGATCGCTTCCGTATAACCTTTGCCCAACATGTCGTAGAGCAGCTGATAATATTCTCCTTTTCGGCCTCGCACAATTGGAGCAAAAAGTTCCAGATAAATCGGAAGAGGAATAACTTTCCCCTTTGTTTCTCTTAATTTTTTTGTGTCAAGGTTCAACCTCGACACATCAGTAATCTTTTCTAAAATGAAATTTTTGATCTCGTCATTGGAAAGTTTTTTTATTTCATCTCCGCAAACCAAGCAATGCGGCCGGCCGATGCGCGCGTAAAGCACCCGCAGGTAATCATAAATTTCTGTGATGGTGGCCACGGTGGAGCGGGGATTGTTGGAGCGTGATTTTTGGTCAATGGAAATTGCAGGAGAGAGCCCGACGATTTCGTCCACATCCGGTTTTTGCATTTGGCGCAAAAATTGCCTGGCATAGCTGGATAAACTTTCCACATAGCGCCTTTGGCCTTCGGCAAAAATAGTGTCAAAAGCGAGCGACGATTTGCCGCTACCAGAAAGTCCCGTAAAAACAATCATTTTATTGCGCGGCATTTCTACCGTAATGTTTTTAAGGTTGTGAGTGCGGGCACCTTTCACAATAAGCAAATCATTATTTTGTTTTGTTTCTTTTTTATTCATACAACCATGCCCCATGTTTTGTCCATAGGGTGATACACGAACCAAGGCATTATAGCATAGAATTATATGTACGAAAAAGGGCTCTTACCTGAGATAAGAGCCCGTCGTGCGCACCATGAATGAAGTTGGAAACATGCGATTTTAGTTTTAACTCAGGTCTTTCACTGTCATGGTGACAAGAGCGATCGAGTAGACAATCTTGTAGATGACAACGCTAGACATAGCGTCGATTACGCTAGTGGCGATATCTCCTCCCGCAACTATTGCCACCGGTATCATCAAAATTGCCGTTAAAACCAGAATCACCAAATACCCAAAGGCGGCTACAAACAGCGCTTTTATGCTGTTTTTTGCCAAAATCAGCAAGAATGTCATAAAACGCCTCCCGTAAATATTGATAACACAGCCAGCTTATTTTGTAAAATCATCAAAATTGCTCTAGCAAAACTAGAGCTAATTTTTATAATCATGACTCTAATTAGTGCTAATGGAGTTTTCTATCAGGCCGGATATCATTCCTTTAACAATGTAGAAATATTTACGGCCGCCGATTTTTATAACTGCCGTGCCATGGGGCAATGAATTTATAGGTCGTTTTCCTTTACTTGACCTACTTACCTGTTCAACGATATAAAATCTATTTTTTGGTATTTTAGTCACTTTAGACCAAAAATTTGTTGCTTTGTTCCTACTTATGGACGGATAAATATGTATACCCCCAAGAATTTTGTTTTCCGGTACAACCAAAATTTCTCGTAAAAATTTCATAAATACGGAGATCATCACTGGGTCAGAATTGGTAAAAGCCAACATTCTGTATGAAGTATTTTTAGGTTCAGATTTTGTACCTTCTCCCCAATATAAGGAAGTTCCTAAAATCAATAAATTGTATTCATTCAAATGATCTACTTTGTCTTTTCCTGTAGAAAAATATTCAGAATTTTCCAACCTTGTTTTTTCTTGACGTCTTTTGTTCGCCCCATAAAGACCTCTTCTGTATGCTAGTTCAGAATTATTTCTCAATAATTTTTCGGCTTCTTTTGTTAAAATCAATCCCTTTAACCAATAGCTTACGGTTCCCTTTGATTTCAAATTCAGGGCACTCATTATTTGAGTGTAGCTTTTACCTTGCAACCGTAACTCTTTAACTCTTCCTTTTATGAAAGAAGAATATCTTTTTGAACTCATTGATACAGTATACTAAAACATAGTATCTAGTTCAATATCTGTGACCTCGACGAGATTCGAACTCGTGTTTCGTCCGTGAAAGGGACGCGTCCTAGACCAGGCTAGACGACGAGGCCATTCGACTGCACTCATGGCAAGTCGTACAAAAATAATAACATTTTTTGATAAAAGTGCAAAAAAGTGCTAATTTAAACTTACAGGAAGGGTACCGAAGAGGTCATAACGGCGCCGATTCGAAATCGGATGGTCGGGTAAAACCGGCACGTGGGTTCGATTCCCACCCCTTCCGCTTTTGTTTTATTGCATTGCATAGTAAACTAGAATAGTTTTATGAATCAAAAATTTATAAGAATAATTGTTTTTACACTTATTGGTATCATATTTTTCGGTACTACCGGTTATTTCTATTTTAAAAAACCATCTCTATCTTATGGCAAGATTGAAAATTATTTTACGGGAGCTGATTCCATAACATATCCCCTTATCTTTGATGATATACGCTTGTTTGACGACACATTTGACGGCGAGAAATATCGCGCCATTCACTTTGGTCCGACAGAACTGTTAGGATTTGATGCTTCAATGATTGTAAATAGAATGTCCAGTGCAAAATATAAACGAGTTATTGCAGACCTGTCTGAAACAGGAGATTTTAGAGAAAGTAATATACAAACACGAAATGGAGGCATAGGTGAGATTTGGGTATCAGATGAAAAAGCTCATCCTACCGACAGCGAAACCTGCTCTTTTAGGTACTATTATTTCATTCCCTTAAACGATGGTTCTGATTACCTGCTTCTTGACATAAGTTTCGGACAAAGGGAATGGGGTATATCGACTTCTTCCTGCCTTATTTTTGAAGAAAGAAATTACCAGTATCTAAAAGCGATCATTGATTATGTGATTGAGAATAACTAAAACTCAAACCAAAACATTTGATTTTTTGAATTTTATGCTAAAATACGGCTATGATAATTTCATACCAAGGTGTGCAGTCGTTCAAGGTCCAATTTGGCAATACAGTTTTGGCTTTTGATCCGGTGTCAAAAAGTTCCAAGTTTAAGACCGGCAGTTTTGGCGCGGACATCGCTCTTATTTCTTTGAACCATCCAGACATGAATGGAGCGAGCCAAGCAAGCCGCGGGGACAAAGAGGCCTTTGTGATAAAAGGTCCCGGCGAGTACGAGATCCAGGGCGTGATCATAAAAGGCTTGCCATCCACATCTCAATACGGCGGTGACAAAAAAAATAATACTATATATACGGTCAATCTGGAAAATATGAACTTATGTTTTTTGGGGGCTTTGGGGGATGCGAATATTCCGAACGAAACAAAAGAGGCTATTGACGGCGTGGATGTGCTTTTTGTGCCGATTGGCGGAGAGGGAGTCTTGAATGCATCCGAGGCATATAAATTTGCAGTCTCCCTGGAACCTTCTATAATTATTCCTATGAACTTTGATGCAAAGTCCCTCAAGGCTTTTATCAAAGAAGGCGGCGATGAGAGTGTCAAACCCATGGAAAAACTGACTATCAAGAAAAAAGATTTGGAAGGCAAGGAAGGAGAAATAGTTGTGCTTGAAGCGCAATAATCCTTCGACAAGCTCAGGATAAATTTTCAATTTAAATGCTGATTAAAAAATACAATTCAATAATGGAGAGGGAAGAGAGATACCGAAACCGATGGGCTCTCGGGCTCACCGTCACTCTTTCGGTTTTTATATTTGTCAGTTTTGCTTTTTATAAGGGTTATCTTAGTCTAAGCAATAACGGTGTGGTGGCCCAAAAAGAATCTGTAAGCCAAGCGGCCAATGTTATCGCTGCGGACCTGGCGCCGTCGCCATTTGAAAATTCCAAAAAAACATTTGAAGCCGCTTTCGGCGAAATAAATAAAAAATTTCAGGAATTTAAGGATTCCGTTTCTGCTGTCCTGGTGCCTTTCGTCACCAGCATAGAAGTTTACGAGAGGAAATAGGGCTTGAATACTAAGCTTGATTTTGCTATAATGGAGGCAATAAATGGTTAAGAAAGATGGAAATAATCCGCCGGAGGGGGGAGAAAATATAGGCGCCAGAGCAGGCGTTATTTCGCGTCCGATTGTGACCGAAATGAAAAAGTCGTTTATTGACTACGCCATGTCGGTCATCACCGATAGGGCCCTGCCCGATGTCCGTGATGGTTTGAAGCCGGTGCACCGCCGCATCCTTTATGCCATGCATACGCTGGGGCTCTCCGTCACGGCCAAGACCAGAAAATCGGCTACCGTGGTCGGAGAAGTTTTGGGCAATTACCACCCGCACGGCGACGTGGCTGTGTATGACTCAATGGTCAAAATGGCCCAAGATTTTGGTTATCGATATCCTTTGATTGTGGGTCAGGGCAACTTCGGTTCGGTAGACGGCGACAGCGCGGCCGCCATGCGTTATACCGAAGCCAAAATGAGTAAAGTGGCCTCCGAACTTTTACGCGATATAAATAAGGAGACAGTTGAATGGGTGCCAAATTATGACGCCACTAAAAAGGAACCGTCAGTACTGCCCTCAGCCGCGCCGCAGCTTTTGCTAAATGGCACTTTGGGTATCGCCGTCGGCATGGCCACCAACATTCCGCCGCACAACTTGCGCGAAGTGGTAGATGCCACTGCATATCTCATAGACAACAAAGATGCGACTACCGAAGACCTTTTGCAATTTGTGCAAGGACCCGATTTTCCTTTGGGCGGGGTCATTTTTAATGCCAAAGATATTCAACACGCTTATTCCACTGGCCGCGGCGGAATTGTTTGCCGTGGCGTGGCCGAAATTGTGGAAGACAAAAATACTTCCCAAATCGTCATCACCTCCATTCCGTTTCGGGTGAACAAAGCCGATCTCATTATGAAAATCGCCGAACTGGTGCGGGACAAAAAAATAGACGGCATCAAAGGCATCAGAGACGAATCCACCAAAGATATAAGAGTGGTCATAGATCTCAAAGGCGGCAGCCAGCCGCAAAAAGTTTTGAATTTTCTTTATAAGCATACCCAGCTGGAAGACACTTTTCACCTCAACCTGGTGGCTTTGGTTGATGGTGTGCCTCAAACTCTTTCCATCAAAAGCATTTTGGAAGAGTTTATTAAACACAGACAGATCGTGGTGAGGCGAAGGACCGAATTTGATTTGCGCGAAGCGGAAGCCAGAGAACATATTTTGCTCGGGCTCAAAAAAGCTCTTGACCATATTGACGAAATCATAAAACTCATCAAGAAGAGCAAGGACGTAGACGAAGCGCGGCAAAATTTGATGAAGGTTTTCAAATTCTCCGAGTTGCAGGCCAATGCCATTTTGGAAATGCGCCTGCAAAAACTGGCCGGGCTGGAAAGGCAAAAAATAGAAGATGAACTCAAGGAAGTCCAAGCTATGATTGAAGAATTCAAAACCATTTTGGCAAATCCCAAAAAAATACTTTCTATAATCAAAAAAGAACTTTCCGACATTTCCGAAAAATATGGAGATGATCGCCGGACCAAAGTGGTCAAAGGCGGTGTCAAAGTTTTGTCCATGGAAGATCTGATCGCTGACGAAGAAAATACTCTTATCCTAACTTCGGGCGGTTATGTCAAGCGCACTTCTCCCGATGAATACCGCAAACAAAAACGCGGCGGGGTGGGAGTGGTTGATTTGGATACCAAAGAAGAGGACTTTGTCACCAACTTTTTGACTGCGAGCACCCACAGCGATCTGCTTTTCTTCACCGATCGCGGCAAGGCCTATCAAATCAAAATGTACGAACTGCCGGAAGGCCGCCGCGCTACTCGCGGCAAATCAATTATGAACTTCATATCCCTTTCGGAAGGCGAGCGCGTTACTTCGATTTTGCCTATGCCGAAAGATCTAAAAGATAACAAAGAACTTTCCTTGATGATGGTTACTACAGAAGGCACTGGCAAAAAAGTTTCGGCGGCTAGCTTCCACGACGTGCGCGCAAGCGGCATTATCGCTATCAGGCTTGATGAGGGCGATAAACTGGTTTCTGTCTCGGCAGTCACTCGTGGCGATTCTTGCATGGTGGTCACTGGGAAAGGCCAATCAATCAGATTTAAAGAAGGGGATGTCCGAGAAATGGGCCGCACAGCAGGCGGAGTGAGAGTTATAAAATTACGCAAAGGCGACAGGGTAGTCGGCGCTCATCCGGTGCCAAAAGAACAAGAAAAAGAAGCGGCCTTGCTTACCATGGGTGCCAATGGTTATGGCAAAAAAACGGCAATCAAAGAATACAAAATCCAAAAACGCGGCGGCTCGGGTATCAAAACTAGCAATGTCACGCCCAAAACCGGCGAGATCATCGCCTCCGCGGTAATAACTGGCGCAGAGGAAGAAGCGGTGGCCATGTCCAAAAAAAGCCAAGTCATCCGCCTCGGCCTTTCTGAAATCCCATCTCTCGGCCGCTCCACCCAAGGCGTCCGCATCATGAAGCTCTATCCCGGCGACCAGATCGCCTCTTTCATTTGTCTTTAACCTCCCCCAACCCCCTCCTTGCTCAGGAGGGGGAAGGCAGAATAGATTTTAGTGTTAATGGGGTTATTCCACTATTTTGAGGTGCAGAGACTTGCTGGCTTTTGTATAATAAGTGTATGACAAAGTTTCAGATGATTTTGACCGGCGTGTTTGGAGTATTTGTGATAGGCGTAATAGTAGTTTTTTCTGCTTATCGGGGCAATTCACAAGACGCTATCACTGTAACGGTTTGGGGCACTATGCCAAAAAATAATTTTGACAGCGTCATCATATCCACCTCTTTGTACCAAAGCAAAGAATACAACGTCCGTTATGTTGAAAAATCCGAAGAAGAATTTGACGGAGATTTTATAGAAGCGCTGGCTTCCGGTAATGGTCCGGACCTATTTATGTTGCCAAGCTCCAAGATACTAAAACACCGCAATAAAATATTTGTCATACCATATACGGTTTTTACTCAAAGGCAGTTTAAAGACACTTTTATTGAAGGGGCGGAAATTTATATGACTCCGGAAGGAACGCTTGGCCTTCCGATATCGGTTGACCCCTTGGTGATGTATTGGAACCGTTCAATATTTACAGATGCCAAACTGACCAAACCGCCAAAGTACTGGGATGAGTTTTATAATTTAGCCAATCTTATTTCCAAAAAAGACGGCGCCCTCAATATTTTGAAAAGCGCGGTAGCTTTTGGAGAATTCAACAACATCGCCCATGCCGAAGAGATTATTTTGAATCTGGCCATGCAAGCCGGTACACCGGTCACCGCCTGGGATGGCAATAGCGTGAGCATTGTTTTTGCAAATTCGTATGGCAAACCGACCGTGCCTGCCGAAGCGGCCGTCAATTTTTATACAGAGTTTAGCAACCCGGCCAAGGCCTCTTACTCTTGGAACCGCTCGCTGCCAAATTCTACCAATTATTTTTTGGGCGGGGACCTGGCTCTATATTTCGGTTTTGGGAGCGAAATACGGACCTTGCAACTCAAAAACCCAAACCTTAATTTTGACGCGGCAGAAGTGCCGGTTTCTCGGGAAGGCGGAGTCAACGTCTCTTATGCCGATTTTAACGCTCTCTCCATTACCAAATCATCCAAAAATATAAACGCGGCTTTTGTGGTGGCCTCCATTCTTTCCAACAAAGAAAGCGCTCTTGCCCTCAGCAAACTTTTGAGATTGCCTCCGGTCAGGCGCGACCTTTTGGGCCAGAAACCGGAGAATGCCTACGAGAGCGTTTTTTATGACAGCGCTATTAGAGCTAGAAGTTGGCTCAACCCAAATCCAACCGGATCAGGCCTTGTGTTCAAGGACATGATAGAATCAATCACAAGTGGCCGAGCGCGGACCGGAGAAGCCGTCTCACGCGCTCAAAAGGAACTTTCTAGTTTATTGGTAAAATGAATTTGATAAAGATAAAAAAAATTGTTCCGTTTCTGATTTTATTTGCGATAGTACTTATTCCTGTTTTCACTTTCGCTCAAGCTCAAGAAAGTCCCATTATTCCAAATTGCAGTCCCAACTGCGGTTATAGTGATCTTCTGAAGCTAGTCAACAACATCATAAAATGGATTATACTTATTTCAGTGCCGGTAGCGGCCGGCGTCTTGGCTTGGGCGGGCTTCAACATAATGCTTCACGCGGACAACATGGGCAAACGCAAAGAAGCGATTGACATGATAAAAAAAGTGCTGATCGGCCTTTTCTTTATTTTAGCCGCTTGGGTTATTGTTTCTACCGTGTTAAACGCTTTGCTCAAAGATCCCGGCAGCGTGCCGGTAGATATCAGCCCATAATTAATTTTTATGCAAAAAAATATAGAAAATGTTAAGAAAATAATAATAAACTTTCTCATTATAAACATTCTCCTTGTTTTTTGTGTAGCTCCTACTCTCTTGTACGCGGCGGAAGTTGTTCCTGGCCAGCCTTCCGAAATAGTTCCGGGCCAACCAAATTCCGGCCCTATCAAAATAGAAAATCCATTTAAAAAAGATACCATTAGGGGATTGATTGAAACCATTGTCAAAGATATTTTGATGCCAATAGGCGGAGTGGTGGCAGTCCTTATGATAATGTACGCCGGATTCCTTTATGTGACTGCTGGAGGCGATCCGGGTCAAATCAAAAAAGCCCATGACGCCTTGCTCTGGGCGGTTATCGGCGCAGCCATACTTTTGGGCGCCTGGGTTATTTCGGAGGCCATAAGTAAAACTATAGACCAATTAAGAGTTTAACTAAAAATTAGAGTAAGATGTCAAATAAAATTTACAAACTTTCTGTTATTGCAATTTCTCTTTATGTACTGCCAAATATCGTTTTTGCCTTCCCGGCAAATCTTGGGGGGGTGATAGATATGCTCATAGACATAGGCCTCGCAATTATTCCGTTTTTGGGAGCAGTGGCTTTTTTGATTTTCATTTGGGGAGTGGGGCGATTTATAAGAGCGGCCGGCAATGAAAAAGAAATCAAAGACAGCAAAAATCTGCTCATCTGGGGCGTCATCGGACTCTTTATCCTTGTTACCATTTGGGGCATTATGTCATTCCTCAAAAGCGAGTTTGGTTTTGGCGGAACCGTCGGTATTCCACAAATTCAACTTAAAAATATAACAAATTAATTTTTATAAATGATTGTATTAATAAACACAGCTTTTGGCATAGTGACTACCATACTCATACCACTCGCTTTTGGTTTGTGCGTGCTCTACTTTTTCTGGGGAGTGGTCAAGTACATCAAAACTGGCGCAGCGAGCGAAGAAGCAGCCAAAGAAGGCCGCCGCATCATGACTTGGGGAGTGATCGGCATTTTTGTGGCTTTTTCCGTCTGGGGCATAATCGCTTTCATTCAAAGCGAGCTCAGCATTCCGCCCATAGAGAGGGTTACTTAATTTATTAATCTTTAAAATAAAATGCTAGAAAAAACAAAAACTTTATTAGGAAGTGTCAAAGGTATAGTAGGTATTTTAATACCAGTAGTCTTTGGTTTGGCCATTCTCCTTTTCTTTTGGGGCATAGTGAAATTCATTTGGTCTGAAGGCGGCGGCAAAGAAGACGGCAAAAAAATCATGCTCTGGGGGGTTATAGCAATTTTTGTCATGTCCTCAATCTGGGGACTAGTAGCTTTTATTGAAGGCACTTTCGGCATTGACAAAACGACCAACGCCAATATACCGACCATCAACAGATCTGGCGGCTCTTCCGGAGGAGGATGTGTAGATGGGTACAATGCCCAGGGCACTCAAGATGGCTGTTAATTTTATCCACAATAAACCTTGTTTTGTAATTTTTGAATGCTATAATCCACAATGTACTTATTAAAAATGGTCGTTCATTTTAATTATAAATTTATTAATCATTGAATTATGAAAAAATTAGCGTTAATTGTCGGAGCTTTGGCGTTGCCTCTTATTTCTTTCGCTCAAGATACTGGGCTCACAAATGTCAAAGACATTGCAATGTCAATAGGCGAAATTGTAAACATTTTGATTCCTATCGCCTTTGCCTTGGGTTTGCTGGTCTTTTTCTGGGGATTGGTCAAATACATATTTGGCGCGGAACACGACAAAGAAGCAGCAAAGAAAACTATGCTCTGGGGTGTTATAGCTCTCTTCGTCATGGCTTCCGTTTGGGGCTTGGTGCGATTCCTCGGTAGTACTGTTGGTATTGATGACAACAGCGACATAGACGTACCAGGTATAAATCCGTAACAAATTATCCGGATCTACAATAAAAACTGTGGAGAGTTATAAACACTTCCGCAGTTTTTATTTATCTGATAAAATGTAAATATGCTTGCTGCTGTAGTAACATCTGTAACAGAACTTTTGGGCAAAATAGCTCTGCTTATTATAAACCCACTCATTATATTGGGTTTTGTTGTTGCCACCGTCGTTTTGTTTTACGGCATTATTCAAATGATCCAAGGCGCTGACTCAAGCGATTTGGGCAAAAAAAGAAACAACGTTATTTGGGGCATCGTCGGCCTCTTCATAATG
>Ga0208375_1001726_pt1 | contig 23144 bp, 40 predicted proteins | sample RifOxyD1_FD_184038 | JGI IMG/M metagenome (GOLD analysis project Ga0208375, IMG submission 184038) | Soil microbial communities from Rifle, Colorado - Rifle Oxygen_injection D1 (SPAdes) | ecosystem: Environmental > Terrestrial > Deep subsurface > Rock core/Sediment | place: Rifle, Colorado...
GCTAAAACATCGACTCTAACGCCATCACCAACTTGTCTACATCAGCCTTGTAGAACCCTGCTGCGTTGAGGTTACCGATCTCTACGATCTTGAGCCCATCAGGTGTGTCAGCTACGTCAAGGACGAAGGCGCGGTCAGGCGCCCAAACCGCGGCACAATCTTCTGCGTATCGTATGATCCGTTCGTCGACCTGGCTGTTGTAGCGTTTGATGGTCCCGAACTTGTAGCCTGATGCAGTCACAACGCGACCATCGACGATCCACGTCCGCGTCTCGTTCCAGATTTCCTTCTTGCGACTGACGGCAACCGGCATATCGGGAATGATCTGACAGCCTACAAGTACCCGATCGCGCCACTCGACGAAGCTTGGCCAATCCATAACTGTGCCAGTGAAGCATTTGTCGTCAGCGACCGGTCGGATGAAGAAAGGCTGCGGCTGTTCGGGCACGTCAACAAGTCGGCACACCTGGGCATCCCAGTTGAGCATCCGATCACCCAACGCCTCGCGTTGGATTACAAAGTCGAAGTTTTCGTTGAAGAACGCACCTGGCGTCCAACCGCGACGGTGAGCGTAGAACGTCATCGAGTAGGAGCCCATAACGATGACAGGTCCAGGCGGCACAACAGGTACTGGATCCAACTCGCCAACAAACGGGACGACCTTGTGGACGCTATGCGGCAAGCCAAGACGTTCTAGTACGTCAATCAGCCGCTCAAAGCCTTCTTCGTTGTAGATGTTGTTCTGTATGCACCAGTACATGCGATTTCACCTATCGCCGTTTTCATACTGAAGACCCTAGCCTATCCGTGCCTATCATGCCTATCCATCACCAGCCAGATGTACTGAGCCGATAGCATGATGACATCGAGCGGAGTTGGAGTGCCGCCTTCGTATGTCAACTTCTTCGCCCAATCCTTCGCCCAGGCATCACTGTTGGCCTCTGCGTGTTCGAGAATAGAAGCCAACCTAATTCTCAGGTCGGTCTCTGCCATTCCAAGCAACCGTAGGAAGATCTCTTCTTTTCTGTTCATCACCAGAACCCCATAAGACGTCTAACAGCGGCACGACTGCATTGATAGGTTCTCCGTGTTGTCGATTCTTGTATTGCCAACCTTGCGAGCGCACGTGCCTCCCGCGCCTCGTTTCGTAGTGTATCTCGAAGTCCCGAGAGAGTCTTGTAGTCGCCAAGAGAGTTGCTAAGTTGTTTTCTCATGGAGCTGGCACTTGTGTGTTAGCGGTGTTTCTTCTTAGTTTGTGCTGGACAATACGCTTCACCGTTACTGTTTACGTGCATTCCAGTATCTTGTAGAAACTCGGCACCAAGGATTACCCCGCCCCCATCTCTGCCTCGGAAGCGGAACGAAAGCGGTTGTTTCTCCTTCACAACTACCATCGAGAGAACTCATACGAACACGTACCAATTCGCCTCGAAGTTTTCTACGAGCGATTGTAAGTGTCCCAGTTCGTCCTGTTGACTTTACTCCAGCTGCCTTGGCCAAATCACGAGGCAGAACCGAATAGCGTGTAAAGGTGTCGACAACGCCGGTTTGAGGTGTTGGCAGCGATCCAATACGAACGTATCCCATCACGGGGTAGTCGCCGAGTGAACCGCTAAGTTGTTTTCTTGTGGTCACTGTTTCAACCTCAAGTATATCACTACCTTACTAATTTGCACTTGTCATAGTAATAGCGTAGGGTGTCCGACTTCGGGGTTTGCGGCAAGCTGCGTATGCCTTCGCGAACACCTCCACTTTATTGGCGTAAGGGTTGCGATGGTCCTGACGTACAAGTACCGGTTGAAGGGGAAGCGCACGGTGCGAGTGCTGCGTCGGCACGCGTTCGCGGTGAACCAGGTCTGGAACTACTGCACGGCAGTTCAAAGAGAAACACAGCACCGGTGGAAGCTCGGTTCCACGGCATCGTGGTTGAACCGGTATGATCTGCAAGCGCTGACCAAAGAGACGTCGAAGGATCTCGGAGTCCACGCACAGACGGTGCAGGTCGTTTGATGAGGAGGTTGAACATGTCAACGAATCAGATAGGCACGGCTACTGCGACTGTGATTGTCATGATCTCGGTCTACTGCGACTGTGATTGTCATGATCTCGGTCGCGATCACAAAGATCCTGGCCACCAGTGCTTTCCCGTCTGCGCTCCGTGCGCTTTCTGTCGCGTGCCTGTACGCGTGATCTTTCTAGCCGATCATCAGGCTACGTGTCCAGCACGTGCAGCCTTCTCGTTGCCTGAACGGCGTACCGTACTACGGCAAGCTGCTAACTCAGCTCGTTTATGAAAAGAGACATCGTCAAGTACTCGCTGGAAGTGCACGAAGAACCTGAACCAACTCTGGTTCACTTAGTACACAGCTACGAGGGATGCAGTAAAAGTTCTCTGCGAAGCCTCGTTGGTTGTCGAATCTCTTTTCAATCGACCAGTCTTGTATAGACTTCAACAGGACGCCCATGATCGCGTACGTTTTCTGTGAGATAAAGACGTAACCGGTCGGTTCAACGCTCTTAGCGTTGAGTCCGTCAACAGTGTCAAGAAACATCGGCCAGTAACTGCGGGGCCAATCATCTGGAGAAGTGAACTGCACCGCTCGCGACTTAACCTCAAAGTGGTGCCCTCGAATCAAGAGGTCTTTGGACTCGTGAGTGTATCGTTGGATCTCTGCTACTGAAGCGCGAAAGCCGTCATTGTAAGACACGATTGGGTCAACACCTTGGGCACGTAGGCGTGTCGCTACACACTCCTGGAAGCTTTGTCCTACAGCACGCTGCTGCCGAAAGTATTCAGCATCATCCATCCAATCCTTCCCAAAATCACGATAGACCTTCTTCTCATCCGGTGACATGGCAGCTCAAAAGCTACTAAGGTCTGTGTCCACACGCTATTTACGACGCCGCGTTTTAGTTACGCCCGCCAAACTAGCAAGCGGCGCTGCATGACAAACGACATCGTCTCCACGTTCTGTGTAGCGCGCTCCGACTCGTTCTCCTTCTAGATAATCATGCCCGAGGATGATTTCGGTCGGGGCTCCAACATGATTTGTTCCAACTCGACCTACAAGATCATCGTCGACAGCGACAACAAGAGGCCGCTCTCCACAACCCTCAGCATGAAGCGTTAATGCGGTAAGCTTTACAGGTACCTTACGCCCTTCGATAGGGACTTTCATACCCTTGAGGAGTCTACCCTTTAAGCGTCGTGCTAGGCGTGTTGATATCACCGTCATTGACGCACCGTGGTCGATAAGCGCCTCAATGTTTGTCACACCGCCAAGACGCTTTGCTTCGGTTGTAAGACCGAAGATTGTCACTTTTCGGTAGATGTTGCCCATATCATTGTCCCGATTGAGAGTAGCATTGTAGCAACACCAAGACCAGTTAGGGCAACACGCCTTCGACTTGTTTTTGTACGACCAGGTGGATAAGGACCAGGAACAGGAACATCATCCTCAGTTGGCGACCAAGGATCTGGAATTAGCGGCGGAACAGGCGGTGGATCTGGAAGGCTTGTCACGTGAGCCTTCACAGACTGTACGCCATAGAAGATGTTCGACTTCTCTTTGTCCGTGTATGGACCTGGTATCTCACTAGACAGAATCAGATTAGGTTCTGTTCCTGTGATCTGTCGCATCGCCCGAAGAACATCGCTACGAATCGATATCGGTGTCTTCTCGGTGATGACTTGTTGCAGCGAGTTCAGAGCTGAAAGTACGCTTGTGGCCGAGGACATGAACGCTGCGGTGTGGCCTATTGGCGGATTGCGCAGCGCAACGACGAGCAGCCCTTCGACCGTAAACGATACGTACTTGCCTGATTGACCTGAGATGGGACGGACGTCCCAAACAGGTATCATGCCTGCCCAGTACGCAGCACGTCCTCGTATCTCGTCTTTAGCCTCGCGTGTCAGGGCCTCGTAGTAGAGCATCCGATCAGGCCCGATAACATCTTCGACGTATTGCTCTTCGTACTCGGGCTGCCACATCGACAGGTACTGACCGAGGCTGTTGGTCAGTTTGAGCCGCGTCGACGGGTTACAGATCTTGGCACCTGGCCCAACACATGCCTGACCAACACAAACAAACTCCCCACAACCGCTTGGCAAGGCCAGGTTCTTGTAGAAGTAAAGAAGAAGCTTGGCAGTGTTACGGGCGTCGGTAACCGACCACTTGTCGTACGTGGTCGTAGGGACCGACTGAAAGAGTCGGTCAGCCTCCGCGTGGACAGTTAGAACATCTTGCTGTCCGAGACTAGGACTACTTAGATAGGTAGCAACAAGCACGTCGTCAGTATACTATTGCACTTTGTTGTGGGTCAATCAGCACATCATCACTTAATTCCTCTGCATCTCCCTTCAGGCCACTCACGGAGTAGTCGAATCACCATTGCGACTACATCTGTGGCCTCGTCAAGAATACGAGGGCCGCGATCAACATCACGTCCTTTTGCGTTGCTAGTTGCCGCCTGTACCAGTTCTCCGACTTCTTCCACTAAACGACAAAGTGTGAACTCGACAGTGTCATGGTGTCCATATTTCTCTACGGCAAGATCCGCACGCACGACAGCATTTTCCCAGAACTCTGATCCTGGTTTTTCAGTATTCATTTTGTTCCTGATGTAGTTGTTTACGCCACTTCCAACGGAACCACCAACGACGCGGGTTGTACCACGACAATTGGCGGTAGATGTACAGATACGCCTTGCGAGTAGGGTACAACATCACGAACCGCCTATGTAGGTTTTGCCCTTCTGAAGAAGCGCGTCCAACTCTGTCGGACAGGGTAGTTGTAGACGCTAATAGTTGTAGGCATCAGTCTGTTGTGGATACGGCCGCCTCGCAACATTCTCGACTTGTAAGCTGTCGAGCAAGCATTAAGTCATCAGCGAAACAACGAGTCGTCTCGACTGTTGTTTGTGCTTAAGTTGACGACGATCTCGATTCGTAGTCCGTCTTGCCAGGCCCGGAACCAGTCTCAACAAGTAAGACGTTGAGCGGTTGTTGTTGTAGTCTGTCGAGCAAGTGTTGATCAAGAACCGTGACCTGTCTCGACAGGTAAAGCGTCAAGCGGTTGTTGATCTCGTTTGAGTGCGGCGGTTGGTGTCTCGACAGGTAAGGCGTCGAGTGGTTGTTGATCCTCTCAATTTCACTCACAACCTGAGCGGAACCGGTCTCAACTAGTAGGACGTTGAGCAGTTGTGACTGTTTATCTCGACAGGTACTAGCTGCGAGCCCGTCAAGGTGTCTCAACAGATAGAACGTTGAGTGGTTGTTGAACGTGCGTCTTCGATGAGCTGTCTCAACTTAAGGGTGTTGAGCAGTTGTTGATCCACCACCGTACCGATACCTGCTACAGCGGCAGCTTCATGTCTCAACAAATAAGGTGTTGAGCAACCATTGATCCCGTCACCGAGGACTCCGGTAACACTGCCCAGTGGTAGTCTCAACAAACAAAATGTTGAGCAACCATTGATCCTCCAGTACGGGGTACAAAGAACCATGAACCATGGAGGACGTCTCAACAAACAAGATGTTGAGCAACCATTGATCCCCTGCTCTACTGGATTACCCCATACGGATGCTCCAACTTGTCTCAACAAACAAGATGTTGAGCAACCATTGATCCCGTCCGCGAGAGGACGCCCCAGCATCCCGGCCAGCCTGTCTCAACAAACAAGATGTTGAGCAACCATTGATCCTTACGCAGACGCGGGGCTTTTCGCTATTTAGCGAGTCTGTCTCAACAAACAAGATGTTGAGCAACCATTGATCCAGATCGACAAGAGTACTAGCCAGCGTGATCAGGCGTGTCTCAACAAACAAGATGTTGAGCAACCGTTGATCCTTCCTTGTGCGTGATGGCTGTATCGCGCAGCCTTCTGGGTCTCAACAAAATGTTGAGCAACTGTTGATCTCCTCTCGCTGCAGCGCCCAAGCAGTCTCAACAAACCAGATGCTCGCGGCGCCGGGTAGGTAAGGCGTTGAGTAGTAGTTGATCTCGTCTGCAAACTGGAAGCCGTTGAGCGCCTCGTCGAGTCTCAACAGGTAAGGCGTTGAGTTGTGGCTGATCTGCGACCCTGAAAGAGCGGCACCTGAACTGTTTTTTGTAGTCTCAACAGGTAAGGCGTTGAGCAGTAGTTGAATCTCTACCTCGGCAAACCCCGCGCGTGAAATGCCTCGTCTCAACAAGTAAAGCGTTGAGCAGCAGTAGTTGATCCCACGGAGACAACGACAACTCACCTACGCGGTCCGTCGAATAGTCGGTCTCAACAGGTAAGGCGTTGAGCAGCAGTTGATCCCCGCTCATCGTGCGTGCCTTGTGTATTGAGCATTCGCAACTCGTCTCAACAGGTAAAGCGTTGAGCAGTAGTTGATCCGTGTACTCCGCCACCTCGCGCTTCAGTGCATCGAGCGGTCTCAACAGGTAGCGTTGAGCAGTAGTTGATCCTCCGGCTCACTGTTCGGTCTCAACAGGTAAAGCGTTGAGCAGTAGTTGATCCCGGAGCACCGCGGGTGCGAGCGATCGAGACGATCACGTCTCAACAGGTAAAGCGTTGAGCAGTAGTTGATCCCCGATAGCGCTGGATGTAGTACGGCTGGTCGACCATGTCTCAACAGGTAAAGCGTTGAGCAGTAGTTGATCCGCCAAGCTCGACGCAAGGGAGCGGCTGCTGGTTCGAGAGTCTCAACAGGTAAAGCGTTGAGCAGTAGTTGATCCTGTAGCCAGGGCCCGGATGACCCATTGCGCATTGTCGTCTCAACAGGTAAAGCGTTGAGCAGTAGTTGATCCGAGGATCGACGGTGGGGACGTGGTGACGGTTCCAAACGGTCTCAACAGGTAAAGCGTTGAGCAGTAGTTGATCCAGCCAGCGCTATTTCGGAAATAGTTTCGCGTTGTTACCGTGCTTAATGCGAGCGGTTCGATGGGTCTCTGCTTGTACGTGTGTATGATATTGATATCGTTACCACACAATATCGCTACCACCGAACCGCTCGCAGCGGTCTGATGCCCACAACTATTCAATTGTCAAAGAGTGGTGCTAGTTAGTGGAGTTGGCACCACGTTCGCCGATGTTCTTACCGGCGTTGAAGTCTTGGTCCCACGTTGCTCCACACCCGCTACAGGTGTGCATTACGTACTTAGCCTGGTCCCACGTCTCGATGCTACCACACTCCGCACACTGTCGTGTAGTCTCGTTGGCAGCTACAGCAATGTATTCTACTACACACGTGCGACCAACGTTCTTGAGTGCGTCACGAAGGACGCTGACGCCAGCAGTGCGGCGGTTTTGCTCTGCCAACTTGTTACGATGTTCTTTCTCTTCCTCAACAGGCGGCTTCTCTATGACATCAGGTAGTTCAAAATCCTCGATGTAGAAGGTTTTGTATTTGCGGCCCATCTCAGCAGCGAATAGTCGGTACAACTCCCGCCGCCGACCGCGTGCCTTCCTTTTCAGGCTTCGTATCCAATCGACGAGGTGTTTGTCTTGGTGGTGCCAATCATTCAACACCCGCCAAACTTCTTCATCGTTGTCGATCACAAAGTAATACCACAAGTCTCGAAGCACGTGAAGACGTGAAGGCGCCTCCCACTCCTTGAGCCGAGCTGTCATCACCTCTTGAGTGAACGGTGCAGCATCGGGTTTAGAGTCACCTGCTGTACGGAAAAGCGGTTTGACAGCGATTAGGAAGTTGCTTGAGACTGGATTCTGTTCGAGCCAAGCAACAATCTTGGGCACGCATTCATTGAAGTTTTTCTTCGTCGTCGACTCCAAGTCCTCCATACGCTTTCTAGCACGACTGTAACTAGGGTCGAGGACCAGCTCTCCACTCACACCGTCAGATCCGTGCCAACAAGCGACACGGATAGAGTGTGGCCCCGACATCCTAGCCTTTAGACGCTTCAACGCTTTAGGATTCGTGGCCAGCAAATTGAACGCCTCTTCTAGCCGTCCGACGTCAGCCAGCCGACACGCGGTGGCGTAAGTAACACCTTCTTCTCGCGTCAGCTTGTCGTCTTCTGTCCACTGCGGACGATCTTGGGACGTAGCCTTGTCCTCACGGAACGCGCGCCACCCGACATCGATTCCAACCCACTCGGCACGATTGTCTGGTACGTCTGTATGCACAACATCGTCGCGCGGCACATCATACGTGACGACAATGCTCCAACGAAAACGGTGACCGTCGCGGCGTCGTATCGCCTTGATCTTTTTCACGACCGCGCGGTCTGGTGGTGAGCGGTGCATCCAGAAGGGAAAAGATGCCCAAACTGGTTTGCGGTCCGCGTCCGACGAGACACGAAGATGCATCACAGTTTTGCAAGCACGCCGTCGTACAGCCCGAGAACCAGTCCACGCGCTAGGATCTATCGGATCGATACGGACTTGTTGGTTGGTGGTGCCGAATAGGTCCCGCCACGGAACACCATGTTGAATCTGTACAGCAATTGCACCTTGTCCCCTGAAGGGAACAAACTTGGGAGGCCCCTTCTTGACTGTTTTGAAGCTTTGGTCTGCTGCTTCTTCGACGATTCCGCCTGTGCCCCAATACACATCACGCTTCGCACGTGCTTCTCGATATTCCTCCTTGTACGTATCCTGAATCACCTTGATCTCGTCCTGGACGACGGCGCTTCTAACGTGGGCACGGATCTCTTTGCGTCGTGCTCGAAGAGGCTTCAACAACTCCTTGATGGCGCGGGCACGTTGAACGTCAGCTGGATCAGGCTCTGATCGCTCAGCTTTCGTTTTGCCGCTTTTCGCTTGCTTCATCCGCTTCTGCAACACCTCTTGTTCGTCTTCGAGCGCCTTGATCTGTTCGTTGATGATTGCCACATCACCTACCGCGTTGAGTAGGGTGGCCTCTCGCTCACGCCGTTCTCGTTCGATTTCGGTGAGCTTGTTGCGGTACGCTGCAGCTTTTCCCAAAGCTTTCATCACGATGTCAGCGTTTTGGGTCGGCTGCTCCGCACCGTACGTCTCAGCAGCTGAGATGATAGCTGCATCCAGTTCGTGCCCGACATAGCGGTCACTACCGTCGCATGGCGCACCCTCGTGATCATGCGGCACGATTTTGCCGTGTCGACATTTGCAACTTGTCGTACACGTTGGACACTTGAGCCGGTGCGGCCACAAGTGACGAGTGTGGTCCATCAGGTCAGTGACTCTCCATCCCTGTTTGGCTGATCGCATAGAAACGACGATGAACCGTGTACCTTGTAGCTTCACCTGGGCACGTGCAGCGGCACCAAGTCCCCCACTGAGGGCGTTGTCGATGTGCGTTTGTTCAGCCTGCAAGACGTGAAGAGCTGTCTCACGATCGACAGCACCAGCCTCGCCTGTGGTGAAGCGTGGAAACACTGCATACTTGTCTTTTGTCTTCATTGTCAGCTCCGTATTACGCTATCGTCTGGGATACTGTTTTGCAACTGCCGCTAACGCAATTCGCAACTCGTCGCCGACTACCTGAAAATAGTCAGGCGCGCGTTTGGTGACAACCAGTTTAGGCAGTCGAGGAAGCCGTATTGGGACAGCTGTATAGTTGAACGAAGCACCGCTCATTAACCCTTCCAGGAAAGCTCTACCAACCCTAGTGCGCTTGCTCTCGTTAGTCACCGCTTCACCACCTGTTTCCACCAGTCACTCTTCCAGAGTACTGCTTCATCCCCAACCTTCAGGGCTTTCAGCTCGTTCTTGGGGAAGGCGCACACCAACGCCTCGATGTATCCAAGGTCATCGGCCAACCAACTCAGCAGCGAGTGGCGCTGCTCCTCATCCGTTTCAGCCCTGATGGCCTCGATGGCTGCAGCAAATTCTCTATTGGTCATAGTCTTCATCTCCTGACTTGCTTGGTCAGCCCTTCCAGATAATCGCCGGTCGATAGGATCGTAGTGCACAGTGTTTGTGTGACAGGCGAAAGCAGCGCCGACAGGTCCAAGGGCGACTAGGGTACTTGAACAACATTGCGTTGCCTCGGAATACGCGCCGCGATCAGATGAACCGCGTCGCGCATCTCACACCTGAGTGTGTTGATAGGTGCGTCCTCGATCGGCACTCCACGAGCGAGGTTAAGGATTGCCATCTCCAGCTGTGCATTGCTCCGAAGTAGCTGTGAGATGAATTCTTTGAGGACGTTTGGGTACGCGCCCCAGCACGTAGGGCAAACATCCACCTCGCGTAGGTGCATTAGTACCCCCCGCAGCGGCACCCCGCATTCCGCGCACGTCCCTGGCTCGCGCTCGATACTCACCTCGGAATCCTTCGCTCGATATTGCTGGCTACGTCGGCAGCATCATATTTCATCTTCGTCAACAGGAATTTGTTTGGCCTCGGCATCACATGTTGAGCTGCCACAAATACATCGGAACTCAGCACGTATGTCTTTACTTGACGCGCTGCCTGCATACACACTGCTGAGCGCGTGTTCACGATCGTCTAGCCCATCGGCGTATCTGCAAATTAGCCAAACAGGCTTCTTTGGATTGAACGGCTTGTTGTTCGCGTCTCGCAAATGAAGCTTTTTGGCTATACGCCAATTGCTTCGCAGCCAAGCACCAGGTTCGTTTTCAGCTCGCCACTGACGACCGATTGCGTGACTTTTGAAGGCATCACCGTCGCGGTTTCCACAAGAGCATTCATACCATTCTGCACCCCAATCACCCGCAAAATCACCAAGTGTTTGTGATGATGCAACACGGCTGCGAGGGCGCAATCGGCGTACAGGTTGATGCCAAGGATCGTCAGGTCCGAGTAATGGATAGCCTCTCGGGTGCCCGCAATGACATGGGTCGAACCAGTTATCCTGTTTACACTTTGGGCAGGTCCACTTCACGGCGTCTATACAGAAACTGACGAGGTTGTAGCCCATTTCATGTTTTGTAACTGGCCACTTCGACACAGACGTCGCAGCGCGGTCCCAAAGAACGTCGACGACGCACTTGTAGATCGCCGCGTCGACGAGCATGCCTTCGCTGCCTTCTAGCGCTCGTTTGAGGCGTAGCAGCTCTGGTATTGTCATCTTCGCCAGTGTCGAAGGTCGCCACGGTGGTAGTTCTTTGGTCATGTCCATTCTCTTTTATAAGACAACCGCCACACAGAATAGTCTTCGCGGCGACACGTAGGACAAGGCAGCTTCTTCTTGCCACCTACAGGATCGACTATCTCACCAACATTGTCGCAGCCACAAACTTCAAGGTGATCATCGACAGCCTGAATACGCTGATCATAGAGTCGTAAGGCGGCGTCTCGTGTTGGCAAAGCACCAAGATGTTGTTGAAACACTCGACAACGGTAAAAGCAACCCTCAGAAGGCTTGCTAAGCGCAGCGATTTCTAGAGGACACGGTTGATCTGCGCGACGTACGACAGAGACGCGCCCACGATCCATGAAGACTACCGGAAACAGGTGATCACCTGCGTCTGGCCACTGCTCGACGTCTTCTGAGCACATACCCCAAGAGCACTTTGTACCCTTTTCGCCGATTGTTTCACTGTCCTCGTAGCTCAATATGAGACCGGTTGCGATGCGATGACGCATTCTCACAAGAGCCATACGATATCGTGCATCACTGAGATATTTCATTTCCGATCTTCGATCCTCAACAACTCTGGGCGTAGAACGTTAGCTGGCACAATCCACGGATACGAAACACCGCCTGCTATCGCCTTGTCTTTTGCGCGTACGCGACTACGATCCCACGCTACCACTTGAAGATCAGGTCCGATGGCTACAAAGAAATGTCCGGGGATTGTGCTAGTCATCTACATCCACGTCTAGAAGGTGCTCGTAGTCTCTGGAACCAATCTCCTCAGCATTAGTACGTTGGTCTGCCACAACCTCTTCTGCTGTTCTCCAGGCATCGTGATTGTCGTCCAGACGGCGATCCATCTGTTCAACCGTCTCTGGGTTCAGGTGCATATCATTGGCCAGACGGTAGTACAGCTTCTCCCACCATGTTCTGATTAGCTCGGTGGGGTGCTTGTACCCAAGAATCTCGGAGGCGTGCATGAAATGCAGTTGGAAGTGGTGTGGTACTTCATCGAGAGACTTCAAGTACTCGTCAACAGCGATCTTTAAACTAGAAAAATTGCACGGCCCCATGAATGACCCTCCCCCTGGAGTGTGGGGATGGTCAACAACCTTCTGCTCGAAGGCTGAGTATAGAACGCACCGACGATACCAGCGCAGCAACACCTTCGAGACGTGGTTCTTGTGCAGTCCATCAGGTCCACGGAGAGCTGTCAGGAGGACCGTTTGCTGCATGAGCGACAGTTCCTCGATCCAAGGTTGAAGAACGTTGCAGCGCGCCGAGCGTAGGGCCTGGATCTCTGCTTTGAGACGATCGATGTCATCAGTCATCACCTGTATACGAGACGCTGCCCAACCCCACTCAGTGCGACACAGGTGATCCAGCGTGCACTCATTCCCACCCGCGTCGTGGTACCTGATCTCTTTCATTTCCAACCCTCCGTGCGGTAGGCGTTCGCTCGCGCCTTCTGCTAAGGAATCACCGTTGTCGTTGTCCACCTGCTTGTTGTCTCGATATACCCACTCCTCTTCTTTCCAATGTTTTCCTGTATGCAAATCGTGATGCTCAACGTGCTCGTCACGCAGTTTGCAACAACGACTCCTACCTCTTCTAGCTGTACACTGATTCGGATCTTCGGTGACAACTTCTTCGTCGTCGTCGTTGTCGTCGTCGTCGTCGTTGTCGTCGTTATCGTTGTGCTTGTTTGACGATTCGATGACGCCTACTACGGTGCTGAGGGTAGAGGCGACAATGTTCGGATCCTCACAACGACGCACATACCACTCAATCAGTTCGTCTTTGGTTAGGGTGGATCCTTCGCGTCCGGCGTGGTTATGTGCGATGGTAGCCTCAAGAGTTGAGAACCGATTCGATGTTCCTGTTTCATCTGCCCGTTCTAAAAACTCGATCCACCTCTTGATCTGATCTCGGCCGTACTCTTCATACAAGTACAGCAACAACTCGCCTGGACGCATACCAAAGGTCACAGGAGCATCTACGCAAGTTGACCACAGCAGGTACTTATCTTCCAGTTTGATTACGAAATTCCCCATGTTGCTCCATCACAACTTGTCTGCGAACAGTGTCGCAACAACAACAATCAGCACGAAGAGTCCAACACGTAACATCAAACAATGATCATTGGTCATAACGTTTGTGGCAGATGTAATACACTGATCGGTTGTATTTGTGCAGCTCAACTACGAAGTTTGTACGTAGCTGACGCAGCAACACATCTTGCGGGTGCCACCGAAACGTTGTTACGTCAACACCAACAGGCCAACGCGCTTGAAGGTGTGCCACACGTGTCCCCAAAAAGGCAGACGCTTCCAGAAAACGTGATTCGTTGTGTTGATAGGTGGAGAGGCGCCAACGCGGCTTGATGAAGTTGTTGAAGACAAACATCCCACCTGGTCGAAGAAGTTGCGCAACTGCCTTGAACGTCTTCTCCGTATCGAGATAGCCGATGGCCTGCCGGCAGATCACCTTATCGAAGGTTTCCGTTCCTGCTTTGTCGTACTGCGCCAACCATGCTTGTGCTGCAGGTTGATGAAGAAGCCGTACAGCGTCTTCAGCACGGCCTCGGACAACAGCCAGCTTTGGTCGTGCATGCTGTTTCTGCGTGATAGCGGCAACGTTGAGACGCGCTCTCGGGTTCACGTCAAGCAAAACAACCGCTGCACCAGCTTGGAGCGCGACTTCCGAGACAGCACCAGTACCGCCACAGAGGTCGAGTACCAAGTCCCCTTCCTTGACCCTAGCCATGTGAACTAGTTTCTCAGCACCTTTCAACCACCTGGCATAGAGCAAATCGTATGCCTTGGTTGTACAACTAAAGAGCATACGTCCATTGGAGGACGAGGCTATCATTGTCGGTTTGCTGATTTGGTCAAGCATGTAGGTCACTGCCGCAACTGTGTCGGCTGGGCTCAGACCTTTGTCCATCAGCCATGCTAATCCCATCTTGGTAGCATTCTTCATCGGATACTCTTTACTTCAAGTTGCGTAAACGCCTCGGTAAGTGCTGTCCATTTGAGGCGGTGGCGAGTCATCGTCGCAGAAACACGTAGCCCTGTTGTGCTACCGACGTCGACACCTGCTGGTAGCGAGTATGTGGCAGAAACTATCAACGGGTCACGGTGGTTTGCTGGCAGGACGTGCTCCTGGTTGTCGAGTGCAATGCTCTCTAGGTTGCCCATCGAGCCCTTCACAACAAGATAGTCAATCATCAGGCCACAGAGAACGATTGGATATCCCGTCTGGTTACGAAACGAGACCGCCACGCGAACACTGCGGTTTCCTACATCCGTGACCCGTGGGGTTATCGATACAGCCTCACTATTCAGCCTAATATCCTCTGCTACTAGTACCTTGTACTGCTTGAACTGTCGTACTTGTGCATTTATAGCAATCAACCGTTCAATAGCGGTGGTTACCAACAGCAAACCCAAGAAGATCAACAACAAAAGCAACATTCTGTGTCCTTCCTCAACATCGGATCATCGACCTCACCTCGACATGTCAATAGCGACAAGGGCACACTTGGACCTCGATGAATCGCCTAGCCAAGGATTCATCCTTTAACGCACCAACAGCGCATAGTGCAGCACTAAAAGCTTCGTCGTGTTTCAAACGGCGAATTGCAAGCTCTTTGTAAGTGTTGGAGAGGTTTCCTTTAGTATGAGCTGTGTGTACTACCAATAACGCCTCTAACACTGTGGCCAAATCACCTGTTTTGGACAACCCTCTCAAAGAGATCCAAATTTCTAGGCCACCAAGACCAGTGACATGTTCGAGCGTCGTCACCCTGTCAATCCACTGTTGGGTGTCGTGGCCTATAAAAGCAGCCCTGATGTCACTGCTGTGCTGAGTGATGTAAGCTTCTATTATCTGTACACCCAACTCGTGATGTGTACGATGACGCCTTTCTGCACGACGTCGTTGTTGCAGTCTGAATCTATTTCGCGGCTTGTGCATAGCGCTTGATCAACCACTCAATGCTTTCAATCGAGGCACTGATCCCAATCAGCTCCCCGCGTGTAGTGTCGTCGGTCAACACCCCGGACGCGAGTAACAGCTCTGCAGAGGCTTGCTGTAGATGGTGTGCGGCGATTTCTAAGTGCGTTTTCTCAACGCTCACCTTGTCCTCCAAGCCTCTAGACACTGTGCTACAGCGCCTTCACCTAGCGTTGCCTCAACAGCTGCCTCCAGGTTATGCAAGCGCTGAGACGTCTCCAACAGCTCCTGCTTCAAGTCTAGTACCTCTGTCGAGGCCGTGAATGCAGCGCAAACGATCTCCAAGCATCGCCCATCTGGAGCACTACGATTAAGTCCTTTAGCGGCTAGTTGATCACGTACTTTCTCGGCTGCAGCATCGAATTGTTTGCGCTGTTCGAGCAGCAGCCGGATCGGTTTGCCTTCACCGAGGGGTGCTAGCCGTCCGTCAGCTGTGATGGATAGTTGATCGTCTGCGGGCGCCAGCTTACCAGCAAACCAAGAATGCAACACGAGTTTACCCTCGTCACCTACAAGAAACACCTCAGAGTCGCTGTGGATTGCCGACTTTGGTATCCAGCATTCTTCGCTGTCGATGGTGACTAAGAGTGCCTTCTCAGTATCTTTTGTAGCTACTACCTCGTAGTATTCTGCTGGTGGCATAAATCACAAAGGCCTACCGTTTATGTCGACGGCGATGATCCAACCGTGCCCTTGGATCTTGTAGCTTGAGCCTGGGATAGTTCGTTCGTTATCGCGTGCGGTTCCAGGTGGTGCATAGGCCACAACGGGATACACAGTGTCGTCGAGGCCAGGAATGCCCAGCTCCTGTTTCCAGCCATCCCAATCGCCGTGGTAGTGAACGACACCTTGGGCGTTTGGGTGCGCATCGAGGTGTCGAATCAGCAAAGGTGCGTTGAGTGACGCTTTGCCGTCGCTTGTGTAAACGATCTGATCTTTGATTTTGGTAACGATCACAGCATTTTGAGCGGAGAACTGCTGACCTTTCTCACGCGGGGAGACGAGGTAGCCGATGTTGTTGGGCAATCTGACAGCAACCGCGCCCAACACACGGTCAACACCGTCTTGCCGTGAGACAAAAGCACTTCGATATGTGTTGGTAAGATGGTCAAAGAGGCGGTGTTGCCGGACAATTGGCTCGTACATGTCGATGCCAGCATCGAAGCAAGGCGTTGCAGCCTTGTCGACTACGGTCTGATAGTGAACGTCGTCAATGATCAGTCGTAGATGCTCGTAGAGCCCCTTGAAGTCGTTCTCGAAGGTGCTTACTGCGCGGTCTTGATGGACAACATACTTTGACCGTAGCCCGAGCTTCGCGTCATTAGCAACCACAGCGTTACACTTTGCCGCCAAAACGACATGGTATGCGGCGTCAACCAACGCCGCCTTATCACCGTTGAAGAGAAGCTTGCAGCCGATGAGTGTGAGCTTTGGGTTGAGCGCCTTCATCTTGTTGATGACGCGTGGAGCAAGGATGAACGAAATGAGCTGCCGATCTGTGTCGGTCGGCATCTTGCCTACGAACGGCCTCTCGGGAATCCAGTTGGTAACAGCTGCCGCCATGATCGCCGCGTCTACTACAGGTGCCAGCTGGACACACTGCCTACGATAATCGTCATAGCCTGTGTGGGTACACAGGTCAATTCGATAAGCGTACTGCTCAAGCTGACTTCGTGTTTCACGCGCAGCTATGTCTGGTACCAGCAATATCGGCGCGTACACCTTGGATGACCAACTAGCCAGCCACTTTGCGAACTCGACAGCCCACGTCCCACGTGCGCGATTGGAGACGATCTTATTATCATCCAACTTCGCGTAGACGCTGCCAGCGGTAATCAAGATGCGTTTCATTATGCCTCTAACGCTTCTTCGATGGACGTTATGTAATGCTCGTTCGACGGCAACTTAGGTAGCCTGCCGCATTGCCCTTCGACAAAGCATTTAGCCACCTGGGCCACGTCTTTGAGGGCGCCAAGCGCGCAAAGTGCGTTTCGGAATGTCATGTCTCGTTTGAGCCGTTGAACTGCAATTTCTGCAGCCATCCTCGAAGCGCCTGCGTAACGAGCTATATGTACTACCAAGATAGCCTCAGCCATAGCAGGGGCACATCTTGCTGTTTTTATCAGTTGTCGTGTCGCCTGTTGTTGTTTGTACGTAAGCCCTCGCGCAAGTAGTGGTACCTGTATATGTAGCGGTGTCTGTGGTGCGTGCCACCCCGCCTGACGTGCAAGATCAAACAACCGGTTACACCATGGTAGCGCATAGTACAAGCGGTGTAGCGGCAGCTCTTTTTGCGTCACAACCGAACGAACAGGTAGTCCAGCCTCTATCATTTGTTGTGCTAACACGTACTCAACGCACTGATACCCAGCCTTCTTGAGCCGTTTTTCTATGCGGCTCCATTGTCGGGCTGTCTTTTTGGTACGCCGTTGATTGCGGCGTGCTGTTTTCTTACGGCTACTCATCGAGTGACTAGTGTGTACTGCCCTACGTTTTTGGAGCTGCTGGATTCGTTTTTGGAGCTGCTGGATTCGATCCACTAGTTGAAGTCTCACCACAATGATTATGACCCCTCCTACAACATCACGTGCGTCAGTCCAGCATCCTCAACATCTTCCAGGAAAGCGTCAACATATTCATCTAATACTTCCACGTTGATGTCTCCTGGACCAAATCGATCAACGACATCAACATTCACCCAGCGTTTGAGTAGTGCAGAACACGCAGACGGCTCACCCACAACATTGAAGCTAAGCATGACGGTGCTCTCCACCCCGCAAAGAGACTACTCATCGAATTGATCTTCTGGATCTTTCTCTTCTTTGTCGTTGCTGAACACCGACAAGAAAATGTTCATGTCGGTCTGAGGATCCGTCACGATCATGGTGTACTCTGCGCCTCGATAGACCCACTTGGGAAGATGTCGCTGAGTGTAGATCTCGCTCTCGTAGTGGTTGTCGTCGGTCATCTCTGTAAGGTGGACAGGAGAGTACACAACCGAGCACCCATCACCACCTGTTTTGGGATCTCCTCCACGCAGACACCAGTAGCAATCTCGACAGTCGTGGAGCGGTATGACACGCCAATCCTCGACGTACCCGAAGTAGTCGAAGATGTGATCCTGCAGATCGAAGTAGTCGTCTAGTTCCTTCATGGCGATTATGTTCCATTTGGGCATGACGATTGCGGTGTCCCGTTCGGGTTAGGAGATTTTCGGAAACGGCAACCCGTAGCGGTCAGCGTAACCGTTCTCAACAGCGCGTGCGTTGACACACTGTTCGAGTGTTTCAAGCTCGTTCTGTCTTTGTAATACTACGCGTCCTACTCACGTTGAGAAGTGCGTCCTCGTTTGGCATGCAATCATGCCATCCAAAAGCGTCTAGCCAAAGCCAGTGTCCAGGCTCTGAGCTACACGGCGTGACAGTGCAACAACCTAAGATCTGGAGAACGTGTCTCACGGCGAACCTCCTCGAATAGCCCCAGCTTCTTGCACGCGTCGATGAGAGCACGTTCTGCTTCGTCAGTGTACTGGTCGTCGGGAAGTGCTTCGAGGCGATCGACCAGTTCCACTAGCTGTTGCTCACATTCACGAGTGGTCATCTTGTTTCCTTTGTACACTGGACCATCGGCGAAGACTGTATTCCCCATCATAGGGAGTGTGCGGTTGCGTCCTCTCCTCTTTGTATGCCCACGAGGGCATGACAAAATCGCCGCCGAGAACATCGAGAACCTTTTCTCGTACGGCAGCCTTCAACCGTTGACCACTTGCAGGGTCACACAGCAGAAGACCTTCCCGACCGTGAGCCGTCCCTCTGCGATGAGCCGTCCTTTCTTCTTCGAGAACTGGTCCTTTGGGGAACAGAAGGCGGCCCCGACGACGTAGGCGCCCACCTCATCAGGCATAGCACGGACGGCCAAGGTAATGTGTCCGGCCCCGAGCTGCATGTGCATGAACTTTGTGGAATCCATTCTACTTCCCTTCGATGATGTTGCTTTTGTGGTACTTGACAGCGATCTTGGCTGCATCGCTGATTTCGTCGTCGATTTCAAGCTCGCCAGTTCCGTCGCAGTTGTAGCAGGGACCTCGATTTCGGTACGAACGGAGAACAGTTCCCGCCTCTTCGCCGGTTCCGTAGTATGACGCTTGGTTACTCGTCTTTGGCCTTGTAGCCGCACTCACTGAGCGCAGCGGTGAGCCCCTTGATCTTCTTCGGCGACAACTCACCAATCGCGAACCGGACGCCGTCGAGGAATTGGTTGTCGAGGCCGTTGGCGTGCGTTTCCGGCTCGCTGGCCTGCTTGATGAGCTTCCTCATGACCCCCTTGGACGGCGCCGTCGTCGTGGTCTTGCCCTTCTTGGCCCGCAGCACGGCGTTGGTCTTGGCGATCGTGACCTCGCCGCTCTCGCGCATCGTGGCCATCGTGGCCTTCTGCTCGGCGGGCGCGAACTGGGCCAACCGCGCGGCGGCGGTCGTGCTGATCTCACCCTTCTCGACGGCCCGCTGGATCGACGCGTCGAGGTCGAGCAGCTTGAGCCAGATGTTCTTCAGCGTCGTGCTCTCGATGCCGAAGGTCGCGGCGACCTCCTCCTCGGTCTGCCCGAGGTCGAGCATGCGCTGGGCGCTCAGTGCGTTGGTCATGGGACCATCGGTGACGCGGAAGTTGTTCGCCGACCGCGAGATGCCGAGGAGCCGTCCTGGGGTGCCGCGCTTGACGGCGCAGGGCACGGTCACGGTGATCTCGCCTGCCTTGGCCTGCCGCTTCTTCGCCTCACGGGCGTGGAGGACACGACGGCGGCCGTCGACGACGACGGTCTGATCACCCTCACGGGCGACCGTGACCGGCTCGATGACGCCGTAGGCCATGATGTTGAGCACCATGGACTCGTCCAACGCCAACGCGGCCCGCTGGTCGTAGAGGTGGTGCTTGGGGTCGTCGATGATGACCAGGTCGTCCGGATCGATCATGAACAAATCCGTTCGCTTGCCGTTCTTCCCGTGTTTCGCCATTTTTCCGTTTCCCTTTTCTGTGCGCCCCTCGGGGCCGCGTGTGTCAGAAGACGTTTTACTGTATGACAATATTCAGCCGAGCACAACATTTTCGATAGTGATAAATTGGCGCGGCGCATTCACAGCTGTGATCGAGAAGATGCCCAGCAGTTTTCCTGTTTCAGCATCTCGTACGATGAGCAAGTCTTCCACCTCTGGACGGGTCACTTGTACCCAATACTCACGGAAGATTCCCTCTTGCTGCATCTTATGAAAATGCGCGGGGTCTGTGTAGATCTGATGCGCAGCAAACTCACAAAATTCGACCAACCTGCCACACTCGCCCGACCCACCGGCTTTTTCGTATAGTTGACGCAACCTGGCTGCCACATGGTGGTTCATGTTATTCCTCTGTTTTGGTTAGGCTGTGCAGGTTCGAGCAACGATGATTTTGTGCTTCGGAAGCCTGTGCTTGGATCTCACCGTCGATGAACATGATCATTTTGGGTTGAAGACCGCGGCGAGACAGCTCCTCACAAGCTGTTGAGATCGTTTGGTTGAAATGTGGCCACATCTCTTCGATTTTAGCGTGCAATTTGTGCACGTTGAAAGGCCCGAAAACGAGCGTTTCTGCTAGTTGTTTTTGATCGGTGAGCAGTTCGTCTGTAGCAAAGGGCGACCGAAGTTGGTGATCCACGACAGCGCTGAGATTGTATACCCAATAGAAAACACGCCCGTCTGCTTGTTTACGAGGCACGTAAGCCACATTCAACATAGTTAACCCAACCCCCACTTAGACCAACTTCATCTGCATGACGACCCCGATCGGTCCCTCTTTGGGCGGTACCTTCATACCCAGCTTGTGCCACTCCTTCTTGCTGAAAGAGATCTCCCAGTCGTGTGGGTGCTCGTCTGGATCAATACCCGCGGAGTAAAGCACGATGAAGTAACCGTCGGTGGTATTGGCGTCTTCGTATCTGGCAGCGTGGAAAAGCAAACCAGTTTTCTTCGCAGTTTTCTCCATAATTTCAGTCCTTCAGTCCTGCTCGCGACAGGTGATTTTCATGTCAGAAACGCCTACGCCAGGCGTCGGGTCCGTAATCATCTGTGGAAGGGACAGGCAAACACTGGGTGTTGTCTGCCGGTCTTCTGCCGTGAGCACAACGGATTTGCCCATACGGTACGTGGCGCAACTCTTCAACGGGATTAGCTCCGACACCAGACAACCCTCGCTTGGCGCCACAAGTACATGCGTGTCCGGCGGGAACTTTTTCAATGCTTCAATCAATTCGATGATCCTCATCTGATAACCACCTCAATTGATGTGCGCTCGTGCTACAACCATCGGCGAGCACGCAACGCGTATGTTCGAGTGTCTGGATCGAAGTGGTGTCTGTTCCACTTATCTTGTTCCACCACCCACCCGTTACCAGCCTTATCCTCGACCAGCTGTGCCTTACGCGCTAGTGTTGTTATTGTATTATCGTTGTGGTGAACGTTTGCGGGCACTACCACGTTGATGGTTTTGTACTCGTGGCGCTTGCCGTAGTGCTGACTCTGCCAGATCACGCCTTGACCGTGTGCTTGTCGGTTGCACAAAAGATTCGAGAATTGTTCAGCATCCAATACAACTTCGAGTACATGGGTGTTTGACAACCCGTCGATAATCTCCAGCCTCCATGTGGTGTCGTTGCTGCTACGACACATGTGCAGCACGAGGTCAGTCTGAACGCTTGTCTTATCTTTCACTGTTATCTCCCGCGCACCTTTCGGTCCTTCCGCACGAGGAAGGCTCGCGCTTCTTTGACCAAGCGGGCGTCAGGATTTCGGTCCTTCCGCACGAGGAAGGCTCGCGCTTCTTTGACCAAGCGGGCGTCGGTGCTCTTGCTTGCCGTCTCCGTGGCTGGAACCAGCGCACGCAGCTGTCGCTCAGCAGCCAATAGTTCTCGCAGCAGCTTGCGATGTACGTTGTCACGCACAGCCCCGCGGAGCTGCAAGTTGTACCCAGGGCGGACTAGCCCCATGGCGTCCTTGGCGTCCAGGTAGGTCTGTACTGCGCGCCGTAATTCTTCGTAGGAGTCCATCTTAGTCCTCCCACGTCCGCATCCACTGCTTGGCAGTGACCACAACGACAGCCTTACGCTCGCAGTCAGGACAACGGTAGACGGTCTCGGAGACCTTGACTGGTGCAGGGTGGATGCACGGTTTGTGTGTTGTTACACACTCAGAGTTAACACGGGTCGTCATCGGCTCTCCTGCCCCTCGGGGCCTTGTACACCTGTATGACGGCGTGAGAGAGCTTGTATTCAGACTTTCTGGTGCGCCGCCCCGTGTGTCGGGATACCTGCCATGGTCATTGCTTTTTCCACACACACCTTGCTTTCAGCCAGCGACATTCCAGTCTCTTTTCGCCACGCCTTGATCATAGAGATCTTGGCAGTGCCGTCCTTGGCCAATACCTGAAACTTCTTCCACCGTACCTCCTCTTTCTTCGCCTCTGCGATCTCGTCGAGCTGTGCTTGGTCGACCAGTGCGGCCCGTTTTGCCAGTTCCAGTACGAGGGCAGGAGTAATGCGCTCGACGTCCGCAGCGTAGCGGGCAACGATGTTCAACTCAAGGTTAGTCAGCTTGGTCAGATCCAGCTCGTTCAGATCCAGCTTCATGATGTCTCCTTTGCCCCTCGGGGCCTAGCTTGGACAACTCGGTGTGTCAGTCTTCGTCTTCGTCTTCGTCTTCGTCTTCGATCCACTGCCCACACTCGTCGTATTCAGAACGTGGTGCAATACTGAGTGAATCATCGGCGTCGTAATGCTTCACAAGCGCGGATTCTGCTTCTTTCTTTGAGAAGAAGCCGTCTTCCACAACCCCTTCATCATTCACGATCGCCCATTCCATAGCGTACTCCAGGTTGATTGGCCGCGATTGTACACGAAGTGTTGGTGCGCGGCTACAATCCGAGCTTCTTGCAGCACGCAGGACAAAGTTCGCGGCCATTGAACGACCTTTCGCCGCGTAGCGTCATGGCACGTGCATCGCTGATCGTGATGTCCCAACTCGTCTGGGTAGCGCTACACGCAGTCGGAGAACCAGACGGCTTGGGAAGGTTC